>Ga0208939_1000128_pt1 | contig 66287 bp, 55 predicted proteins | sample AD_STIC12_MetaG_FD_184437 | JGI IMG/M metagenome (GOLD analysis project Ga0208939, IMG submission 184437) | Active sludge microbial communities of municipal wastewater-treating anaerobic digesters from USA - AD_STIC12_MetaG (SPAdes) (version 2) | ecosystem: Engineered > Bioreactor > Anaerobic >...
ACCGCGTCGGGAAGAAGCTCGAGTGGGACTCGGTGAACATGCGCGCGACGAACGCGCCCGAGGCGGAGCCGTTCCTGACCCGCGCCCACGCCCCGGGCTGGAAGCTCGCGTAGCGAACCGGTTCGCCGCGCAGGGCGTCGGGGCGCCGCGGCGGATCGGCAGCGCGGCGAATCGCCAGCCTGGCGACCGCGCGACGACTTGGCAGATGGAGCCCGGGGGCTTCGAGCCCCCGGGTTGAACCCGTGGCCCGGGTCTTCAGGCTCGACGCGCCGTGAGGGCGTGGCGCCTTGACCGCTTGACGGCGTGGCCGCTCGACACTTGAAACGTGGAGCCCGGGGGCTCAGCCCCATCTCAATGGCATTGAGCAAGGCAGCCCCTCGAGAAACAGTCTCGGGCACCCGGCGGCGAGACCGGCCCTTCGATCGTTCGACAGGTTCAGGGCGCTCCGAGCGGCGTGATAGAAGTCCTGGGCGCGCCGGCAGAACGGGTGACGTGGACGGCCGCAGCCGGAGCTCGTGGATTTTGACATCTGATGCGTGATGCGTGATGATGGCGTCATGCGCACCACTCTCGACATCGATGACGACGTCCTTCAGGCCGCCAAGGAACTTGGCGCGCTGCAGGGCAAGACCGCTGGGAAAGTCGTGTCTGAATTGGCCCGAAAGGGCCTCGCGCCTAGGACCGCGAGCCGCGTGCGCAATGGCGTCCCCCTGCTTCCGCAGCGGCCGGCGGGCAGCCCAAAGCCGACGATGAGGCTGGTCAATGAGTTGAGGGATGAGGCGTGAGCGGAGCCGCCCTGCTCGACGTCAACGTGCTGGTGGCGCTGTTCGATCCCGCGCACATCCATCACGACGTCGCGCACGACTGGTTCTCGGCGGACGGCCGCGCCGCGTGGGCGACGTGTCCGGTGACCGAGGCCGGCTTCCTCCGCGTGCTCACCAACCCCGCTTACGGCGGCGCCGCGATGCGCGTGGCGGAACTTGGCGGACTGTTGACCCGCTTCTGTCGAAGCGGCGGCCATGTGTTCTGGCCCGATCGGGTGTCGCTACTGGACACTGCTCTCTTCGACCTGACGCGCGCGGCTGGCCATCGCCAGATGACCGATGTCTACCTGCTCGGGCTCGCGTGCAGGATGGGCGGCCGGCTGGCCACGTTCGATCGGACTATTCCCATCAGGGCCGTCAAGGGTGCGACAGCAGCTTCGCTTGAAGTCATCGCACCCGCCGAGTAGCGAGCGGCGAAGCCCGACAGGACCGGCCGCCGGGCCTGACACAGGAGTGCCGGACGCGTTCCCGGCGATGGAGCCCGGAGTCTTCTGCGTGACGTCGTCTTGATGGAGCCCGAGGGCTTCCTTGGCCTGAGCGCTGTCGAAGGCTGCCCCCGGGGGATCCTCATCCGTTCAGCATCGCCATCGTGTAGCCCGGGTAGCGCAACCCCTCCGCAGCGCCCTTCGGGAACAGTGCGTCGATGCGTCGCAGGTCGGTCGAGGTGAGCCGGACGGCCGTCGCCCCCGCGTTGTCCTCCAGGTAGGCCCGCCGCTTCGTCCCCGGGATCGGCACGATGTCGTCGCCCTGGGCCATCACCCACGCCAGCGCGAGCTGCGCCGGCGTGCTGCCCTTCTCGCGGGCCAGTTCGGCAACGTGCTCGGCCAGCTTCAGGTTCTTCTCGAAGTTCTCGCCCTCGAACCGGGGGTGTGTCTTGCGCGCGTCGTCTTCCGGAAGGTCGCTGGCGCTGCGGAAGCGTCCCGTCAAGAATCCCCGTCCGAGCGGGCTGTAGGGCACGAAGCCGATGCCCAGCTCGCGGATGGCCGGCAGGATCTCGTCTTCCGGATCGCGCGTCCACAACGAGTACTCGGATTGCAGCGCCGAGATCGGGTGCACCGCGTGCGCGCGCCTGATCGTTGCGGCCGACGCCTCCGAGAGCCCGATGTAGCGCACCTTCCCTGCTTGCACCAGGTCGCTCATCGCGCCCACCGTGTCCTCGATCGGCACCTTGCGGTCCACGCGGTGCTGGTAGTAGAGGTCGATGTAGTCCACGCCCAGGCGCTGGAGCGACGCGTCGCAGGCCTGGCGGACGTACTCCGGGCGTCCGTTCACGCCGCGCCACGTGCCATCCTGGTCGCGCATGATCGCGAACTTCGTGGCGAGGACCACGCGGTCCCGCTTCCCTTTCAGGAACCGGCCCAGCAGTTGCTCGTTGGTGTACGGCCCATACATGTCGGCCGTGTCGAAAAAGGTGATGCCGAGTTCCAGCGCGCGCTCGAGCGTGGCCATCGACTCGGCTTCGTCGCGGCCCGCGTAGAAGTCGCTCATGCCCATGCACCCGAGCCCCAGCTCGGACACCACCAGCCCCTGCGTTCCCAGCGTGCGTGTCTTCATGACGCTTCTGCCTCCGCTGCCGTCCGCTCGATGATACGCGATCGACGCGGGTCGTTCCCGCGCGCCAGCGGCGTGCCGGATGGGGGACCGACCTTCAGGTCCGGCGCGTGACCGCGCGTCACGGAACTAGCGGGCTCCAGATGGAGCCCGGGGTCTTCAGACCCCGGGGCTGTCTTCCTGTGGTGGCTGCGTTCCGTGTTCTTGTGCTACATTGTCTTTCTGGCCCGAGCGCAGCGATCGCGTGCGGGCTGCCCGCCAAGCCGGCCGGCGTAGCTCAGTTGGCAGAGCAGCTGATTCGTAATCAGCAGGTCGTCGGTTCAAGTCCGACCGCCGGCTCCATATGGTCTAAAGAGGAATGTGCCGCAGGTCGTCGAACCGGCGGTTGGAACACCCAGCGCTGCCGTAGGCGTGCGCGAGGGCCTGCGTGAAACGCTCACGGCTCTGACACGCCCTCCCTCGGGCGGCTTCGTCGCTCTCTCGCCACCACCAATGCCCCCGGGGCTCTCATCAGTCGGACCCGGCACGTGCGGCGCCGCGTGACACGCTGGCACGGCGGACAGAGGCTGGTGCGATGGGTGTCCCCGGGCATCCGCGAAGCCGTCAAGTGCGTCCGCCGGCTGAAGGGCGGCGCCGGCGTGTCTCCGTCGGTCGCCGCGCCACGGGGCCGCGATCACCACCTCGGCCTGGTCACGACAGAGAAACCTCGTCACGTCGCATAGAATGTCCTGTAGAGCCGCCCCTGCATTCTAACCGCCGGCGGGACACCCCCTCGGAACCGCAACCCCCTGGCAACGAGGGTTGCGCCATGAACATGCTCCGATCAAACAACCTCTCAGGCCGCAATGGCGTCACGCCGTCCACCACCCGGCGAACGCCGAACGAGCACGAACACCGCCTGCTGGAGCTGTGCGCCGCCTCCATCCAGGAGGCGGTCGGCACGCTGAGAACATCGCTCCAGGGCCTGACCAGCCAGGAAGCGGCTCGACGCCTGGACAAGTGCGGCCCCAACGAACTCACCCACCTGAAGCGTCCCGGATTCTGGGCGGAGATGCTCCACCGGTTCAGAAGTCCGCTGGTGATTCAGCTTCTGGTGATTGCCATGGTCTCGGCGGTCATCGGCGAGCTGAAAGCCACCGTCATCGTCGGCGCGATGCTCCTGCTCAGCGTGGGACTGTCCTCTATTCTGGATCGCCGCTCCGGCCAGGCCGTGGACCAGCTGGGCAAGCGCGTCCAGTCCCGCACATTCGTCCTGAGAGACGGCACGGAATCCGAGATCCGGAATTCGGACATCGTTCCCGGGGATGTCGTGCTCCTGCAGGCCGGCTCCATCGTTCCGGCCGACCTGCGATTGATCACCGCCAAGGACTTCTTCGTCAGCGAGTCGGCCCTGACCGGGGAATCCCTGCCCGTGGAGAAAGCGGTTGAGGCTCCCGGCTCCGGCGAGCTCGCGGCCCTGGACCTGCCAAACGCCTGCTTCTTCGGCACCTCGGTTATCAGCGGCACGGCCCGCGGCCTGGTGATCAACACCGGCATTCGCACGCTGTTCGGAGCCATTTCGGAACGCCTGGCCGAAACGCGTGAAGAGACCGAGTTCGACCGAGGCGTGCGGTCGTTCACCTGGCTCATGATCCGATTCATGCTGGTGATGGTCGCCGCGGTGTTCTTCATCGTCGGCATGACGAAGAGCAACTGGCTGGAGGCCCTCCTCTTCGGCCTCTCCATCGCGGTCGGCCTTACCCCGGAAATGCTGCCGATGATCGTCACCGTCAACCTGGCCAAGGGCGCGCTGACGATGGCCAGGAAGAAGGTGATCGTCAAGCGGCTGCCCTCCATCCAGAACTTCGGGGCCATCGACATCCTGTGCACGGACAAGACCGGAACCTTGACGCAAGACCGGGTGGTGCTGGAACAGCACGTCGACATTCTGGGCCACCGCAGCGAAGAAGTGCTCAACTACGCCTACCTCAACAGCCAGTACCAGACCGGCTTGCGCAACCTGATCGACCGCGCGGTGCTGGAATACGCCGACCTGGACACCCGGCACTGTCAATTGGTCGACGAGTTGCCCTTCGACTTCCAGCGCCGGCGGATGTCGGTGATCGTGGCTTACGAAGGCGACCATGTGCTCATTTGCAAAGGCGCGGTTGAGGAGATTTACGCCTGTTGCGACCGCTACCAGATCGACGAGCAGGTCTACCCGCTGGTCGACATGATCCGCGGCGACCTCTTCGAGGAAGTCGAAAAGCTCAATCGCGATGGGTTCCGGGTCCTCGGCATCGCCTACCGCGAGTTCCCCAGCGAGAGAACCGTGTTCACGGTTCAAGACGAATCGCAACTCATCCTGCTGGGCTACATCGCCTTCTTCGACCCGCCCAAGGCAACGGCCAACGAAGCCATCGGGCTGCTTTCCGAAGCCGGCGTCACGGTCAAGGTGCTCACCGGCGACAACGGCCCGGTGACGGAAAAGGTCTGCCGGGACGTGGGGCTGAGGGTGGACCGGATGGTCACCGGTGCCGAGCTCGCCCGGCTCTCACCCGAGCAGTTCTCCGACACGGTTCGGGAGGCCAACGTGTTCGTCAAGCTGTCCCCGTCCCAAAAGGAGGAGATCGTCGCCGACTTGCGCCGCAGAGGCCATGTGGTGGGCTTCCTGGGCGACGGCATCAACGACGCGCCTGCGCTCAAGACGGCCGACGTGGGCATTTCGGTGGACTCCGCGGTGGACGTGGCCAAGGAAGCCGCGGATATCGTGCTCCTGGAAAAGAGCCTGCTGGTGCTGGAAGAAGGCATCATGGAGGGCCGGCGTGTCTTCGCCAATATCGTCAAGTACATCCGCATGGGGGCCAGCTCCAACTTCGGCAACATGTTCAGCGTGGTCGGGGCGAGCTACCTGCTGCCGTTTCTCCCCATGCAACCGGTGCAGATTCTCGCCAACAATCTCCTGTACGACGTCTCCCAGACCGGCATCCCCGCCGACACGGTGGACCAGGAACTGGTCGCCAAGCCGCTGAAATGGAACATCGGCAACATCAAGCGATTCATGGTCGTCATCGGGCCGATCAGTTCCGTTTTCGATTACGCGACCTTCGCGTTGATGTGGTTCGTCTTTCAGTGCAGCGCCTTTCTCGATCCAGCGGCCTCGGCGGCGCAGAGAGAAGGATCGGCGAGGCTGTTTCAGACGGGGTGGTTCGTGGAATCGCTGCTCACCCAGACGCTGATCGTCCACATTATCCGGACGAGGCGCATACCGCTCTTCGGCAGCCGGGCTTCGACGCATCTGACCATGACCACCCTCATCATCATGGCCATTGGCGCCTGGCTGCCCTATTCGCCTTTTGCCGCCGCCCTGGGGATGGTGCCGCTGCCGGCGGTCTATTGGGCGTGGATCGCCCTCTTCCTCGCCGCCTACTCTGCATTGACCCATCGGGCGAAGACCTGGTTCTTCAGCCGCTACGGAGGTGATTGATCATGGACACGATTCTGGACGCACTCCAGGAGGGCAGGCTCTTCGAGCTGCCCGATAACGACAAGACGGATGCGCTCCAGTTCCTGGCGCACGTGATCGAGGCGTTTCCGGAGGTCCCGGCCGGAACGGACGTGGTGGGCCACGTGATGAAAAGAGAGGAGGCGACAAGCACGGCCTTGGGCAAGGGCTGGGCGTGTCCGCATGCGCGCGTGCCGTTCGACGAAGATCTTATGTGCGTGATCGGCTGGAGCCCCGCGGGCATAGATTACGGTGCGCCGGATGGAAAACCCGTGACGCTGGTTGTCATGTATCTGGTCCCCGGAAACCAGCGGAATCATTACCTGCGGGAAGTCTCTTTGCTGGCCAAGGCCCTCGAGACGTATCCCGGGCTGGACACGCTGCGAGAAGTCGAGGATCTGGACGACATCCGCAACTACCTGCTCGACCTGGTCGACGTCGCGAAGGAATCGGCCGGTCCGGATACCAGGGCCAGGATGATCCGGCTGCAGGCACGGCCGGCGCCGGAGCTGGCGGCCTTTCGCGACTTGTCGAACCTGATCCTCGAGTGCTTCACTCTCATTTCCGGTCCGGACATGAAACCCGTCGTGCTCACGCAGAATCCCGACCTTCTGGCGTGGCTCGGCTCCGCGGACAATCTGGTCAGCAGGCTGGAAGCCGAAGGCTCCTATCAGAACGGCGAATGGCGTGTGCTGCGGCGCGCAGCGGTCACCTATCAGGGCGGTCGCGTGGCTCTTGACTGTCTCGCCGTCAAGCTTGGCTGACCTCCGGCAGTTGGAGTCCGCCGGAACAGGGACGGACGTGTGCACGGACTGGCTTCCGGATCGACCAGAAATGACCGCGTTGGCGCAGGCCTCGGCCGGGTGCCAGCGGACGGGCAGATGCGGCCGCTGAGGAACATGACGGCGCCGGGGACAACGGGGCTATCGCGGCGAGCAGGCGGCCGACTCGAGCGTCCGGCGGCGGCGAGTCTCGCGGTGAATGCGGCCGCCGTGTCGCGCTTTCACAGGGCCGCCGACTTGACAATGACCTCTAATAAAGGTCATATGTTCTCCTATGAAGGTCAAAACAGCCGGCAGTCCGTTCGGAAGCCTCACGAGGACCCGTGTGCTCGTCGCGCTGGCCCTGCTCGAAACGAGCTATCAACGCGAACTCTCCCGCCTGCTCGACACGTCTCCATCGGTTGTGCAGAAGGCCCTCACCGGCCTCGAACGTGACGGGCTGCTTGTCGGCCGGTTGATCGGCCGGACGCGCAGTTACCGCACGAATCCGCGGTACTTCGCGCGTACGGAACTCGACGCCTATCTCCAGCGGCTCGCAGAAGCCGATGACGACCTCCAGGCGCGCGCGGCTGCGCTCCGGCGCCGGCCGAGGCGGGCGGGGAAGCCCCTGTGACGCTGACGCGATCCTCGACGCTGCAGGAAGTGGCCGCGGTGGTCGGGATGCACCTCGCAAGCCGCGGCATCCGCGCGGTGCTGACCGGTGGCGCATGCGTGGCCATCCATACGGGCACGCACGTCTCGAAGGACGCGGACTTCGTCCTCCAAGGGAACATTTCGCTGCGCACGCTGGACGCGGCACTTCGTGAGTTGGGCTTCGCCCGGCGTGGAGCCGAGTACATCCACCCGGACGTTCCATTCACAGTGGAGTTCCCGCCCGGGCCGCTCTCGATCGGCGAGGACCTGGCGATCGTGCCGGTGGACTTGACGGTCGGATCGCTGAAGGTCCTGGGCCTGTCCGCCACGGACTCGTGCCGGGACCGCCTTTCGGCGTTCTTCCACTGGAACGACCGTCAGTCCCTGGCGCTGGCCGTCGAGATTGCCCGATCGAACCCGGTGGACATGGCGGTGATCCGGGCGTGGAGCCGGGGCGAGGGCAAGTCGAAGGAGTTCGAGGAGTTCCTGAGGAAGGCCCGGCGGCCTGACAGGGGCACCGGCCGGCGCCACGGCCGGAAGAGACGCCCGCGGGGCGGGCTCGCCCGCGAGTGACCCCGGCGCCGGGGCCGGAAGCGTCGCCGGTCCAGCTTCGACCGCCTATCGCGGCGAGCAGGCGGCCGACTCGAGCGTCCAGCGGCGGGCGGACTCGACGTGGATCAGCACGCACCGCCGGCCGTGCTTGACCAGCCGGAAGTGGTCGGGCCTGCCCAGCTCCCGCCCGCCGAGGCCCATGTCCTTCGCGTCCCGCCGGGCCGCGCGCTCGACGATGAGCGTGTCGTCGTTCGTGAGCGCGTCGGAAGCCAGCGTCACGGGCGCTCCGTTCAGCGCCTGCGAGACCGTCCGGGCGAGTTCGGCGCGCGCCGCGTCCGTGGGAGCCGACAGTACGGCGGGAAGGCCGGCGTCCGCCGTCTTCTGCGCGCACCCGCACACGCCCGCCACGATCAGGCCCGCCACGCCGATCGCGCCGGGGAGGTTCCGCATGGCCGTCACCGCCTGAAAAGCCGGTTCTCACGCCAGGGCGGCCTGCTCATCGCGCCCTCGCCAACCATCAAGGCCGGGCCGCCTTCGACGGCGGCAGGCGCAGCCATGGCCGGCGCGGCCGGGCAGTCTCCGTTGACCAGATATCCCAGCGCGGCCTCGAGCCTGGCTTCCTTCGAGTCGCCGAGCGCATGCTGGAAATCGTCGGCAACGGCGCAGCCCGGCACCGGCACGCCAGCCGCGCCGCGCGCATTGGCGGGCGAGAAGCCGTCGGCGTAGTCGCCGAACCCCTGCTCGTTGGCGCCCTTGAACTGGATCGAGAAGTACGTCGTGCCGCAGTTGTCCTTGGGATAGAAGCCGTACGGCTTCCCGCAGGTGGCGGCCCCGACCTGAATCACCTCGACTCCCACGCCCATCAGGCCGTTCACGATGGACTCGCTCGCCGAACAGGTGTTCGCGCCCGTGATCACCGCCACGCGCGGCAGGCTCAGCGTGGGCAGCGCCTGCCCCCTGGCCACCGAGAACCCCTGGGCCGTCGCGTGGAACGGCACGGGCTCGATGAGCAGCCCGGTGACCGGGTCGCGCGTCGGATGCTTGTCGTTGAACACGTTCTTCTCGAACGTCCGGCCCGCCGTGCGGTCCGGCCCGGCGATCATGTAGGCCGCCTCGGCCGCGATGGCGAGAAAGCCGCCGCCGTTGTACCGGATGTCGAGCACCAGGTCGCTGACCCTGGCGTCCGCCAGCCGCTGAAACGCGGTCACGAGCGCCGCTTCCGCCGTGGCGACGTGGTCGGTGAAGAGCAGGTAGCCCACGAGGCCGGCCGCCGTCCGAATCGTGCCGATGTGCTGCACGGGCGTGGAGGTGACGGCGGCCGACACCATCGTGACGGTGCGCGGCGAGGCGGCGCCGGCGTCGAGCACCGAGAAGGTGTGGCTGGCGCCGGCGGCAGACGGGAAGAGCCCTTCGTTCAGGATGTTCACGCTCGCGCTGTCGGCGGCGTTGACAAGGTCCACGCCGTCAACCGCGAGCACCTTCGCCCCCCGGGCCAAGCTGGCGGGAGGCTCCGCGGCCGGGGTGCCCGGCTCCGTGAAGGCCACGACCACCTCGCGCGGCGGGCGCGACGAGATGACCAGGAACGCGGCGCCGTAGCCGGTCTGCACGCCCGACTGCGAGAGGGCCTGCCACTCCGCGGTCGGATAGGTGAAGTGGAAGCGGTCCTTCGGGCTCCCGGACGGAGTCGTGGCGGTCGTCTTCAGCAGGTTGAAGTAGTTGGGCGTGGTGTAGGACGCCGGGTTCCGGTCGGTCACCTCGCTGTACCAGAGGTACAGCTCGTTGGTCCACGAGCGGAGGAAGTTGTTCTCGGTGAGCGTCGAGCCCTGCGTGTCGGGATAGCGCCGGTCGGTGGCGGGATCGATGCCCGTGCGCGGGCTCGCGCACTGGTTCGCGAACGAACTGGATGGCTGGAAGACGCCCGCGGTCCAGGACGTGGCAGCGGCCGAACTGCCGGCGCTGCCAGTCCCGCCGCTGCCGCCGCCGCTGCTGCCGCCGCTGCCGCCGCCGCAGCCGGCCGCCGCCACTACGGCCGCCGCCAGCACCCAGTAAATCCTGGTGCCCACGGGGGCACGATAACACAGCCGGGCAACACGCCGGAGCCAGGCTCCTCCAGGAGCCCCGCGGCGGTACAGACGGCCGCCGCGCAGGACCGCGACCTCACACCGCTGCCCTGCTTGGCGATGAGCCCCATGATTGCCGGCACGAGCGGCGTGAGGTCGCGGAGAACGAGGGAGCAGCGCAGCCCCTCAGGGGCCGTCCGCCGAGTCTCGGCGCATCACGGTGAAATCCTGGAAGTTGGTCTTGGGGAAGTAGGCCGTCGGGCGGTAGCGCAGTCCGGGGCCTGCCACCGTGTCCTGCCATTGACCGTACAGGACCGCGTAGTCGGGCTTCAGGCGGGCCATGACGCGCAGGTGGTCCATTCGCTCGCGGCGCGAGATGCCGCGCGTGACGATACCCGACACGTCGATGATCCTGAGATCGGTGAAGTACCCGAACGTCCCGACCTCGCTGATGGCGACCGACGATCCTGGCGGCAGATGATCGTTCGCCCACGCCGCGATCTGCCGATAGGCGTCGTACCGTGCCCCGCCCCAATAGGTACGGTCTCCGGCCGCAAGAGAGCAGGCCAACTCGCGGGTGTGGAACAGCCCATGCAGGGCGATCAGCGCCAGCAGCGCGGCCGCCGGGGCCACGAGCGCCGCGTGGGCCGGCTTGCGCCAGCGCCCGGCCAACTGGCTCGCGACCGTGAGGAACCCGACGGCAACGGCGGACAGGAAGAAGAACCTCGCGGAGTGAAACTCCCAATTGTGGCCGCGATACGAGCCGATGGCGCTGTAGGCGAGGACGAGCAGCCACGGGTACGGCACCAGCGCATACGCGAGGGCCGGCCGCTGGCGCACGTGCGGGTTGAGCACGGCGAGCCCGGCAAGCGCCACCGCCAGGGCCCGCTCCGCAGCCACGAATCCGGTGTAGGCCGGGTCCGCCAGCCCGAGGCGCGTGACGTGCGCGGCGGCGTTCGCAAGATACGCCCGGAACTCCGTAAGGCCGGCCTTCGCATGGTACGAGTTCGGCACCAGATCGCCGTAGTACGCGAGTGCGAATCCCTCCCAGGCCAGGCCGACGGCCGCGAACCAGACGAGATTCCTCGGCTTCCGCGTCTCACGACCGAACAGGAGGACCGGCGCCACGAGCAGCAGCGAGTCGGGCCGAGCCAGGCAGGATATCGCGGCCAGGAGGCTCGCCGTCCGGCCCCATCCCGCCTGCGCGGCCAGAAGGAACGCCAGTTGTAGCGCGACGAGCAGGCTGCTCTCGAGGCCGTAGTCGCCGTGCGCCGTGCCGTCGAGCAGGAACAACGCGCCGAGGCACAGAGCCATCGGCCGGGGCAGGATGTCCCTGCCGGCCCGGTAGAGCATCACAGATGACGCGCCGATCCAGACGAAAGCCGTGGCGAACGCCGCGCGCACCGCGTCCATCCCCGCCGACGCGAGCCCTCCCAGAAGGAGCGTGTGCAGCGGAGAGGTGAACCCCCACACGCGCTCGCCCGAATTGAAGACCAGCCCCTGGCCGCGAGCCAGGTTGCGGGCGTACTCGAAGCTGATGAACGCGTCGTCGCTCGCGATGGGCCGGGTGTTTGCCGCGACGGCCGCCATCGAAACGGCCCAAGCCAGCGCGAGCGCGCCCATGACGGCGTCGGGCAGGCTGAAGGCGCGGCCGGCGATTCGCACGCTGAGCCCGGTGCCAGCCGCCGCTCAGACGACGGCCAGGCCGCCTTCGCTGGTTTCGCGGTAGATGCTCGGCAGGTCGTGGCCGGTCTGCCGCATCACCCGGACGACGCGATCGAAGGAGACCCGGTGCACCCCGTCGGACGAGAGCGCGAAGTAGCAGGCGTCCAGGGCCCGGGCGGCCCCGAACGCGTTGCGCTCGATGCACGGGATCTGCACCAGGCCGGCCACCGGGTCGCAGGTGAGGCCCAGGTGGTGCTCCAGCCCCATCTCCGCGGCGTACTCGATCTGGCGCGGCGTTCCCCCGAGCAACTGCGTCGCCGCGGCCGCCGCCATGGCGCAGGCCGTGCCAACCTCGCCCTGACAGCCGACCTCCGCGCCTGAGATGGACCCGTTGTGCCTGACGAGGTTGCCGACGAGACCGGCCGTGGCCAGGGCGCGGACGATCTTGCGCTCGTCGAACCCGTGCTGCTCGCTGAGCAGCCGAAGCACCGCCGGCAGGACGCCCGCCGACCCGCACGTCGGGGCCGTCACGATCTCCCCGCCCGCCGCGTTCTCCTCCGCCACGGCCAGCGCGTAGGCAAACAGCAGGACCCGCGAACGCACGTGCGCCGACGCGTGATCCGCCCGGATGTGGTAGGCCGGCGCCTTGCGCGGCAGCTTCAGCACGCCGGGAAGGGTGCCCTCGTTGGCCAGGCCCCTCGTGATCGACGCGCACATTGCGTCTCTCACGCGGGCGAGATGGTCCCAGATGTCCGGCGGCTCGTGCGACTCCACGTACTCCCAGAAGCTGTTCCCGCCCTGCTCGATCCACGCCAGGACGTCCGCCATGCTGACGGGTTCGTACACCTCGTCTGCAGCCGGCTCCTCCGGATCGAGCAGGTCGCCGCCGCCGACGCTGTACACCGTCCATTCGCCCAGCGGCGCGCCCGCTGCATCGGAGGCAACGAAGTGCATGCCGTTGGGGTGCAACGGGAGCGTGCGCGCGGGCTCCCAGCGCAGCTCGACGGCGGTCTTCCCAAGGGCCTCCCGGAGCGCGATATCGGTCAGGTGCCCCTTGCCCGTGGCCGCCAGGCTGCCATACAGGGTGACCGTCACCCGGGCGGCCGCGGGATGACGGCGGAGGAAGGCCTCGGCGGCGAACCGCGGCGCCATCGTGTGGCTGCTCGAAGGCCCGTGCCCGATCTTGTAGAGCGATTTCACGGAACGCATGAGCGCATGATAGCCGAGGGCGCTCCGGCGAGCCATGGCCGTCTGCCGCCCCCAAGTCCCGGGGCCGCATCTCCCTGGCGGGAATCCACCGTGCGCTGTCCGTCGCCGGTTGGCAGGCCCGAAGGCCACTCAGGATGCCGTTTCTACTGTACGCCGATCTCAGGCCTTCTTCCTGCCTGCCCGCTTCCTGGTGGTCCCGCCGTAGCGCTTCACCAGGTCCTTGGTCATCTCCTCTGCGCTGGCCATGACCATGTTGATCTGCCGCGCGAAGTCGGCCTCGTCGTCCAGGAGCTCGAGTCCCTCGGTGGCCGCGGCAACCACGGCGTCGCCGCGGAGGTGTGCGAGAGAGGCGTGACAGACGAGGTCGCAGCCTGGAGCGCCGGGAAGCAGGCCCGGGCGGCCAAGCCTTGAGGGTGCCGGCTTCAGCCCCGACGCTGCCGTCACCTGGTTCGCGCCGGACAACACGACCGACACGCACCGGCGCCGGACACCGGCCGGCCCGCCTACGGCCGCTTCGCCGGCGCCGCCGCCGTGCTGATGCCCCGGCGCTTCAGCATCGGCTCGATGGACGGATCCTGGCCGCGGAACTCGCGGTAGAGCTTCGCGTAGTCCCCAGCGTTCCCTCTCGACAGGATCATCTGCCTGAAGCGGTCGCCGTTGGCGCGCGTCAGCCCGCCGTGCTCGACGAACCACTGGTAGGCGTCGTTGTCGAGCATCTCGGCCCAGAGGTACGCGTAGTAGCCCGCCTCGTACCCGTTCGCCCAGATGTGCAGGAAGTAGCTCGACCGGTAGCGCGGCGGCACCTGCGGGAGGTTCAGGCCGGACTGCTCGAGCACGCCGGCCTCGAACGGCCCGGCCGGCTGCTCGCCCGAGCCCGCAGGCATCGAGTGCCAGCGCATGTCGAGCACCGCGGCCCCGAGGATCTCCGTCAGGCTGTAGCCCTGGTTGAACGTCGCCGCCGCCTTCAGCTTGTCCGCCAGCGCCTGCGGCATCGGCTCGCCGGTCTTGTGGTGCCTCGCGTAGCGGGACAGCACCTTCGCGTCGAGCGCCCAATGCTCGTTGAACTGCGAGGGCAGCTCGACGAAGTCGCGCGCCACCGACGTGCCCGACAGGCTCGGGTACTGCTGGTCGGCAAAGATGCCGTGCAGCGCGTGCCCGAACTCGTGGAAGAGCGTCAGCACCTCGTCGAACGCCAACAGCACGGGCTGGCCGGGCGCCGGCTTCGCGATGTTCGCGCAGTTGAAGACGACGGGCTTCGTGCCGAGCAGCTTCGACTGGACGACGAAGTTGTCCATCCACGCGCCGCCGTTCTTGTTGTCGCGGGCGTAGGGGTCGAAGTAGAACAGCGCCAGCGGCGACCCGTCGCGGTCGATCACGTCGAAGACGCGCACGTCCTGCTGGTAGACGGGCAGGTCGCGGCGCTCCTTGAACGACAGGCCGTAGAGCTCCTGCGCCGCGAAGAAGACGCCGTCGCGGAGCACGCGATCGAGTTCCAGGTACTGCGACACCGTGGCACTGTCGAGATCGAACTTCGCCTTGCGGACCTGCTCGGCGTAGAGATCCCAGTCCCACGGCGCGAGCTGGAAGCCGCCCTTCTGCGAGTCGATGATCGCCTGGATGTCCTTCGCCTCCGCGCGCGCGTTCGCGGTGGCCGGCGGGATCAGCCGGCCCAGGAAGGCGTTCACCGCCCCGGGCGTCTTCGCCATCTGGTCCTCGAGCACCCAGGCCGCGAAGTCCGGATAGCCGAGCAGCGCGGCCTTCCTGGCCCTCAGGCTGGCCAGTGTCGCAATCGTCTGCCGCGTGTCGTTGGCGTCGCCGCGCTCGGCGCGCGTCCAGGACGCGCGGAAGAGCTTCTCGCGCGTGGCGCGGTTCGTCAGCGACGCGAGCGGGCCCTGCTGCGTCGTGTTCCGGAGCGGCAGCACCCACTTGCCGTCGAGGCCCCTCGACTTCGCGGCGATCGCCGCCGCTTCGAGCTCGTCCTTCGTCAGGCCGGCCAGCTCCGCCGGATCGCTGACGACCAGCGCCCCCGCCTTCGTCGCAGCCAGCAACTGGTTCACGAACTTCGCGCTGAGCCCGGCCTCCTGCTCGTTCAGGGCCTTGAGGGCCGCCTTGTCCGCGGCCCCCAGCCTAGCGCCGGCCCGCACGAACTTCCTGTAGTAGAACTCGAGGAGCCTGGCCGATTCCGGGTCGAGCGTGAGCGAGGCCCGCGACTCGTACACGGTTTCGACACGCGCGAACAGCTTCTCGTTCAGGAAGATCGCATCGTCCAGGGCCGCCAGCTTCGGCGCGAGCTCTTCCTGCAGGGCCTGGATCGTCGGGTTGGTGTTCGCCGAGGCGAGCGCGTTCAGGATGAGGCTCACCCGCCGCAGGAGGACTCCCCTCCGCTCGAGCGCCACGAGCGTGTTCTCGAACGTCGGCGCCGCTGCATTCGCGGCGATGGCCGTGACTTCCTCGAGCTCGGCCTTGATACCCGCTTCCATCGCGGGCTTGAAGTCGGCGTCCTGGATCTTGTCGAAGGCCGGCGCGCCGAACGGCAGCGGGCTCGGTTTCATCAGCGGGTTCTCGCGGGCGGCGCCCGCCGCGGCGGCTTGTGGTGTCATGGCAGTCATGGATGAGTGCAGAACGGCGGCGAGGATCGGCGTCAGGACCAGTACGGACAACACGCGACGGTGCATGCCTGTGACTCCTTGAGACCGAACATATCACGGCCGATCCCGATCCGGCTCCCGCGCCGCCGGGCTGAAGGAGGGCGGCGCGGCGATTACCCTCGACTGCGGCAGGAACTGCCAGGACGTGCAACCGACGGCGCAGTACGACTGGATCGACGTCGACAACCACTTCCCGTACCGCATCTACGGCGGACAGCAGGGCAACTCGACGGTTGCGACCGCGAGCCGCGAGCTCCGCGGCGCGCTCGGGCCGCGCAAGGAGTGACGCCGGCGCGGGTCGGGCCGTCCTCCTCCAGTCCTGGCCTTCGGGGCCGCGGGCGCCCATGGGCGGCCCCTGGTAGCACTTCTCCGTCAGCGCGCCGACGCGCCGGATGTTGCGCAGGTGGCCCTCGCGTTTGACGGGGGTCACGCAGCGCCGTCGCGTGCTATCGTTGCCGCACATATGACCGAAGTGCTGTCGGGTTGCCCGTTCTGTAATCCAGCCCCCGGCGCGATCATTGCGGGGAATGCCCTCGCCGTGGCCCTCAGCGATGCCTATCCCGTCTCCCCCGGACACGCGCTCATCGTCCCGCGCCGCCACATCGCATCCTGGTTCGAAGTCTCTGCCGCAGAGCGCGAAGCGTTGATGGCCCTAGTCGATGAAGTCAAGGAACGGCTGGATCACGATCGCCGGCCTGACGGCTACAACATCGGCATGAACGTCGGCGCTGCCGCCGGCCAGACCGTCATGCACTTCCATTTGCACCTGATCCCACGGTTTGCGGGCGACGTCGACGACCCCACGGGCGGCGTTCGCTTCGTCATCCCAGCGCGGGGCAACTACCGGCGCCCGGGTCATGTCCCGCGAGCCAGGGGATAGTCAATGGCCGTCGACCCTGCTCGCGACGTCATCGCATTCGGCGAACGCTTGCTGGCGCTGCTTGACCAAGGGTCGTTCGTCGCGACGTACAAGTACGCCGTCCTCGTTGGGCTGATGGATCTCTGCCTCGAGAAGGCCGACCGGCATGGGGTGGCTCCCGACTCCGTGACGACGCGGCAGTTGGCGGAGAAGGTGATCGAGCTGTACTGGCCCCAGACCGCGGAGTTCAGAGGACGGACGCTGAAGCAGAACAGCGGGCGCCAGGCGCGAATCCTGTCCGGTATCATCGCCTTCCGCGAGGCCCTGCCAGATCCGTCGGTTCCGCTTCAGCGCGCGCGCCGCGAAGCGCCTGCCAGATTCGAGCGGCTGGCGCGCGACGTCGAGTGGACGCTGATCCTGATGCCGCTTCCCCGCCTTCAGGTTGTGGGCGGGCACACCGTGTCTCTGGTCTACGAGATCGGGTGGGACGTCAGCATCGAACGCAGCCGGCGCGAGGTGCGGGAGCAGCAACGCACAGGGCGCGGGTCGTTCGACAACCAGATCCGCTTCCTGCCGTCCGTCGGCGACCATCTCGTCAAGCTGAATGGTCTGCTCCGCCCGCTCATCCACCGGGCGTGGACTGCGATGGTCGCCCAACTGAATGACCTCGACGAGTCCCGTCTCGAGCGCTTCCTCTTCGGGGTGGACCGCGTTCAACTTGCGGCGGTACGCCCGGGCCTCACCGACCTGCAGCACGGCCGATGCTTCTACTGCCAGTCCCGTGTTCTTCGGGACGCTGAGGTCGATCACTTCATCCCTTGGGCTCGCTATCCTGACAACGGCATCGAGAACTTGGTCGTCGCGGACAAGCGGTGCAACGCCGCCAAGCGGGACTTCCTGGCGGCGGCCCCGCACGTGGGGAACTGGCGGCGACGCAACGAGAGCCGCCTCACCGCTCTGGCGGAACTGGCGCGCGAGGCGGAGTGGGAAAGGCATCCCGAGGACACCCTGGGTGTCGCGCGAAGCCTGTATCTGCGCCTGCCTGCCGTAACACGATTGTGGTGTGGGGGTACGGAGTTCGCTAACGCCGACCCGGCGAGGCTGCGCGAGATACTCGGGTAGCGAGACGAAACGGGGAGAAGCGGTTCACCACAGGGCCGAGACCCATTACGGTGCGAATGTGCTAAACGAGTTCGATTCCCGTGTGCGGGTCGCCGCCTTCAGGTTCCTGGAGGCACAGGTCCGTGCAGCCGGAAGTGACGTTTTGCCGCGCTCGGTTCTGGCGCAGGGTTTCAACCTGGATGGGAAACGTGTGCCACTGGTCGGTCCGCAGGGAATCTTCAAGCCGGCTGTCTTGTCGACAATACCGCTGATGACGGGCCCGGGTGCTTCGGTCCACTACGAAGGTGAGGCTGCGGCGGTCATCGTCACTCGCTGCGCGTAGTCCCGGGGGCTGAGGCCCGCGAGAGCTCGGTGAGGACGGTGCTCATTCCAGTCCCACCGGAACGCATCGACCGTCTGCTGCGCGTCCCCGAGGGACGCGACCCACTGCACGTTGAGACACTCCTCGCGCAGCCGGCCGTTGAACGAGTCGATCGTGGCGGTGTCCGTCGGTGTGCCACGCCGACTGCAGTCGAGGCACACGGCGTGCGGATACGCCCCCAGGGCCATGGTCGCGCTCACACACTCGGGGCCGTGATCGCAGGAGATCCGCTGCGGCAGCCCGCGGGCGAGCCGCAGGCGTGCCAGGGCGGCCACGACATCCTGGCCACCGAGCGATTGACCGACCTCGATGGCCAACCACTCGCGCGTGACGATGTCGATGAGGGGCCAGGCACGGCATCGACGCCCGTCGGCCAACTGATCGGCGACGACATCCCTGCTCCAGCTGTCGTGACGGGCCGTCGCCGGCTGACGCTGCTCGCAGTGGCCGGCCGTCGTGTGCCGCCAGGGGCGTGTGCGGCGCCAGGCCAAGCTCTCCTCGACATACACGCGATACACGCGCTCTTCTCCCACGGCCCAGCCCTCGCGTCGCATCACCACAGGGAGGCGTCGGTACCCGCATCGGGCACGTGTCTGCGCCAGGTCGCGCAGCCGTGGCCGCCTCGCCGGCAGCGGATCTCGCCGGCTCTCGTACCGGAGGCTCGAGCGCCAGACCCGAGCTGCCCACCAGGCGCGTCGTTCGCTCACCCCGTATCGGCCCGTCAGGTCGCGCACGACTTCGCGCTGCCCCACGGGCTTCAGCCCTTTGTGGAGAGCACGTCCTGGAGTATCACCCGGTCGAGCGACAGGTCCGCGACCACCCGCGTGAGCTTGCCGGTTTCGTCGCGGCGCTGCTGCAACTCCCGGGCTTCACTCGGCGGCATCTCGCCATACGTCTTCTTCCAGCGGTAGCACGTCGGCTCCGAGAGGCCGACCTGGCGGCAGCCATCCCCCACTGGCACCCCGCCCGTCACTGGCTGCAACACGGCGGTGATCTGCTCGACCGAACAGCGCTTCTTCTTCACGGCACATCCTCCTGGCCGTCTGGCCGAATTGTGCCGCAAGACTCACGCTCAATGTGGACCGAATCTCCCGGGGCCCGTCAGGCCTTCTTGCTGGACATCGATCTCCTGTACGCGGCGCGAGTCTCCCGCCTCCTGGGCGGAGGCGACTGGCTCGCCGTCGCCATGGCGCTGTGCCCGGCGGCCTTCGCGCCTCTCCTCACCCCCGCCGCCGACAGGCGGATCGCCGCCTGTCCGAGGACAGCCTGCAGGCCGACGCCGCTGGCGTGAGGCGGGGCCGAGGGCCGGCCCGCCTGGCGAATGCGGGAATCTCTGATCCCGGACTCCGAATCCCGGATAGAATCCGTCGACACGCGCCCGTGCCGGACCCGGGATGCGTGCCGTCGCGCGTCAACGTGATCGTCCCGGCTGGCCGGGAGCGAGGGTGATCGATGAAGCGTCAGACAATCGTACAGGTGGCAGCGCTCTGCGCGGTGGCGGGCGCGACGAGCGTCGGCATGTGGGCCCAGCCGAACAAGTACGCGCGGGACCCGAAACAGGCGGTGGATGCGGAGTACACGCAGAAGATCAGGGAGTACACCACCGAACCGTACTACCTCTCGCCGCTGGTGGACTACCTGCCGGCGTCGAAGACCGTGCCGACGCCGAAGGCCGCCCTGGGCGACGTCGCGGGCGCGCCGGGCATCCTGCCGTACTCGGCCGAGGTGCACGAGTACATGCGGATGCTCGAGAAGGCGAGCCCCCGGCGCGTCAAGGTGTTCTCCATCGGGAAGTCCGAGGAAGGGCGGGAGATGATTGCCGTCGCCATCGCGGACGATGCCGTGATGGCGAAGTTCGAGGAGAACCGCGCGCGGCTGGCGAAGCTCGCCGACCCGCGGACGATCGCGATGAACGACGCCGAGGCCGACCGCCTGGTCACCGCGTCGGTGCCGGTCTACTACATCACCGCGTCGCTGCATGCGGGCGAGACCGGGTCGCCCACCGCGCTCATGGAGCTGGCGTACCGGCTCGTCGTGGACGACAGCCCCTACATCAAGGCCATCCGGTCGAACCTCATCACGATCATGACGCCCGTCCTCGAGACAGACGGGCGCGACCGCCACGTGGACGTGTACAGGTGGCACCTCGCGAACCCGACGCTGGTCTACCCGTCGCTGCCGTACTGGGGCAAGTACGTCCTGCACGACAACAACCGCGATGCGATGGCGGCCACGCTGATGCTCACGCGCAACGTGATCGACTTCGTCGTCCAGCAGAAGGCGCAGGTGCTCCACGATCTCCACGAGTCGGTGCCCTACCTGTACGACAACACCGTCGGCGACGGGCCGTACAACGCCTGGGTGGATCCCATCCTGACGGATGAGTGGCAGCTGCTCGGCTGGAACAACATGTCCGAGCTCACAAGGTTCGGGATGCCCGGGGCCTTCGCCCACGGCACCTTCGATACGTGGTCGCCGGGCTACCTGATGTTCATCGGCGCCATGCACAACGGGACGAGCCGCCTGTACGAGACCTTCGGCAACGCGGGCGCGGACACCGTGGAGCGGACGCTCCAGCCCGACGAGTACGCCAGGACGTGGTACCGGCAGAACCCGCCGCTGCCCAGGACGAAGTGGTCGCAGCGGAACAACAACAACTACACGATCACCGCGCTGCTCACGGCGCTGTCCTACTACGGCGAGAACAACAAGCTCTTCCTCAAGAACTTCTATCTGAAGAGCAAGCGCTCGGTGCTCAAGCCGAAGGCTGAGGGCCCGGCTGCGTACGTCTTTCCGGCAGACGAAGCCCGCCCTGGCGCGCAGGCCGAACTGCTCCGCACGCTGATGCGCCAGGCGATCGAGATCTCCCGCGCCACCGCGCCGTTCACGGTCAGGATGCCGATCAAGAAGGCGCGGCCCCAGGGGCGGGGCGGCGACGAGGGAGCGGGCGAAGGCCCGAAGCAGCCGGCAGCGAACGCCGGAGGACCGGCCGAACAGAAGGCGGATGCGAAGACCGGCGAGGAGCCGAAGACCGAGACGAAGACCTTCCCGGCCGGCAGCTACGTCGTCCGGATGGATCAGCCGTACAGCCGGATCGCGGACGCCCTGCTCGATTACCAGTACTGGAGCCCGAACGATCCGCAAAAGCGTCCGTACGACGACACCGGCTGGACGTTCGGCGAACTGTTCAACGTCCAGGTCGCCCGGGTGACCGATGCGACGGTCCTCGACGCCGCCATGGAGCGCGTGAGGGACGTCGCGGCCCCGTCCGACATCAAGGGGAGCGGCCCGGTGTTCGTCGTCGCCAACGACGCGGACCCGTCGCTCTTCGCCTTCCGCTACCGGCTCAAGGCGGCAGGCTTCGCGGCGGCGGAGGAGCCGTTTGACGCCGCCGGCCGCTCGTTCCCCCGCGGCTCGTTCATCGTCACGGGCGCGGCGCCCGCGGACGTGCAGGCGGCCTGCCGCGAGCTGGGCGTCCAGGCCCACGCCGTCGCCGAGGCGCCGGCGGTCAAGAGCCACGCTGTGAAGACTCCGCGCATCGGGTACGTGCACACCTGGATCGGCACGCAGGACGAGGGCTGGTGGCGGATGGAGTTCGACCGCCTCGGCGTTCCGTACGACTACATCAGCACGCAGGTCGTCGCCAGAGAGGCCAACCTCATCGGGAAGTGGGACGTGCTCGTGTTCCCGCCTGTCGGCAGGAGCGCGCAGCAGGTTGTCGCCGGAATGCCGATGTGGCGGAACCCGCTGCCCTGGAAGACCACGCCGCTCACGCCCAACATCGGAAAGATCGATTCCACCGATGACATGCGGCCGGGCCTGGGGTGGGGCGGCCTCGCGAACCTCGAGGCGTTCGTCCGCCAGGGCGGCCTGCTGATCGTCGCCGACGACACATCGGTGCTGGCGGGCACTTACGGCTTCACGCCGGGACTGTCGGTGCAGCAGCCGTCGCGGATCAACGCCCCGGGCACGGTGATGCGCGCCAGAATCGTGGACCCGGCGAGCCCGATCGCCTACGGGTACGGCGAGAGGCTGTCGGTGTACTCGGCGCCCGGCCTGCTCTTCGGCGTCAGCAACACGATGGGCGGCCGGAGGGGGGGCGGATCCAGGGGCGAGGGCGGCCCCACGCGGCCGACGGGCCGGGGCACGGCCGACGACCACGATCAGCCGCAGGGCCGACCGTTTGTCGAGCCCGAGGAGGAGCGGAAGGTCGAGCCGTGGCAGGCCGCGCCCGTGACGAACGAGCAGCTCCTCAACCCGCTTGGCGTGATTCCGCCCGCCCAGCGGCCGCGCGTCGTGCTGCGCTACGGGGACGCGCGCGAGCTGCTCGTGTCCGGCCTCCTCGACAACGGCAGCGAGATCGCGCAGCGCCCGCTCGTCGTGGACGTGCCGCTCGGCAAGGGGCACCTCGTGCTCTTCGCCAACAACCCCATGTGGCGCGGCCAGACCCAGGGCAGCTACGCGCTGGTCTTCAACGCTATCCTGAACTACGACCAGCTGGACGCGGGGAGGAAGCTGGACGAGAAATAGGAGTGGGAATCCAGATGCCGGAATGGGACGATCGAACCGCAGAAACCGGGCGTCGGGTCGCAGGGTTCGAGCGCCGGAACGGAGCCTGGGGCATCGCCTTCGACACTCGGGCCGTGCGTGCGCGCCGCCTGGCCGGCCGTGAACGCAGGCCGCGGCCCGCGCCCGAACGCCCGCGCAGAAGAGGCGTCGCGATGCGGCGCCTCCTTGCTTGGAGCGTTCCCGCGCTCGCGCTGCTGGCCCTGACCGCGGCAGGAGGGCAGCCGCCCGGGCAGGGGCCGGAGTTCCCGCCGGAACTCGTTTCGTTCGGCCCGCCGTCGCCGCAGCCGCTGCTGGCGGGCACGGGCACGGACACCTGGGACCGGCGGATTCGCGAACGCGGCTGGATCATGCGCGAGGGCGACCAGTGGCACCTCTGGTACACAGGCTACAACGACGCCCGGAGCGACTCGAAGTTCCTGGGCTACGCCACCTCTCCCGATGGGCTGACCTGGACGCGCTATCCGGGCAATCCGCTGACGACGACCGGCTGGGTCGAGGACGTGTGCGTCGTCAGGCACGGCGGAATGTACTACATGTTCGCCGAAGGCCGGGACGACGTGGCGCACATGCTGGCGTCCGAGGATCGGGTGCACTGGACGGAACGCGGCAGCCTCGATATCCGCCGGGTTGACGGCCAGCCGATCGCGCCAGGGCCGCGCGGCACGCCGACGGTCTGGATCGAAGGCGAGGTGTGGTGGCTGTTCTACGAGAGGGGAGACTCGGCCATCTACGCGGCGACCTCGCGCGACCTGAGGACCTGGACGAACGTGACCGACGAACCCGTCATCGCGCGAGGGCCCGACGCTTACGACCGGTTCGCCGTGGCCGTCAACCAGATCGTCAAGTACCAAGGGCGGTACTACGCGTACTACCATGCCAGCGCCTTGCCGGACTGGGCCGAGTGGAGCACGTGCGTGGCCGTGTCGGACGACCTCGTGCGCTGGAAGAAGTATCCCGGGAACCCCGTCCTCCCGGTGAACCCCGCCATGAGGGGCGCCAGCAGCGGGACGGTCGTCCACGACGGCGCGCGCTACCGCCTGTATACGACGCACCCGGACGTTCGCGTCTACTACGCGCGGACGCGGTAGGAGCCGGGCAGCTCGCGCAGTCACGTGCGGCGGCCGCTGCGGGCGATTGCCGCGGTCGCGCAGGCGGCGGCCGAGCCTGTCGCGGCCCGTGTTGACAGGCGGTTCTCGCACGCCGATGATCGGCCGGGAGTCGAGCGAGGCCCGGCAGTGCGCCGGTTGGCACGCTGCATCTGGAGTCGTCATGAGCAAGCGGCTGTTCGTCTTGGCCCTGGTCGCCGGCTTGGCCTTCGGCGCGTCACCTGCGCAGGCGGATAGTGCGTCGCAAGTCGCCGGCGGCGCTGACCATACGTGCGCGCTGACGGCTGGCGGATCCGTTCTGTGCTGGGGGGCGGGCTTCTACGGGCAGCTTGGGAGTGGCTCGAGAGACGGGAGCCTGACGCCGGCGCCAGTGGCTGGCCTGTCCAGCGGCGTCACTGCAGTTGCGGCGGGCCAATATCACACCTGCGCCGTCACGGCCGGCGGGGGCGTGCTCTGCTGGGGCTATAACGCCGACGGCGAACTCGGCGACGGCACGACCGACGACCGGCTGACGCCGACGGCAGTCGCCGGCCTCGACAGCGGCGTCGAATCCGTCGCGACAGCCGCCTATCACTCGTGCGCGCTGACGGCTGGCGGTGCGGTCCTCTGCTGGGGCGCCAACTGGTTCGGCCAGCTCGGCGACGGCACCACAGTGGACAGCGCCGTGCCGGTGCCGGTGGCGGGCCTTCCCGGCCCCGTCACGGCAATCGCCGCGGCCGGTTACTACAGCTGCGCGCTGACGGCTGGCGGTGCGGTCCTCTGCTGGGGCGCCAACTGGTTCGGCCAGCTCGGCAACGGCACGACGGACGCGAGCCCGGCTCCCGTGAGCGTCACCGGGCTGGCGGCCGGCGTGGCGGCGATCGGCGCGGGCTGGGATCACGCCTGTGCAGTGACGGCCGGCGGAGCGCTCCTCTGCTGGGGTTCCAACTGGTACGGAGCGCTCGGCGACGGCACGACCGACGACCGGCTGACGCCGACCGCGGTCAGCGGGCTCGGGTTCGGCGTGAAGGCGGTCACGGCCGGAATCTACCACACGTGCGCGCTGACGGCAGAGGGCGGCGTCCTGTGCTGGGGGGCCGTTGCGTACGCCGGCCACGGCAATCCCGCGACCTACACCCTCACGCCCGCGGCCGTCAGCGGGCTGGCGAGCGGCACGGCCTCGGTGACGGCTGGCGCCTACCACTCGTGTGCGGTCACGGTGAGAGGCGGCGTTGCGTGCTGGGGCTCGAACGGCTGGGGCCAGCTGGGAGAGGGCACGACCGCGGACAGCGCCGAGCCCGTGCCCGTGGTCGGCTTCGAGGGCCGGCGATCCACGCCCGGGGACTTCACGGGCGACGGGACCGCGGACGTCCTCTGGCGCCATCTGACGAACGGGGACATATGGCTCTGGGGCATCGAAGCCGCGGCGCGTGCGACGGACGCGTATGTCGGTGCCGTCGCCGATCCGAACTGGGAGATTCGGAGCGTGGGCGACCTGAACGGCGACGGCCTGGCGGATCTGCTCTGGCGCCACAAGCTGGATGGCGCGCTCTATTATTGGCCGATGCACGGGGGCGCGCCGGCGGCCCAGCAGTATGTCGCCACGGCGGACACCTCGTACGACATTGTCGGGACCGGCGACTTCGACGGCGACGGGATGGCGGACGTCCTCTGGCGCGGCGCGACGGGCGATCTGTGGCTGTGGCGGATGAGCGGCTCGACGGTGCTGAGCCAGCAGTATGTGGACACGGTGGACCTGAGCTACGCGGTCAAGGGCCTGGGGGACGTGGACGGGGACTTCAAGACGGATGTGATCTGGCAGGGAGCTGCCGGGGACATCTGGGTGTGGCTGATGAACGGCGCCGCGAGGTCGGCGCAGACGCACGTGGGCACGGTGACGGACGGGACGTACCAGATCCAGCAGGTGGCGGACGTCGACGCGGATCTGAAAGCGGATGTCATCTGGTGGAGTGAGTCGCAGGGCGACGTCTGGGTCTGGCGCATGAGCGGCGGCGCAGTCCTCTCGGAGCACTACGTGGGTCTGGTTCCCGACACGAACTACCGGATCCAGGCCGCGGGCGATTACGACGGCGACGGAAAAGCGGACCTGCTCTGGCGCAACAGCGTCGCCGGCGATCTCTGGATCTGGCGAATGGACGGGCCAGCGAAAGCGTCGGAGCACTATCTGGGCATCGTCGCGGATCAAGGGTACCGGGTCGTGCGGTAGGAGCGCGAGGCAACGAGCGGGAAGCAGGAGGCCGGCCTCGCGCCGCCCGACGGGAGGGCGCGGCATCGGCGCAAGCCGTCGGGGGCATCCCTTCGGCTCCCGGGGTCGGCGCCCCACCCGGGTGAGCAAACGCAGCAGCACGACCCCGATGAGCCGTCGCCGATCCGGGCACGGCACGCGGTATACTCACGCCGCTCGGTTTCAGGGCGGTTGCGCATGAACGAAGCACGATCGTATCGCATCGCCGGCCGCGTCCAGGGCGTGGGATTCCGCTGGTTCGCGTGGGACGCAGCCAGGCGCGAAGGCATCACCGGGCTGGTGAGGAACCTGCCCGACGGCCGCGTCGAGATCGTGGCCGAGGGCGACCGCGAGGCCCTCGACCGGTTCGAGTGGCGGGTGTCGTCGGGGCCTGCCGGCGCCCGCGTGGACACGGTCGATCGCGACATCGTCCCGGCAACCGGCCGGTTCACCGAGTTCTCGGTCAGAGGCTGACGTCACCATGGCGAGTATCGACGGCATCGCGGACTTCCTGCGCGCGCGCATCCGGCAAGTGCCGGACTTCCCGAAACCCGGCATCCTGTTCTACGACATCACCACGCTGCTGCAGGACCCGGCGGGCTTCAAGGCGGCCATCGACGGCCTGGCGGGGCCATTCTCCAGAGGCGGCATCGACGTCGTCGTCGGCATCGAGAGCCGCGGGTTCATCCTCGGCGGGTGCGTCGCCGACCGGCTCGGTGCCGGGTTCTGCCCGATCCGCAAGCCGGGAAAACTGCCGTCGAAGGCGCTGCGCGAGTCCTTCAGCCTGGAGTACGGCAGCGACGCCGTCGAGATTCACGCCGACGGGATCGCGCCTGGCCAGCGGGTGCTCATCGTGGACGATGTGCTGGCAACCGGCGGAACGGCGAAGGCGGCGGCGTCGCTCGTCAGGCAGCTCGGCGGCGATCTGGCGTCGCTCGCGTTCCTGATTGAACTCGACGCGCTCGAGGGCCGCAACCGGCTGTCGGGCGAACGCGTAATGAGCCTGCTGCACTACTGAGCAGTTCCGGGAACCCCGCCGGGCCGGCGCCGCATCGGCCGATACGTCAAGCGTGAAGACAAGCCACCCGCTCGTCGCGGCGACGGTCGTCCTGGCGGTGGCATGCGTCGCGGCGCTTCCCGCGGCGGCGCACGCCGGCCGGGGGTTCAAGGCGTTCGTGTATCCCGACAGGACGAGACCGGACTTGGTTGTGTCCGTGGACGACTTCCGGATCAACGAGACCGTCTGGGACGAGGGCGGCGTGCAGTACGTCTGGGTCAGGGGGCCCGCGGGCAACTTCCAGGTGCCGTTCAGCCGCATCCGGCAAATCGAATTCGAGCGCTGGAGCGGTCTGGACGCGTCGCGGCCCGACTGGGTGTGGTACGACGTCAAGGTCACGGGGCTGAACCCGGGAGAGGGCTACACGGGCCGGCTGGAAGTCCGGGTCATGCGCGGCATCGCCGCAGGCGTGCCCTGGTACACCTACCCGGCGACCGACGCGACCCGGGGCCGGCTGATGTACCGCATTGTGCTCGGCGACGTCACCGCGCCGCCGACGATACCCTGGGAGGCCCAGGAACCCGCGGCGGCCCCAGCGCCGCCGGTGGCCGTTGTTCCGCAGCCGGCAGCCCCGCCCGCGCCGCCGGCGCCGAGCGAGGATGACCTCTTCGCCAGGCTGTCGATCGACGACCTGAACAGGCAGAAACCCCTCGACGACGTGTTCTTCGACTTCGACAAGTCGAACATCCGGCCTGACGCCGAGATCACGCTCGTCCGGAACGCAGCCTGGCTCAAGCGCTGGCCCTCGGTGACCATCCGCGTCGACGGCTGCGCCGATCCGCGAGGCACCGCCGAGTACAACTTGGGCCTCGGCATGCGGCGCGCCGACACGGTCCGGGCGTTCCTGGCGGCACAAGGCGTGAGCGTGGATCGCGTCGAGGTCCTCTCGGTGGGGGAGAGCCAGCTCGTCTGCACCGAGCAGACCGAGGAGTGCTGGGCCCGCAACCGCGCTGGCCGGTTCCACATCACCGCGAAGTAGAGCGCCACCCGGCCGGCGGGAAGAAGGAGGGGCGGCATCCCGCTTCCTCCGGCGCATCGCAGGGAGATCGCACGGCGACCGCGGTTCGCTATCGACGGAGGCGCGAAGCGCCGGACCGCCGGAGAGGCATAAAGGGCGGAGCTGTTCGCGTCTTCGGCCGCACGCGTCGCCACGCGTTCGAGGGCCGCGCCCGGCGGCTGGCCTCGGAGCGGACCTGATAGGGAGAGACGGCCGACTCCCGGGCCGTGATAGACTCAAGCATTCGGGCCCGTGTAGCTCAGAAGGATAGAGCAACGGTTTCCTAAACCGTAGGCCGCCCGTTCGAGTCGGGCCACGGGCACCACACAGGGATCGAGCATGAAGCGCACGCAACGCCGTCAGCTCAAGGTCAACGAATTCGCCGAGTGGCTGCTCAAGACGAAGGCCTGGTTCGAGGCCAACCAGAAGCTGGTCTCTTACGCCGGCGTCGGCGTGGCCGTGGCGGCCGTCGCCCTCCTCGCGTTCCTCTGGTACCGCCAGATGGGTGCCGGCCGCGCGGCAACGGCGCTCGCCGAGGCGATGAGCGTGGCCGAGGCGCCCATCGTCGCGCCGCCCGCTCCGGAGCCGGGGAAGTTCCCCGTGCAGCAGCCGGGCACGTTCCCGACCGAGCGCGCGCGGCTCGAGGCGGCCCTGCCCAAGCTGCTTGCCGTCGCTGACGGCTACCCTGGCAGCAATGCCGGCGTGATGGCGGCCTACCGCGCGGCGTCCGCGCTCGTCGCGCTGGGACGCCTGCCGGAGGCGATCGACCGCTACAAGCAGGTAGCCGAGCGCAGCACGGGCGTCCAGCGGACAATGGCCCGCATGGGGCTGGCCGAGGCCCACGTGGTCGCGGGCCAGTTCGACCAGGCCATTGCCGCCTTCACGGAACTGTCCGCGGCGAACGACGACGACGTGCCGGGCGACGGCGTCCTGATGCAGCTCGCCCGCGCCTACAAGCTGTCGGGCAGGGCAGAGGACGCGAAGAAGACGTTCAAGCGCGTCGTGGTCGAGTTCCCGCAGTCGCCGTACGTGTCGGCGGCCCGCCGCGAGGCCGAGGGTGAGGGAGCGGGCAGCTAGGCTCCGCCCTCAGCGCGCCGGGAAGAACCGGTAGCCGATCAGCTTGTAGACCAGCCTCGCCGCGAGGAAATTCGGCGCGACGAAGCCCGGGATGGGGCAGAGCTCAACGACGTCGGCCGCGACCACGGTCTTTCGCGCCGTGACCAGCCTCAGGAGCTGCAGCAGTTCGCGCCAGCTCAGGCCGCCCGGCTCGGGCGTGCCCGTCGCCGGCATGATGGCGGGATCCAGGCCGTCCACATCGATCGTTACGTAGACCTTCTCGCCGAGCGCTTCCACGACGCGCTCGATCCAACGCGGATCCTGGCGCATGTTCCAGTCGTAGAAGACGCGCGTGTTCAGGCCGGGGATCGCCTCGGCCTCAGGCGCGGACAGGTTCCTGATCCCCACCTGCACGGCCGGTGCCGACTCCAGCACCCGCCGCATCGCGCTCGCGTGGCTGTTGCGATCGCCCATGTAACTGTCGCGCAGGTCCGCGTGCGCATCGACCTGAAGGACGGTGACGCCCGGGTGCACCTCGGCGACGCCCGCGACGAGCGGGGCCGTGAGGGCATGTTCGCCTCCGAGCGCCACGAAGTACTTCCCGGCGCCCGCGAGCCACGCGGCCGTCCGCCGCATCTCCGCAAACGCCTCGTCGGTCGACGCGAACGGCGACTCCATGCCGGGCAGCGTGTGGATGCCGACGTCCGCGATTTCCAGGCCGAGCTCCTCGTCGTACCACTCGACCTGGCTCGACGCCGAGAGAATCTCCCGCGGGCCGTTCTTCGTGCCCGGCATGTAGGAGGTCGTACGTTCGAAGGGCACGGGAAGCACGACGGCCTTCGCGCGATCGAACGAGCCTTCGCCCTGCTCCAGACCGCAGAACGTGGAGGGGGGCTGCGCGTGGTAGGGAAGGGCTGATGTCATGCAGGGATCTTAACCGAAAGCCGCATCAGGGCGACCCGGGGCTGGCACTCGCGAGCGACTCGCGGGTCCTGCCGCCAGTCACCCCCGTCCGTGCTCGGGCGCAAAACGCGTGTCACGGGAGTCGCCCTGCGGCCGGCCGGGGGGCCCCCGACTGGCGTCACCCGCGAGCGCGTCGGCGAGAATGACGCTGAAAGCGCGTCGTCAGAACGCGTATCCCGTCCGGACGAAAGCGGCTGCCCTTCCTTTCGGGTCCGCCCGGGCCGGGTCGTGTACCCAGGCGACGCCCGCCGTGAGGTTGAAGAGCCAGGAATAGCCGAGCGTGAGGCGCGACGAGAACTCCGCGCCGGCGGACCAGGCGGGCCGGCCCAGGCTTCCCAGGTCCGCTCCCGTCGCACCCGCGTCGACGAACACCGCGCCGTGGAGATCACGCAGGAACACCGGCCACGTGCGCACCCCGCGCTCGACGCGCGCCACGGGGAAGCGGTAATCGAGGTTCGCCACGGCAATCGCGTGGCCGGCGGCCGGCCTCTTCGCCAGGCCGCGCAGGAGGCCGACGGCGTCGCTGCCGAAACTGGAGCCGGGTCCCGCCAGTGCCGTTTCGCCCAGGCGGTACTGGCGCCGAAGCAGCCGGTCGCCGCGGCTCGATCCCACAGCGGCCCTCACGGCCAGCACGTCGTGGCGGCCGAAGGCAGGGACGTAAGCCCGGGCGTCGGCGGTCACGGAGGTGGCCTGCCCGTCAGCGCCAAGCGCAGGACTCACGCGCTCGAGCGTCGCGCCGGCTCTGACGCCTCGCTCGGGGCTGATGGAGTAGCCGAAGGCGTGCGCGCTGGAGAAGGCCCACGCCGCACGCGCGGCGCGGCGGCTCCGGTCCGCGATGCCCGCAGAGCCGGGGAGGCGCCGCGTTTCGAGGTCCACGCCAGCCAGCCAGCGCTGTGCGGTTCTCGCACGGCGCCATGGAACGAGGACGCCGGCGAAGACCTCGCGCGTGCGCTCGTCGGACGTGAGCGGGCCCCCGGGCGCAGGCGTGGCGAGGCGCACGATGTCGACGGAGTCCTTCGCCGACACGAAGAACGACGGCGTCCAGCGGTTGTAAGCGTACCAGGCGCTCCATTCGAGGGCGGCGCCCTCGAACGCCAGATCCGCGCGGTCGCTCGAAGCGCGCCACGACGCGGACAGCCGGTACTCGTGGTAGCCGAGCGCATCCGACGCGCCGACGCTCCCGCCGAGATCCAGGCGATCGCCGGAGACGGCGCCGATGGGCCACCAGGCGCGGGGGACGAGGGTGCGCCACGGCGAGTAGGGGACCGCGGTCGCCGGCTCCTCACGGTCCTCCGTCCCGGCTCGCACGCCGGCGGCCGCAGCCGGGATCCGAACCGGCCCGGCCGGCCCCTCGCGCCCCGCAACAGGCCCGGCCGTTTGCGCCGGGCGCGGCGGGGACTCGGGAAGCGCCGACGCGAAGACGTCGTAGCCGTCCGCCGTCATGCTCGTGAACACGACGGTCCGTCCATCCGGCGCGGGATCCGGCCACAACACGCCGCCGGGCGCATCGACGAGCAGGATCGGCTCACCGTGTCCGCTCTCCTGGGCTTGCCCGGGGTCGCTCACGGCGAACAGCTTGAAGCGACGATCCTGCCGGTCGGAGGCGAAGATCAGCGTTCGTCCGTCTGCAAGCCATGCCGGCGTGATGTCCCTGGCGCCGGCCGGTTGCACAATCGCGACCTCCCCTGATCCGTCTGCGCCGAACACCACGATGGCCGGCAGCGCTCCGGGGCACTGCCGCGTGGCGGCAATCCGCGTGGAATCCGGAGACCAGCGCGGCGATGCGTAATCGCATCCGGCAGTGCCCATCGTGGACGCCGGAACGGCCGCCAGCGCGGGCCGGCCGGCGGTGTCGCGCTCGAGCGCGAGGATGACGGGCCGGCGCCGGCCGCTCGCGGCCTCGATGGCGACCAGGCGAGTCGCGCGGCCGTCGACATCAGGGTCGGTCAGGCGCCGTCCCCGCGACAAGCGGCAGACCCGTCCGGACGCGAGCTCAAGGGCGTAGAGGTCCGACACGAGCGCCACCGAGGCGTCGTACTCGAGCTGGTCGAAGAACACCCAGCGCCCGTCGCTCGACAGCGTGTCGCCCCCATAGCGCGGGGTCACCGGCGCCGACCGGCCGCCTGCGAGACGGACCTGGCGGATCTCCGGGAAGCGATGCGGTCCCTGGGTGCTGTAGTAGACGGCAGGCTCCTCGCCCGTGCTCTCCTTGCCGGCACGAATCACTCGGGGCCCGCCCACGGCGAAGCCATCGCGCGTCAGGCGCCGCAGCGCTGCTGGTTCGAGCGTCGCGCGCCCGCTTTCCGCGTGCGCGTCCGCCAGCGCCCGCCGCCAGGCGTTCCGCTCCGATTCGCCGAAGACCCGACGGAACGCTCCGCCTCCGAAGTAGGGGAGCCGGCGCGCGGTTTGGCGCGTGAAGTCCCCAAGTGCGGCCTCCGAGGTGCGGCCGGCCAGATCCTGGTAGAACCGGCCGCCGAAAAAGTACGGCGTGTGGCCGGACGGCCAGGCGACGAGGCCGCCTCCAGCCCGGTCGATCGGCAGGCCGCGCGCGCCGGATGAGGCCTCGATGACGGCGGCGACGTCGGCAGCGCGCGGGCGGCCGAAGCCGCTGGCGGCGCCCTCCGCCCACGTCGCGAACCCCTCGATCTGCCACTCGGGCAGGAACAGGTTCGGGAACGTGGCAGGATGCCGGCCGAGCGCCCGGCGAAGGGCCTTCATGGCCCCGCCCACGCGGTCGAGGTGCAGGATGTGGGCGAATTCGTGCGTGAAGACGGTCCGCAGCCAGTCGTCCTGATGTCCGAGGAACGAAGACGGCGCGGCGGGCGCCGCCGCGACTTCGATGAGGTCGTAGGGCACGGGCGTGGACCAGCCGTTGGCAACGTCGGACTGGTCGACCAGGACGACGTGGACGTGGGGAGGCGGCTCCAGGGCCGTGCGCGAGGGGAGGTCGCGGCGAACGTCCTCGGCGATCGCGGCGAGGCGGCGCGCGAGCTCCGCTTCGCCCTGGTGATAGTAGATGGTGAAATGCGGAGTGCGGAGGACCTGGAACTTCAATCGGGGGTGGTACCGGCCCGCGCTCGCCTGCCCGGCGGCGGCCAGGAGGGCCGCCGCGGCGCACACCGCCGCCGACAGCCGACGGCCCGAAAGGGTCACGGGCCGATGTCCCGTTGCAGCTCGGCCAGGAAGGCGAGCGCCTCGATCGGCGTGAGGCGATCGAGATCGGCGTCCTTCAGCCTACGCACGATCCCGTCGCCTGGCGCCGCAGCGTCGAACAAGCCGGGCTGCGCGCGCGGGTCTTGCCCCGACGCCGCCACGGCCGGGCGTCCGCCCTTTGCCAGGGCATCCTGCTCGAGGGCCGTGAGAATGGCGCGAGCGCGGGCGATGACCGTTGGCGGCAGCCCGGCCAGGCGAGCCACCTGGATGCCGTAACTCCGATCCGAGCGCCCCGGAAGGACCTTCCGCAGGAACACGATGTCGTCGCGCCACTCCCGGGCGGCAACGTGCGCGTTGACCACGCCCGACAGCGAGTCGGCCAGCTCCGTCAGCTCGTGGTAGTGCGTCGCAAACAGAGTCTTCGGACGGGCCCGCGGACCGGACGCCAGGTGCTCGGCCACCGCCCACGCGATGCTCAAGCCGTCGAAGGTCGACGTGCCGCGCCCGATCTCGTCCAGAATCACGAGGCTCCGCGACGTCGCCGAGTACAGGATGTTCGCCGTCTCCTGCATCTCCACCATGAAGGTGGACTGGCCCCGCGCGATGTTGTCCGAGGCGCCGACCCGGGCGAACACCCGATCCACCAGGGCGAGCTTGGCTTCGCGCGCCGGGACGAACGACCCGGCCTGCGCCATCAGCGCGATGAGGGCGACCTGCCGCAGGTAGGTGGACTTGCCGCCCATGTTCGGCCCGGTGAGGATGACGACCTGCCGCGCCGCGCCGTCCAGGTGCGTGTCGTTCGGCACGAACGGGTCCGGGCTGTAGCGCTCGACGACCGGATGGCGGCCATCGAGGATTGCGATCTCGCTGCCCTCGTGCACGTGCGGCTTGACGTAGTTGTGCTCGGCTGCCGCATCGGCCAGGGCCGCCAGCACGTCCAGCGTCGCGACGGCGCGAGCGGTGTCCTGCATCCGCGATGCTTCGGCCGACACGGCCGAGCGAAGGGCCTCGAACAGCTCCAGCTCCCGCTCGAGGATCCGCTCGTCGGCGCCGAGGACGCGCTCCTCGTGGGCCTTCAGCGCCGGCGTGATGAAGCGCTCCCCGCCCGCGATCGTCTGCTTGCGATGGTAGTCCGCCGGCACGGCGTGGAGGTTCGGCTTCGACACCTCGATGTAGTAGCCGAAAACCCGGTTATAGCGGACCTTGAGGGAGGCGATGCCCGTCCTCGCGCGTTCCTGCTCCTCGAGCTCCGCGATGATCTGCTTTCCCGACGCCGACACGCGGCGCAGGTCGTCGAGCTCCGCGTCGACGCCGCTCCGCACGCATCCGCCGTCACGGGCCAGGGCCGGCGGCTCGTCGACGAGCGTCCGCTCGATCGCTTCCCGGACCTCGGCGACCTCGTCGAGCTCCGCGGCCAGGCTCGAGACGAACGGCGCCTGAAACCCCTCCAGGATCTGCCGGAGGCGGGGGACGGCCGAGAGCGACGTCCTGATGGCCACGAGATCGCGCGGGCCGGCCGTGCCCAGCGCGACACGGGCGACGAGCCGCTCGACATCGTGCATGCCTCGCAGCGCCTCCCGGAAGCGGCCGCGGTCGATCGTCCGGAAGCCGAAGTCCTCCACCGCGTCCAGCCGGTCGCGGACGCGCTCGAGCGAGAGCAGCGGCCGGATGAGCCAGGTCCGCAGGAGCCGGGCTCCCATGGGGGTGATCGTGCGGTCGAGCTCGTGCAGCAGCGACCCCGCCCGCCCGCCGTCGATCGATTCGACCACCTCCAGGTGCTTCAGCGTCAGCGGGTCCACGACGAGGCGGTCGGCGTGCTCCTTGAAGCTCACCGCCCGCACGTGGGTCAAGTCCGACTTCTGGGTGTCCTTGAGGTAGTGGACCAGCGCCCCGGCCGCCCTGATGGCGGCCGGATGCGCCTCGAGGCCAAACCCCTCGAGCGAGTGCGTGCGCAGCTGAGACAGGAGGGCCCGGCGTGCCCCGTCGAGGTCGAAGGTCCACGGCTCGGCCGGGGTGACGCTGGCGCCTCCCCGTGACGCCGCCGGGACCACTTCCTCAGCCGGGATGTCGGACGGAATCAGCAGCTCGCGCGGTCGCAGGACTCCCAGTTCGTCTCTCAGCGCCTGCAGGCCGTCCCGCCCGGCGTACTCCGCCGTCAGGAACTCGCCGGTTGAGAGGTCGAGCAGCGCGACGCCCGTGGCGTCAAGGCCGGCTGCGGCTCGTCCCTGCGCGCCTGCTGCGGGTGCGGGGAGCGCAGGGGAGATGGCCATCAGGAAGACCGGCTCTTTTGCGTCCAGATAGCCGCCCTCGGTGAACGTGCCCGGCGACACGACGCGGATGACCTCCCGCTTCACCAGCCCCGTGGCCTTGCGCGGGTCTTCCACCTGCTCGCAGATCGCCACTCGGAATCCCTTGCGGACCAGCCGGGTGAGGTAGGCGTCGGCCGCATGGTAGGGCACGCCGCACATCGGAATGCTGCCGCCGTCGGCGTCCTTCGCCCGCGAGGTCAGCGTCAGGTCGAGGGCGCGCGCCGCCACCAGCGCGTCTTCGTAGAACATCTCGTAGAAGTCGCCCATTCGGAAGAAGACGATGGCGTCGCGGTACTGCCGCTTGGCATCCAGGTACTGCCGCATGGCGGGCGTGGCCGCGGCGATGGCTTGCGGCGAGGCGATCCGGTCGGCGGGTGACACGATTCGGAATATAGCATCACCCCGCGGCTGTGAGGCACAATCTCCCCATGATCGTGCTGGCGCTCGACACGACGACACGAGGCGGAAGCATCGCCGTGGCGCGCGACGGCGTCGTCGGCAGCGTCCTGACCGGCGACCCCGCGCGCCCGCACGCCGAGCGTCTCCCGGGTGACTTGACCCGCGCGCTGGCGGGAGCCGGGCTGTCGCTCGCGCAGGTCGACGTGTTCGCCGTGGCTGCTGGCCCCGGGTCCTTCACCGGGCTCCGCATCGGCATCGCGGCAATCCAGGGCTGCGCGTTCGCGTCGGGCAAGCCTGTCATCGGGATCTCAGCCCTGGAAGCGCTCGCGCTGGCGGCGCCGCTCCACAGCGGGACTGCGATGCCCTCGACGCTGGGCGTCTGGATGGACGCGCAGCGCCAGGAGGTCTTCTCGGAGCTCTTCGCGCGGGACAACCGCGCCGACCCGGTTCGGCTGGAAGTCCTCGAAGGGCCGCAGGTGGGCGCTCCTCGAGACGTGGCGGACCGCTGGCGGTCGGCGCACGGCAGCTTGCGCTTTCCCATCGTCGGCGACGGCGCCGTGGCATACCGCGGCCTGCTGCTCGAGGCCGCTGGGGGGGCGGTCGAGATCATCGCGCCGCCACCCCTGGCCCCGACCATCGCGGTGATGGCCTGGCGGCGGGCTGCGGCGGGCGAGCGGCCGCTGCCGCACGCCGTCAGGCCGTTGTACGTCCGGCGCCCGGACGCGGAGCTGGCCCGAGACCGGGCGGGAGGAGGGACGTGAGCCCGGCTGGGCACATCGAGTGGCTCCGGGGGGCTGCCGATCTCGCCCTCGTCCTCGAGATCGACCGGGAGAGCTTTGCGGCCCCGTGGACGCGGGCGATGTACGAGCAGGAGTTGGAGGACGCGAGCCACGCCTTCATCGCCGTCCTCCGGCTGCCCGGCCAGCCCGTCGCAGCCTACTGTTCGTACCGCCTGGTTGGTGGCGAACTCCAGATCAACAACGTGGCGGTCCGGTGCGCGCTCAGGCGGAGGGGCCTTGGCCGTGAGCTCGTCACGTTCGTCCTCCGTCACGGGGCGGACAAGGGGGCAGAGGCCGCTTACCTGGAGGTGAGGCCTTCGAACGAGGCGGCCAGGCGCCTGTACGCCGCGCTGGGATTCGTTCCGGCCGGGACAAGGCCGCGCTACTACTCCAACCCGGAGGAAGACGCCCTGGTGCTGGTGCGGCGGCCCCTGGACGCCGCACCCGATCCGGCGCCTTGAATCGCCTGGATCCGTGTGCTACCGTTAACGTAAGCGGCACGCGCCAGAGCCGGCGGGTCGTCTTCCGGCTCGTCGGATGGTCCGACATCATGTTCCTCCACAGGCTGACTCACGCACGCACCGTAGTCCCCGTCACAAGGAGGCGGAAAGCATGACTGTACACGGGCAGGACCACCGCGCCATGCTTCTGCAGACCGACGACGAATACCGGCAGCTGGCCGCGCGCCACAAGGAGCTCGAGCAGCGGCTGGCCGAGCTCGCGAGCAAGGCCCACCTCTCCGAACCCGAACACATCGAGCAAGTCACCATCAAGAAGCGCAAGCTCCAGCTGAAGGATCGGATGGAGGACATCGTCCGGCGCTCTTCTCGCGAGGCCGATCGAACGGCGCGGCCGTCCTAGTCGCGGTCCGCGGCGGCGGGTGAGGCCGCCAGCCCCGATGCCCGGCAGCCAGGGTCCCGCCGCGGGCCGCTGGCTGTTCGCGTTTCCGGCGATCAGCGCCGCCTGCGCCTGCGGGCCACGATAGAATAGGCGCGTCATGAAGATCGATCGGGCCGGCTGGCCGTTCGTGTTCGCGTTCCTGGTGCCGGCAGCCGCGTGCGCCCTGGCAGGCTGGATCCCGGCGGCCGCGATGGCGGCGCTGGGCGCCGGCTCCATGCTCTTCTTCTTCCGGGATCCCGAACGCCGGACGCCCGGCGAGCCCGAGGCCGTCGTGTCGCCGGCCGATGGCAGGGTCCTCGTGGCGGGCCGGGCGGATCCGCTCACCTCGCCGCCGCCGGGAGAGTGGACGCAGCTCAGCATCTTCCTCTCGCCCCTCGACGTGCACGTGAACCGGATTCCCATCGGGGGGCGCGTGGTGAAAGTGGAACGCACGCCCGGGCGGTTTCTGGCGGCGTACCGCCCGGACTCAGCGCGGGTCAACGAGAAGAACGACGTGTGGATCGAGCGCGGCAGCGAGACGGTGGTGTGTCGCCAGGTGGTGGGGGTGCTGGCCAGGCGGCTGGTCTGCCGGGTGGGCCCCGGCTCGGAGGTTGCGACGGGCCAGCGCTTCGGCCTGATGAAATTCGGCTCGCGGATTGACTTGTACCTGCCTCCGCGGATCGTGCTTTGCGTGGCAGAAGGCGCCCGGGTCAGGGGCGGTGAAACGGTTGTGGCGAGATGGTGACGCCTGAATACGATGCGAATGGCGCGGCCGGGGCGCGCCAGCGCCTCAAGGCGCTCGACCCGCGGCGGTGGCAGAACGGAAGAAGCCCCGGTCTGCGGCGCGGCGCCTACCTGCTGCCCAGCCTGCTGACGCTCGGCAACATGTTGTGCGGCTACCTCGCCGTGCTGTTCGCGATCAGGGGCGAGGTCGGCACGTCCGCCCCGCTCATTGCCGTGGCGGTCGTGCTGGACATGCTCGACGGCCGGGTGGCGCGGCTGACGGGGACGGCGACGGCGTTCGGGGTCGAGTTCGATTCGCTGGCCGACGTCATCTCGTTCGGCATCGCGCCGGCGGTCCTTGTCTTCATGTGGGGGCTCCAGCCGCTGCACCGGCTGGGCTGGGCCGCGGGCTTCATCTTCCTGAGCGCCGCGGCCCTGCGCCTGGCCCGCTTCAACATCCAGACGACGAAGAGCGCCGACAAGCGGTACTTCGTCGGCATGCCGAGCCCGGCGGCGGCGGCGGTGCCGGTGTCGACGGTCTACTTCTATCAGCCGGGATTTCAGGACGCCCGGTGGGCGCTCATCGCGCTGGCGGTCACCGTCGCGCCGGCGCTCCTCATGGTCAGCACAATCCGGTTCAACAGCTTCAAGACGATCGACAATCCGCAGCGCCGGTCCTACAAGGTGCTCGCCCTGTCCGCGCTCGTCCTCGCGGTCATCCTGCTGCACCCGAGCATCGTGCTGCTGGTGCTGGCGTACACCTACATGCTCTCGGGGCCGGCCGGTCTGCTCTGGGCTCGGTTCAAGCGCCGCGGCGCTCCCACGCCGTCACGCTGAGCCGCCGTGCTCCGGGGGCGCACCGCCGGCGGGCAGCCGCACGGTGACCGTGGTGCCCGCGGCCGGCGTGCTCTCGGCCTCGATCGTCCCTCCGTGCAGCTCGACGTTGCGCTTCGCAATCGAGAGCCCGAGCCCGGTTCCGACGGCCTTCGTGGAGAAGTACGGCTCGAAGATGCGCCGGAGGGCGCTCTCGTCCATGCCCACGCCGGTGTCCGCGATCCGCAGTTCGACGGCAGTCCCGCCGGCGGCTGCCGAGCCCGAGATCGCGATCGTCCCGCCGGAGGGCATCGCGTGAATGGAGTTCTCGATGACGTTCGTCAGGGCCCGGCCGACGAGCGAGCGGTCCACATTCAGCGCGGGCAGACCGGCAGGCACATTCACCGCAAGGGACACGGCAGCCGGCAATCCGGCCCGGTACGGAGCGACGACCTCGTCGACGAGGTCGGCGGGGGCCGTGACGACGGGCCGTGGGGTTGGCGCCGTCGCGAAGCTCGAGAACTCGCCGGCGATCTGCCGGAGCAGGCGGACCTGCGCCAGGATCGATTCGACGCAGTCCTCGAGCACGGGCGAGAGCGGCAGGCCCCGGTCCAAGTGGACGCGGCGCAGGTGCTCGGCCGAGAGCTGGATCGGCGTGAGCGGGTTCTTGATCTCGTGCGCCACCTGGCGGGCCATGTCGGCCCACGCTTCGAGCCGGTGCGTGCGCTCGAGCGCGCTCTGCTGGCGCTGCAGGTCCGCCGCCATGCCGTTGAACGTCGCGACGAGGCGGCGCAATTCGTCAGAGGAGGTGAGGGCCACCCGGGTCGAGAGATCGCCGCGCGCCAGCCTCGCCGACGCCCGTTGGAGGCGGTTGACCGGATCCGCGATCCGCTCGGCGATCCAGTAGCCGAGCACGGAGCCCAGCAGGATGAACGCCAGGGCCGCCAGGAGGATGCGCCGATCGAGATCGTCGATTTCCCGCTCGATGGCGCGCTGGCGCAGCGTCAGCGGCACCGTGAGCAGAGCGTTGGTGCCCGACACCCGCACCGGCGCCGCCGCCACGATGTACGAGAACTGGCCGACCCGCTCCCGCCCGACGTACGACGCGCGCCGGTCGAGCACGACCGCCCGATACACGTCGGCGGGCGTCCGCGTGGCCAGCAGGCCCGACGCGAACAGATCGCGCTCGCTCGTGGCCACCAGGCGAGGCCCCTCGAAGACGTTCACGTCCTGGTTGATCACGCGCGCGATCTCGACCATGACGTCGTCGGTCAGCATCCCGGGCGCTCCTTCGCTGCGCTCCTGGAGCCGCCCGTAGTCCTGCACGAAGCGCTGCGCCACGGTGATCGTTTGGATGGCCGCCTCCTCGATGTCGGCGTACAGCCTGCCTGTCATGTACGCGCGCGACACGAACGCGAGCGTCAGGACTGGAATGACCGCCACTGCGACGAAGGCCAGCGCCAGCTTGCGGTAGAAGCTGGCGCGGATCTCCTGCAGCAGCGCGCGGCCGTTCTCGCCGGGCACCCCGGCCAGGGCGAAGCCGGTTGCGGCGACGATGGCGAGCAGCACGAAGCACACCCCAGTGAGGGTCAGCAGCTCCGCCACGCGCACGAGGTGGCCGATCGGCGTCTCGACGCGGTAGCCGAGGGCGTAAATCCCCCCCCGATCGTTGGCCAGGTACACCTCGTCGAGACCTCCCGCGGAGGCCTGGCGTGTCCAGAACGGCGTGCGAGAGGCATAGACCCGCTCGAACGTGCTCCGATCGAGCGTCCAGGCGGCGCCCCCGGACGTGTAGATTGGCCGCAGGCTCCATCCGTAGACGGTGAACTGCACGTCGAGATCCGGCGCGTCGGCTTCGCCCGCTCGTTGATCGCGGAACAGCTCCACGTACGGGTTCTGCGACATGATGAACGGGAGCGAGCCGTAGTCGAGCATCGCGTGGATCACGATTGCGCCGACGTGGCGGATGCGCCCGTCCTCCTCCGTGCACAGCGCCCGCCCGGCGTGCAGGAGTCGGCGTTCTTCGGACCCGAACGGGGACACTTCCTCGAACAGGTCCCAGTCGCAGCCCGATTCCCGCCACCGCTGCTGGGCCTGCGTGTACTCCGGCAGATTGAGAGCAAAGCGGCTGACGATGCCGCCGTCGCCGCCGTACAGCTCGATCGCGGACGTGAGCCTGTAGGCCGCCAGGTCGGTCTGCGACCAGACGAGGAACGCCGCCTCGGTCGGCACCTGCCCGCCCGGCGCAGGGCCTTGCCCGCGCACGAACTCGTTGAGGCCTGGCACCGCGTCGACCTGGTTCATCGCGCGGCGCACGCGGGCCTGCACGTCGTCTCGCTGCCGGGTCGCCTGCGGCGCGAGGTCCGATTCGATGAGAGTCCGGGTGGCCCGGTCGGCTTGCGCGAACGCCGCGGGATAGAACGCGACGGATGGCAGCGCCAGCGCGGCGAAGAGCGCGAGAAACGCCGCCGCCTGCGACGAATGCCGCCTCCACCGGAGGAGGCGCGGCAGGCCCCACGCGAGCGCCATCGACAGCACGACAGGCGGCCCGAGCACCCAGGTGGGGTTGCCGGGGCCCAGGGCGCCCGCCCGCGCGGCGACGAGCGCGGCTGGAGCGGCCCACGCGGCCACGACGACCGCCCGCCATGCCGAGCGCGGCGCCGTGCGCCACCAGATCGAGGCCAGCCTGAGGATCGTCGCGGCGCCCCACACCGCTGCCGCGTGCCAGAAGATCAAGCCCATCGCGACGGCGGTCTTCGCGCCGTCGACGGGGTACAGCGCGAACCGCAGCCACTCGATGGCCGACACGCCGGTGAGCGAACTGCCGATGAAGACGTAGCGCGCGAGCCACATCGAAGCGGCGGTGCCGCCGGCCAGGTGCGCGAGTACGAAGGCGAGCGCGGCGGTGCGCGACTCGTCGGGCGCGACGCGCGCGCGACGCAGGCCGATCCTGGCGCGCGATGCAGCCGCTCCGGCCAGGACGACCAGGGCCAATGCCGCTGCCGCGGAGAGCAGGAAATCGGCGGGCGACCGCATCCAGAGGCGGGTGTACCAGCGATCCCCGCCGCTCAACGCCATGGGCACGACCGTCCCGGCCATTGGGACCGCCAGCCACGCGACACCTCGCGCCCCGGCGATGAGTCCGGCGATCAGGCACATGGCCGTTGAGACGGCGGCCGGGCGGCGAGCGCGCCGCGCCCACGACAGGACCGGGGCGATCCCCCACGCGAGGAACACGGCGCACACGCCCAGGACGGCGGCCTTGGTCTGGCCGCGCACCGCCCGCCTGGCCGCCTCAACGCCCCGACTGGTGACCCGCCCTTCCAGCAGAGCCCGGCCCCCGGTGCCAGGCAGGACGAACACGCCAGGGGCGCGGGACTCGCCGGCTCCTTCGTACGTCGCGCGAAGCATGACGGGCACGAGCGACGTGTTCCAGGCCAGGGTGTCGGCCGCCAGGCCGGAGCTGGGCCCGATCGACGGCAGCGGCGCCTCGGCGACGACGGTCCCCACGCGCGCGGCCGCGTCCGTGACGGGGTGGACCCTGACGAGCCGGGGGCCCAAGGATCCCGGCGCCACAAACAGGGCCTCGCCGCCGGTGACGCGGGCCCGGGGAAGATCGGAAGGCCTGCCCGACCAGGCGAGCGGCGTCCCGTCGCCTGCGTAGGCTGTGACGGAGACACCGCGGCGAGCCGGCGAGTCGAGCGTGTCGAACAGCGCGTGCACGGCGCCGACGTCGCGTGCGGCGCGGGCGATCAGGCCGTGGGCCGCCGCCACCGAGGCGGCCGCGCGGTCGAGCTCTTGGGTAAGGGCGTCGAACTCCCGCCGGACCTCATCCGCCACGCGCCGCTCGGCCTCGGCGTCGGACCAGCCTAGGTGCCGGTACTCGTAGGCCGCGCCCAGGGCGCCGGCCGCGGCCGCCGACAGCAGGCAGGCCGCCAGCAGGCGCCAGGGACGGAAGGGGAACGTCGTGCGCACGGCTGAGTGCAGCATAGCCCCGCCCGGACGGTGCGACAAGCGGGGCCGCGGAGGACGCCCGGGAAAGCGTGCTATAACTCTCAGGCGGCATGCTGGCTGGCGTCAACGTCAAGATCGCCCTCAAGCGCGGCGCTCTGGTCGCTGCGGCGAACTGGCAGGTGACCATCGTCCAGTTCCTGGCCGAATCGGCGTTCAAGCTGCTCCTCAGCGTGCCGGTCATCGGGGGCGTGCTCCTGGTCGTGGTCGTGCTGGGGCGGGAACTGCCCGAGCTGTTCTCCCCGCACGTCCGGGAGAGCGTGAGCTACCTGGCGACGGCGCTCGCGGCCGAACCTCCCGCGCTTGTAGCCTTCCTGGCGTCGCTGGCAATCGCCGGGCTGTCGGGATCGGTGCTGATGTTCATCGTGAAGGGCGGCACCGTCGCCGTGCTCGTCGAGGGTGAGCGCGTCGCCGGGGCCGTGGAGGCTCCGCCGCTGCGCCTCAATGCGGTTCTCGCCGCGGCGCGTTTCAGCATCGACCGGTTCGAGGCAGGCTGCAGGCGTTTCATGCGGCGGTTCCTGCGGCTTGGGGGGCTGCTCATCCTCGTGTACGTCGTGGCGGGTGCCGCCTACCTCGGCTTGATCCTGGCCTGGGCGGAGCCGGCGCCAGAGGGCCAGTCCGACTGGACGGCGAAGGCCGGTCTCCTCTCTGGAGCGCTCGTGGCGGCCATCACGCTGGTCAACTTCTTCTACCTGCTGATTCAGATGGTGGTCGTGGCCGACGATTGCAGCGTGCGGACGGCTGCGTTGCGGATGGCGGCGTTCGTGCGGGCTGAAGCCCGGCTGGCGTTCGGGGTCTTCGGCGTGATGCTGCTCGTCGTCGTCGGGGCCACGCTGATCTCCCTCATCGCAACGACGAGCCTGGGCGTCATCGCGTTCGTGCCGTTTGCGGGCCTCGCGGTCGTGCCGCTCCAGGTGGCGGCCTGGCTGTTCCGCGAACTCGTCTTTCAGTACCTCGGGCTGAGCGCGCTCGGCGCGTACGCCGGGCTCTACCGGCGCCACGCCTCGGCCCAGAGGAAGTGAGCGCGCGAGGCCTTCAAGGCGCGGCGGGCGGGCGCGCGCCGAGCACGATCCGTCTGCCGGGCACGCGCTCCAGCGGCACAATCGGGGGCTCGACGGTCTGCCCGACGGCCAGCATCTGGCCGCCAGCGGTCACGACGATGACGCGGGCGGGCACGTCTGCGGCGGCGGGCGCAAGGAACGGCCCGTCGACGGCCCAGCCCGGAAGCGGCGCGACGCCGGCGGCGGCCCCGTCGGCGATCCTGAATCCGCGGAGCTCCGGCGCGACGCCGGCGGCAATCACCGTGTCGCCGGCCAAGAGCGGCGCGCCGACGGCGCGGCCGCGGAGGGGCCGCTGCCAGCGCAAGTCGCCGTGCCGCCGGTCGAGGGCGCGCACCATCGCGTCGCGCGAGACGAAGTAGACACGCCGCCGGTCCGCCGCCACCCGGGCCGTCACGCTGCCGCCCGTGCGCCAGCGCCACGCGACGGCTCCGCTCTTCTCCTTGAGCGAGTACAGGAACCGGTCGGCTGAACCGACGAAAACCCTGTCGGCCACCGGCGTGAGCGAGAGCGGCGTTCCAGGCAGCGCGCGGTTCCAGGACACCGACCCGTCGCCGGCGAGCGCTGTCAGCCGTCCGTCCTCGAATCCGAGGTAGGAGCGGCCTTCGCGGCCTGCCACGAGCGCCACGGGGCTCGCGCCCACCGTCGTCCGCCATGCGGGCCGGCCGTCGTCGAGGGAGAGGAGGACGACCTCACCGCTTCTGGTTGCGAACAGCACGCCGGACCCGGACGCGACGGGGGCCCGCGCCGCCTCCGCGGGCAGGGTCTGCTGCCAGCGCGCGTGTCCCGTTGCGGCGTCCAGGGCCCACGCCCGCGTCCCGTCGGCCGCCACGAGGAGGCCGCCGACGCGCACAGGGGCGACGGTGGCGGCAGCCTGCGCGATCCAGGCGACGGCTCCCGAGGCGTGATCGACCGCCACCACGGCCCGGTCTCTCAAGGCCACGTAGGCGCGCAGCTCGTCGTAGGCGGGCGCGTGCGCCGGCGCCGCCGGCAGCGGCGTCTGCCAAAGCACGCCGCCGGGGAACGCGACGACGGGCGCCGCGGCGCCAGGCGCGAGCCTGCCGGCGCACGCGCCGGCGAGCCCGGCGCCGAGCGCGGCCACAGCCAGCGCCCGGCACGCTCCGCGACAGGAAGCCGTCGTCCCCGCTCGCTGCAGCACCCCGGTATAATACGTCACAGCACGCCTGCCATCCCCGAGTGGACCAGCGTGACAGACCGATCCATCGTTGCTCCCGCTGTCCGGCCGCTGGCCGTCGGGGGCCCTTCGGCGCGGCTGTGCGGTGAGCCGCGGCCGGTGACCCGTTGAGCGCGACATGGCCGAGTTCGTCCATCTGCATCTCCACACCGAGTACTCCCTGCTTGACGGCGCCTGCCGGATTGACGAGCTCCTCGAGGAGGCGGACCGGCTCGGCATGCGCTCTCTCGCCGTCACCGAGCACGGCAACCTGTTCTCGGCGATCACGTTCCACGACAGGGCCCGCGCCAGGGGCATCAAGCCCATTCTCGGGTGCGAGGTGTACGTCGCTCCCGGGAGCCGGCTGTCGAAGGGGGGGACTCCGGGCGAGGCGGCCCATCACCTCATCCTGCTGGCGGAGACGAACGAGGGGTTCCGCAACCTCGTCGCCCTGACCTCGTCCGCCTACACCGAAGGCTTCTACTACAAGCCGCGGATCGACAAGGAACTGCTCGCGTCCCACGCCAAGGGCCTCATCGGGCTGAGCAGCTGCCTCAAAGGGGAAGTGCCGAGCGAACTGCGGGCCGACCGCGCCGACCGGGCGGCGGCGGCGGCGGCGCAGTACCGCGACATCCTGGGCGAGGGCCACTTCTTCCTCGAGTTGCAGGACCAGGGCATCCCGGAGCAGCGGCGCGTGAACGACGGGCTGCTCGCGCTGTCGCGCAGGATCGGCGTGCCCCTCGTGTGCACCAACGACGTGCACTACCTGCGCCAGGACGACTTCCGCCCCCACGACCTCCTCCTGTGCATCGGCACGGGCAAGGTCGTCAGCGACGAGAAGCGGCTGCGGTACTTCGGCGACCAGTTCTACCTCAAGACGGCCGACGAGATGGCGGCGGTCTTCGGGCACGTCGGCGGCGCGCTGAGGAACACGGTCGCAATCGCGGATCGGTGCGCCGTCGATCTGTCGGACGGGGGCCCGCACCTGCCGAACTTCCAGGTGCCCGACGGCTGCACCGTCGACGGCTACTTCGAGCAGGTGGTCAGGCAGGGCTTCGAGAGTCGGCTGGCGCAGCTGGAGCTGCAGCGCGCAGCCGGCCTGCTGCGGCACCCGCTCGAGGACTACCGTGCCCGGCTGCAGTACGAGATCGACGTCATCACGCGCATGCAGTATCCGGGCTACTTCCTCATCACCTGGGACTTCGTCCGCTACGCGCGGGAGCAGGGGATTCCCGTCGGCCCCGGGCGCGGATCGGCGGCGGGGAGCCTGGTGGCGTACTGCCTGCGCATCACCGACGTGGACCCGCTGCAGTTCGACCTGCTGTTCGAGCGGTTCCTCAATCCCGAGCGCGTGTCGCTGCCGGACATCGACATCGACTTCTGCGAGCGCCGCCGCGGCGAGGTGATCGAGTACGTCACGCAGAAGTACGGCCGGGAGAACGTAGCGCAGATCATCACCTTCGGAACGATGAAGGCGAAGGCGGCCGTGCGCGACGTGGGGCGCGTGCTGGGCATGAGCGTCGCGGAGGTCGATCGGGTAGCGAAGCTGATCCCGCCGGCGCTCGACATGACCCTCGACAGGGCCCTCGCAGAGACTCCGGCCCTGCGGCAGCTGGAGCAGGGCGACGCGCGGGTGTCGGAACTGCTCGGCGCGGCCCGGCGCCTCGAGGGCATGGCCCGCCACGCGTCGGTGCACGCCGCCGGCGTGGTGATCGCGCCGCGCCCGGTGACGGAGTACGCGCCGCTGTACAAGGGCAGCCACGACGAGATCACGACTCAGTGGGGCATGAAGGAGATCGAGCGGATCGGCCTCCTGAAGATGGACTTCCTGGGCCTCAGCACGCTGACGCTCATCCACGACGCGCTGGCGCAGATCGCCTCGACGACGGGCGAGCGGCTCGTCATGGAGGAGCTGCCTCTCACCGACGCCAGGACGTACGACCTGTTCTGCGAGGGCCAGACCCTGGGGATCTTCCAGTTCGAGAGCGCCGGCATGCGCCAGATCCTGCGCCAGGCGAAGCCCCGGCGGTTCGAGGATCTCATCGCCCTGAACGCGCTCTACCGCCCGGGCCCGATCAAGGGCGGCATGATCGAGGACTTCGTCAACCGCAAGCACGGCCGCGTGGCGGTCACGTACGAGTTCGAGGCGCTGCGGCCGATCCTGGAGGAGACCTACGGCGTCATGGCCTACCAGGAGCAGGTCATGCGCGTCGCGAGCACTCTCGCGGGGTTCTCCCTGGGCGAGGCCGACCTGCTGCGCAAGGCGATGGGCAAGAAGAACCAGACGCTCATGCAGGCGCAGCGCGTCAAGTTCGTGGACGGAGCCGTGACGCGGGGCATCGCGGCGGGGACCGCGAACCAGATCTTCGATCTCATCGAGCAGTTCGCGAGCTACGGGTTCAACAAGTCCCACTCCACCGCCTACGCGCTGCTGGCCTACCGGACCGCCTACCTCAAGGCGAACTACCCCTGGCACTTCATGGCGGCGCTGCTGACGATCGAGTCTCAGAACACCGCGAAGCTCGCCCTGTACCTGCACGAGTGCCGCGAGCTGCAGGTGCCGATCCTGCCGCCGGACGTCAACAGCAGCGACGTGGCGTTCACCGTCAGGCCCGAGGGCGTGCGTTTCGGCCTCGGTGCGATCAAGAACGTGGGCGCAAGCGCGATCGCGTCGATCCTCGCGGTCCGCGAGCGCGCCGGACGCATCGCCTCGCTCTCCCGCCTGTGCGAGGATGCGGACCTGCGGCTCGTGAACAAGCGCGTGCTCGAGAGCCTCATCAAGGGCGGCGCCATGGACGGACTCGGCGACGCGGCCTGCGCGGGCGCGGCCAGCCCCGCGCACGTGCGACCCCGGCTCCTGGCCGCGGTCGACGGCGCCGTGGAGTCCGGCGCGCGGCGGCAGCGCGACCGCGAGCGCGGCCAGGCGCGCCTCTTCGGAGGGCCGGACGGCGGCGGCGACGCGGCGGATGACGCGCTTCCGCCCGCCGACGCGCTGTCGCTGCCGCAGCAGCTGGCGTTCGAGAAGGAGGCGCTCGGGCTCTACCTCAGCGGCCACCCGATCGACCGCTACCGGGGCGCGCTCGCCGACTTCGGCGCGCGAAGCCTCGGGGATCTGCTCGGGAGCGGCGACGACCCGCCGGCGGAGGAAGACCCGGAGGGCGCGGCCGGCTTCCCGCGGGCCGCGGTTCGCATCAGGGAGGACGTCGCGATCGGGGGCGTCGTGGCGAGCGTCCGCGCCATCACGACGAAGAAAGGCGAGCGGATGGCCACGTTCGTCCTCGACGACCCAGACGGATCCGTCGAAACCGTCGTCTTTCCGGATGCCTTCGCCAGGGCCGCGCCGCAGATCCAGGCAGACGCGCTGGTGCTGGTGAAAGGGCGCTTCGAGCGGGACGAGGAGTCGACGCGCCTCTTCGCATCCGAGGTCCTGCCGATCGAAGCGGTCCGAGACCACGTGGTCCGCGAGGTGCTCGTTCGCCTGGAGTCGCCGGGGTGCGACCGCCGCGCCTGCGAGGACATCCTCGGCGTCCTGGGGCGCCACAGGGGAGATCGGCGTGTAGCGTTCCTGGTGCGAACGGCCTCCGCCGGCCGCCCCCTGCTGGCCCGGGTGGACGTGTCGGGGCAGCTGCGGGTGCGGCCGTCCGAGGCGCTGGTGGCCGACCTCGAACGGATCTGCGGTCCGGGCTCGGTCACCGTGCGGTAGGATCGAACGGACACGGACCCTGGTGACGAGATGCCGGCTGAGCTGCTCGACTTCGAGGCCCCGATTGGCGTCCTGCTCAAGGAGATCGACGCCCTGAGCCTGATGCCTCGGAGCGAGGCGCGCGCGCGCGACATCGCACGCCTGAAGCGCCGGGTGGACGAGATGCGCCGGCGCCTGTTCGCCGCGCTGACTCCGTGGCAATGCGTGCAGGTGGCCCGGCACCCCGGCCGGCCCGGGACGCTGGACTACCTCGACCGCCTCTTCACCGATTTCGTCGAGATCCACGGCGACCGACGGTTCGCCGACGACCCGGCCATCGTGTGCGGCATGGCCCGCTACCACGGCGCGCCGGCGCTCGTCGTCGGGCATCAGAAGGGACGCACGACCAAGGAGAAGATCGCGCGCAACTTCGGGTACGCGCGGCCGGAGGGCTACCGCAAGGCGCTGCGGGCGATGCGCCTAGCCGAGAAGTTCGCGCGCCCGATCATCGTGTTCGTGGACACGCCGGCGGCCTTCCCTGGCATCGAATCCGAAGAGCGGGGCGTGGCCGAGGCGATCGCCCACAACCTGCGGGAAATGTCCGCCCTGGCGGTTCCCGTGATCGTGGTCGTCAGCGGCGAGGGCGGTAGCGGCGGCGCGCTCGGCATCGGTGTCGGCGACCGCGTGTTGATCCAGCAGTACGCGATTTTCAGCGTCATCCCGCCTGAGGGCTGTTCGGCGATCCTGTGGCGCGACTCGAACCGGAAAGTGGAGGCGGCGTCGGCGCTGAAGCTGACGGCGCCCGACCTGCTCGCTGCCGGCATCGTCGACCAGGTGGTACCGGAGCCGCTGGGCGGCGCACACCAGGACGCGGGCGAGGCGGCGCGCCTGGTTGACGAAGCCCTCGTCAGGGCGCTCGCCGACGTGTCGGCCCTGAGCGTGAAGCAGCGTCTCGAGCAGCGCTACGACCGGCTCAGGCGCATGGGGCGCCCGGACGTCGATTTCGAGGCGGCGGCGGCGGGGCCCTCTGCGGCGCCGCCATTGCGCCGCCCCTCCCGCTCTCGCTGATGGCCCGGTACATCTGGGAGGTTCCGCCGCTCGACGAGGCAGCAGCCGCGCGGCTGGCCCGGGATGCCGGCCTCGACCCCGTCCTGGCGCGCCTGCTCGTCGCCCGCGGCGTGACCGACGCCGGCCAGGCCGGCCGCTTCCTCCACCCCAGCCTGGACCACCTGCACGACCCGTTCCTGATGGCCGGGATGGCCGCCGCGACGGACCGAGTCCTGGCCGCCGTCGCCGCGCGAGAGCGCATCGCCGTGCACGGCGACTACGACGTGGACGGCATCACCGCCACAGTCCTCGTCCGCCGCGCCCTCGAGATGCTGGGGGGCGACGTCGTGCACTTCGTGCCCGAGCGGGTACGGGACGGCTACGGCCTGAACGCGTCCGCCATCGAGCGCCTGCACGGCGAGGGCGTCTCAGTCGTCGTCTCGGTCGACTGCGGCATCCGCGGCGACGAGGCGGCCAGGCGCGCACGGGCGCTCGGCCTGGACCTGGTGATCACCGACCACCACGAGCCCGGCGAGCGCCTGCCCGACGCCGTGGCCGTCGTGAATCCGAAGCGACGCGACTGCGCGTACCCGGACAAGCACCTGGCCGGCGCCGGCGTGGCCCTCAAGCTGGTGCAGGCGCTGTGCCGGCGCACGGGGCACGACGCCTGGATGCCGGCCTTCGTGAAGATCGCAGCGCTCGGCACGCTGGCGGATGCCGTGCCGCTGCTCGGCGAGAACCGCGTCATCGCGAAGCTGGGACTCGACGCGCTGTCCCGGGGCCCGCACAAGATCGGCCTGCGCGCGCTCATCGAAAGCGCAGGGCTCGCTGGCAAGGCCATCGACGCCTACCACGTGTCCTTCGTGCTCGCGCCGCGGATGAACGCCGCGGGGCGGATGAGCACGCCGGACATCGCCATGCGGCTCCTTCTGGCCACCGACGACGACATGGCTCACGAGGCGCGCGAGCTGGCGGCCCGGCTCGACGCCGAAAACGCGCGCCGGCAGCAGGAGGAGCGCGCGGTCTTCGTCGAGGCGCGCCGGGCGGTCGAGAAGGATCCGGACGTCGGCTCGCGGCACGTGCTCGTCGTCGCCGGTGAGGGCTGGCACCGGGGCGTGATCGGGATCGTCGCCTCGCGGCTCGTCGACGCGTTCGGCAAGCCCGCAGTCGTGCTGGCGGTCGAGGGGGATGCGGTCCACGGCTCCTGCCGGAGCATCCCCGCCTTCGACATGCTCGCGGGCCTGCAGGCGTGCGAGGCGCATCTCGAGCAGTTCGGCGGGCACCGGGCCGCCGCCGGCCTGACGATGCGGCGGGAGGCCATCCGGGCGTTCAGGCAGGCCATCGCAGCCTGGGCTGAGGAGCGGCTGTCGCCGGACGACCTGCGGCCCCGGCTGCGGATTGACGCTCGGATCGGGTTCCGCCAGATCACGCCAGGGCTCGCCCAGACGCTGAGCGCTCTCGGGCCTTTCGGGATCGGCAACCCCAAGCCCGTGTTCGCGACCGCCGGCGTCCGGCTCGCCGACGGCCCGCGCCGACTCAAGGAACGCCATCTGAGCATGAGCCTCCGGCACGACGGCGTGCCGCTGCGGGCCGTCTTCTGGCGGGCGGCGGAGCGAGCCGCCGAGATCGCCGCCCTCGCCGATGGCCTCGACGTGGCGTACTCAGTGCAGCAGAACACCTTCAACGGCGCGACGTCGGTCGAGGTCTCCCTCGCGGACGTCCGTCCGGCTGGCGGCGGTGTCCCGTGAGGTGGCAGCAGCGCGTGCAAGTCGCGCTCGCCGCGTTCGTGGCGGGCTTCGTCGTGCTTCTTCTTCTGGCCGTACGCCCGGGGCGGCCGCGGGAGAGCGCGCCTCCGCCGGACGCCTCGACCGGCGACCCGGCCGCGTCGGCCGCAAGCACGTCGGGCGACGTCGTGAACCTGCTGCGGGACATCGAGAACTTCCGGCTGTCCTACGACCGGCTGCTGACGTACCCCGACGGCCGCCAGAAGCTGACAGGCGCCAGGATTCTCGTGCCACGCAGGCGCGGCCGCGACTACGAGATCACCGCCCGCGAGGCCGAGGTCGGCCCAGGGCAGGATTTGATCGCGATGCAGGGCGAGGTCCGGCTTGGCGCGACCGACGGGCTGGCGGCTGGGACCGACGCGGCGACGTTCAGCCGGTCGGAGGGCGTGCTGCGCGCCCCCGGGCCGGCGTCCTTCTCGAAGGGCGGCATGTCGGGGTCATCTGTCGGCCTGACGTACGACCAGGCGCGGGACGTCATGTGGCTGCTGGACAAGGCGGTGACCGTGTTCGCGCCCGAGCGCGCCGGCGAGGACGGGGCCGAGATCACCGCCGGCGCCGCCGTACTGGCGCGCAACGACCACTACGCGCGGTACGAGCGCGGCTTCACGCTCGTGTCGGGCGCGAGGAGAATGAGCAGCGACGCGGCCACGGCGTACCTGACGGCGGACGGCGCGCGCGTCGAGTCGCTGGACATGCGGGGCCGGTCTCGCGTGACCGGGCTCGGCGAGGGGCCGGGCTCGCTCGGGGCGATGGAGGCAGACGACATCACGCTCGAGTTCACGGCTGACGGAAAGGCCCTGGGCGCCGCCACGCTGGCGAGCAGGAGCCGGGAACCGGCGCGCCTCGACCTCGGCTCGGCCGGCGCTGGCCACAGGCGGGTCTCAGGGCGCTGGATCGACATCAGGTTCGCACCCGACGGCGCCACGGTGCGCGAGCTCACGGTCCGGGAGTCCGTGCGCCTCGACCTCCCGGAAGAGGATGGCCGGCCGGCCCAGACGATTACCGCGGCCTCGCTGGTGTCGCGTGCGGCCGGCGGCGGGGCCATCGACGGAGCCCGGTTCGACGGGGGCGTGGAGTACAGGGAGGCGTCGGCGCCGCACGGACGGCTGGTTCGTGCGCGGGCGCTGGAGATCACGACGGCGCCAGGGCTCGGCGCCCTCGACGACGCCCGGTTCGACGGGGGCGTCCGCTTCGAGGAAGACAGGCTGCGGGGCGCCGCCGAGCGGGCGCGCTATCTCGTGGCGGGCGGCCGGATCGTCCTCGAGGGGACCGACGGGACGACCGGCCAGGTCCCGCGGGCGACGGACGGCTCGGTGGCCATCGACGCCGCCCGGATCGAGCTCGCCCTCGAGCCCCGGAGCATCTCGGCGCGCGGCGATGTCCGGACGGCCATGGCGCCGGCGCCAGCGGGGCACGCGGGCGCGGCGAAGCGGGAAGTCCGCCGGGCCGGCCTCCTCGACGAGACGCAGCCGGTGTTTGCCGCCTCGACGGCGCTGGAGTACGACGGCGCGGCGGGCCTCGCGGTCTACACGGCCGAGGCGCCGGCCCAAGCGAGGCTCTGGCAGGGCGACACGACCATCCAGGGCGACCGCCTCAGCCTGGACGATGCGACCGGCAGGCTGAGCGCCAAGGGCCGCGTGGCCTCGACGATCCTGGTCGAGCAGACGAACGAGAGAACCGGGGCGGTCGAGCGGGTGCACTCCGTCGGCAGCGCCGACGAGTTCCTGTACGAGGACGATGGACGGCGGGCGACGTACACCGGCTCGGCCCACGTCTCGGGGCCGCAGGGCGATCTCCGCGCGTCGACGATCGAGGTGTATCTGGCGGCGTCGAGCCGCGAACTCGAGCGCGTCGAGGCGTACGCGAGCGTCTTCCTGCAGGAGGGCGCGCGACGCGCCAGCGGCGACCGGCTCACCTACGCGACGGCCGCCGGCCGCTACCTGATGATCGGCTCGCCGGTGAAGATCGAGGCGGAGTGCCGCGAGACGACCGGCCGCTCTTTGACATTCTACAAGTCGACCAATAACATCCTCGTCGAACCCAACGAGGAGTTCCGCACGCAGGTGCGGACGCTCCCGAACTGCACCCCCGGGCGGGACTAAGTGGCGACGCTGCAGACGGACGCGCTGACGAAGACGTACGACGGGCGGACGGTCGTCCGGGGCGTCAGCGTCGAGGTGCGCTCGGGCGAGGTGGTCGGCCTGCTCGGTCCGAACGGGGCGGGAAAGACGACGACGTTCTACATGACCGTCGGCCTGACCTCGCCCGACTCGGGGCGGGTGCTGCTCGACGGGGTCGACGTGACGCGGGACCCGATGTACGTCCGCGCGCGCAAGGGCATCGGCTACCTGCCGCAGGAGCCGTCGATCTTCCGCGGGCTGACGGTGGCGCAGAACATCCTGGCGATCCTGGAGACGCTGGGCCTCCGGGCTGCCGAGCGGCGGGCGCGCCTGCAGGACCTGCTCGCGGAGCTCAACCTGACGCCGCTGGCCAACTCGCCGGCCTACACGCTCTCGGGCGGGGAGCGCCGGCGCGTGGAGATCACCCGCGCGCTCGTGGTCTCGCCGCAGTTCATCCTGCTCGACGAGCCGTTCGCCGGGATCGATCCGATCGCGGTGGCCGACATCCAGGCGATCGTGTCGCACCTGAGCGAGCGGGGCATCGGCGTGCTGATCACGGACCACAACGTGCGCGAGACGCTGCGGATCACGGATCGGGCCTACATCGTGAACGAAGGCGTGATCTTCCGCAGCGGCACGCCCGAGAGCCTGGCGGCGGACGAGGAGGTCCGGAAGGTCTATCTCGGGGCGGATTTCCGGCTGGACTGAGGGCGACCGAGGCACTACACTCCGGGTGACGACTCATGGCGCTGCAGCAACGACTCCACACGAAGCTCGTTCAGAAGCTGATCCTGACGCCTTCGCTCCAGCAGGCGATCAAGCTCCTGCCGATGTCGACGCTGGAGTTGGCGGACATGCTCAACCAGGAGGTCGTCGAGAACCCGATGCTGGAGGAGGTGCAGCCGGAGGACGCGCAGGCGGCCGACGCGGCGGCGGCCGAGAAGACCGAGGCCGATCGGGAAGCGGCCAAGGCGGACGGCTGGGACGAGGGCGACTACGCCTACTTCTTCGGCGACTACCTCGACGAGGGCTACCGGCCGAGGGCGCCGCAGGAGGTCCGGGAGCTGCCGCCCATCGAGAACACGCTGTCAACGACGTCCACGCTCACCGATCACCTCGAGTGGCAGCTGTCGCTGCAGGCCGCCGACGACGAGGTTCGCGCGATCGGCGAGGCCATCATCGGCAACCTGGACGACGACGGCTACCTCGTGGCGTCAGTCGACGAGATCGCGGCGATGGGGGACTGGAGCGCGGACCGCGTCGAGTCCACGCTGCAGATGATCCAGGGCTTCGACCCGATCGGAGTGGCGGCGCGCGACCTGCAGGAGTGCCTCTGGCTGCAGCTGCGGCACATCGGCTTCGAAGGCTCGCCGGCCGAGAAGATCGTGACCGAGCACCTGCGCATGCTCCAGAACCACCAGGTGCCGGAGCTGGCGAAGAAGCTCGGCCTGTCGGTCGAGGACGTGAAGGAGCACATCGAGACGATCCGGCACCTGGATCCGAAGCCCGGCAGCCGGTTCAACCGGCGGGAGTCCCAGTACGTCATTCCCGACGTGTACGTGGTCAAGGTCGAGGACCAGTACGTGGCCGTGCTGAACGAGGACGGGCTGCCGCAGCTGCGGATCAGCCCGGTCTACCGCCGGTTGCTGGAGAAGAACGCCGAGCACCCGGAGGAGACGCGGGCCTACGTCAAGGACAAGTTCCGCTCGGCGCTCTGGCTGATCAAGTCCGTGGAGCAGCGCCAGCGGACCATTCACAAGGTCGCGACGAGCATCATCCACTTCCAGAAGGACTTCCTCGACCACGGCATCGAGTTCCTGAGGCCGCTGGTCCTGCGCGACGTGGCCAGCGACATCAGCATGCACGAGTCCACGGTGAGCCGCGTGGTGACGAACAAGTACATGCACACCCCGCAGGGCGTGTTCGAGATGAAGTACTTCTTCCACAGCGGCATCAGCAGCTCGTACGGCGATCAGGTGTCGTCGGTGGCGATCAAGCAGCGCATCAAGAAGATCATCGACGGCGAGGACCGGCGGAAGCCGCTCAGCGACTCGAAGATCGTCAGCATCCTGCAGAAGGAGGGCCTGGTGCTGGCGCGGCGGACGGTCGCGAAGTACCGCGAAGAGCTGAAGATTCCGACATCCAACCAGCGGAAGACGTTCTACTGAGGCCACCATGCGACTCGCGCTCACGGGCAGGCAGGTCGAGGTCACGCCGGACATCCGCCGGATGGTGGAGAAGAAGGCGGCGCGTCTGGCGCGCGTGCTGGGCGCGCGCGCCGTATCGGGCCAGGTCGAGTTGCGCCTCGAGAAGTACCGCCACGTCGTCGAGCTGCACGTGCACGTGCGCGGCGGCCACATCCTCAAAGGGCGCGCCGTGGCGACCTCCTGGGACGAGGCGGCCGCCCTGGCCGTCGATCGCCTCGTGCAGCAGGGCCAGCGGCTGAAGGGGAAGTGGCAGGAGCGCAAGCGCCTGGCGACGCCGATCAAGCGCGCCACCGCCGAGCCGCCGGACAGGACGGTGGACGTCCGGCGCATCGTCCGGGCGCGGCGCTATCCGGTGAGGACCATGACCCTCGACGAGGCGGCCCGGATCATCGGCCCGAACCCGGACGCGTTCGTCGTGTTCCGGAACGCCGACTCCGACGCGCTGAGCGTCATGTTCCGGCGCAAGGACGGCGACATCGGGCTGATCGAGCCGGAACCGTGACCGTTGGGCCGCCGGGGCGTATGTCACCGTCGACGCCGCGCGTCACCGTCAGATCGCTGCTCCTCGTGCAGTCGGACGCCCTGAATCTCGGCCTTGAAGTGCTCGCCGGGGCGGAGGGCCTCGATCGGGCGATCTCCAGCCCGTACGTCTTGAAGACCGGGCTGGCGCTTGCGGGGTTCGACGCGTACTTGCAGGCCGGGCGCGTTCTCATCTTCGGGGCCAGCGAGCTCGGCTATCTCGTCGGGCTCGAGGCTGGAGCCCGTCGCGAGTCTCTCGCCCGCGCGTTCGGACACGACATCCCGTGCGTCCTCGTGACGCTCGGCCTCGAGGTGCCGCCCGAGGTCCTGGCCGAGGCCGACCGCACCGGCGTGCCGGTGCTGCGCACCCCGCTGGCTACGCCGGTGGCCATCGCGAAGCTGACCAGCTTCCTCGAGGACACGCTGGCCGAGCGCACGATCGTCCACGCGGTGCTGATGGACATCCTCGGCCTCGGCGTCTTGATTGTCGGCGAGAGCGGCATTGGCAAGAGCGAGTGCGCGCTCGACCTGGTGCTGCGCGGCCACCGCCTCGTGGCCGACGACACGGTCGAGATCCGGCGCGTCTCGGAGTCGGTGCTGATCGGCACCTGCCCGGAGCCGACGCGCTACCACATGGAGCTGCGGGGCCTGGGGATCATCAACGTCCTCGACGTCTTCGGCGTGGCGTCCACGCGGCCGTCCAAGCGGCTCGAGCTCGTCGTCCAGCTCGAGCGCTGGGAGGCCGGCCGCGAGTACGAGCGGCTCGGGCTCGACGACCGGTTCTACGAGATCCTCGGCCTCCGGGTGCCGATGAACCGCATGCCGGTCGCCCCGGGCCGCAGCGTGGCCAACCTCGTGGAGGTCGCGGCCCGCACCCAGCTGATGCGCGCGCGGGGGCGGCACGCCGCGCGCGAGCTGGCGGATCAGCTCGGCGATCGGCTGCGGCGCGCGCGCCTGCGGGACGCGGCCGAGCCGCCCGACCCGGACGGCCGGGGGAGCGCCTGATGGCGACGCGCACGAAGGATCGGCGGGGGAGCCGCCGCGCGCTCCAGGCCCGGCTGGTGATCGTCACGGGCCTCTCCGGGGCCGGGAAGTCGCACGCCATCCGCGCCCTCGAGGATCTCGGGTACTTCTGCGTGGACAACCTGCCGACGCTCCTCATCCCGACCATGGCGGGGTTTGCCACCCGCGCGGGCTCCGAGATCGAGAAAGTCGCGATTGTCGTCGACGTGCGCGAGGGCGCGTTCCTGTCGGACTTCGCCCGGGTGTACCGGCGCGTCCGGCGCATGCCGGGCCTGGACGCGGTGCTGATCTTCCTCGAAGCGAGCGACGCGGCTCTCCTCAGGCGATTCAGCGAGACGCGCCGGCCCCACCCGCTCGCGCACGATCGGCCGGTGCTCGACGGTATCCGCGACGAGCGCCGGCGGCTGGCGCGCATCCGGGCGATGGCGGACGAGATCCTGGACACCTCGTCGCTCACCGTCTACGACCTGCGCGACGTGTTCGCGGCCCACTCGCGCGGCGGCGGGGCCCCGGGACGGCCGCTCCAGGCCACGATCGTGAGCTTCGGATTCAAGCACGGCATCCCCGTCGAAGCCGACCTCCTCTTCGACGTGCGGTTCCTGCCGAACCCCTTCTTCCAGCCGCGGCTCCGGCCGCTGACGGGGCGCGATCGGCGCGTGGCGGCCTTCATGCGGGCCCATCCCCTCACGCAGGAGACAATCCGCCGCATCGCCTCGCTCCTGCAGTTCCTGGTTCCGCACTACGCGGACGAAGGCAAGAGCTACCTGACGATAGGCATCGGCTGCACCGGAGGGCAGCACCGGTCGGTGTTCATCGCGGAGGCGCTGCGCCGGGCGCTCGGGCCCGTCGGGGGCGTGCGGTTCCACGTGCGCCACCGCGACCTCGCATCGGCTGGAGAGCCGGGCGCCGCCGGGCGGCGGCGGCAAGGAGCACAGACGTGATTGGCGTCGTCGTCGTGACCCACGGACAGCTGGCGACGGAACTGCTCAACGCGGCCGAGGCCATCGTCGGCGACCTGCCCCGGTTCGCGGCGGTGTCGATCGGATGGCACGACGACACCGACGACGCGCGCGAGGAGATCCGCCAGGCTATCGCGCGCCTGCAGGGCGAGCACGGGGTGCTGGTGCTGACGGACATGTTCGGCGGCACGCCGACGAACCTCGGGCTGTCCTTCGTCGAGCCCGACCGCGTCGAGGTCGTGACGGGCGTGAACCTGCCCATGCTGATCAAGCTCGCCAGCCTGCGAGCGTCGCAGGACCTGCTGGCGGTCGCCCGCCAGCTCCGCGAAACGGGGCGCAACGCGATCCACGTGGCGTCGGACCTGCTGCGGACGGAGCCGAAGGGCTGAAATGCGGAGCCGGACGGTGACGATCGCCAACGCCCTCGGCCTGCACGCTCGTGCGGCGGCGCGCTTCGTGCACGCCGCCAGCGCCTTCCAGTGCCGCGTGACCGTGGTGCGCACGGACCGCGCGGAGCGGACGGTGGACGGAAAGAGCATCCTGGGGCTGCTGCTGCTCGCCGCGGCGAAGGGCGCCGCCCTGCGAATCACCGCGGACGGCCGGGACGAGGCCGAGGCGCTTGACGCGCTGTGCCGCTTCGTCGAGTCGGGATTCGGGGAGGGCGCGTGCTGACGCTCGCGGGTCTCGGCGTGTCGCCGGGCGTCGCCTGGGGCCCGGCCGCACTGCTGCGCCAGCGGCAGCCGGCCGTGCGCTACCTCATCGCCCCCCCGCGCGTCGCCATGGAAACCGGGCGCCTGGAGGCCGCGCGAGAGGCGACGGCCCGCCAGCTGCGCGCCGTGCTGGCGAAGGTGGCCGGCAGCGCCGTGGCCGAGTTCTCCCACCTGTTCGAGGCGCAGCTGCTGATGCTCGACGACCCGATGCTCGTCGCGCGAGCGAAGAGCATCATCGCGCGCGAGCGCATCAACGCCGAATGGGCCCTCGATCGCGCGTTCGACGAGTTCAGCGCGATCTTCGCCCATGTCGAGGACGCGTACCTCCGGGAACGCCGAGGGGACGTCGCCGATGTCGTCGGACGGCTCCGGCATAACCTCCTCGCCGCCCATCCCGGCGCCGCGGACTTCCTGCCCGACCTGGCCGCACCCGCCATCCTCGTCGCCGCGGACCTCGCCCCGTCGTTCGCGGCCCAGATCGATCGCCGCACGATCCTCGGCCTCGCACTCGAGACGGGAAGCCGGACGCATCACTCCGCCATCCTCGCCCGTTCGCTTGGCCTCCCGGCCGTCGCGGGCGCGGCCGGCGTGACACGGCACATCCTGCCGGGCACGGTCGTGCTCGTGGACGGCGACCGCGGCACGGTCGTCATCGATCCGACGCCGGAGGCACTGGACGAGGCCGCGGCGCGGGCCGAACGGCTGCGCACGCGGGCGGCGAGCGCACGGGCCGCCGAGCGCGGGCCGGCGCTCACGGCCGACGGAGTCGCCATCCTGTTCCAGGCGAACATCGAGCGCCCCGAGGAGGCCGAGGACGCGCGGGAGGCCGGCGCGGAGGGCATCGGACTGTTCCGATCCGAGTTTCTGCTCGGCGCGCGCACCGTGGACGAGTTCGACGAGGAGTCCCAGTACCTCGTCTATCGCGATCTCGCCGAGCGCATGGCGCCGTTTCCCGTGACGATCCGCACGTTCGACGTGGACGAGTCCCACGGGGCGCACGAAGGCGGCCGGAACGGCGCCGACCTCGATCTCGAGCGGGACGAGACGGCGTCGAGGGGCCCGCTCGGCCTGCGGGCGATCCGGCTGAGCCTGAATAGGCGCGACGCCTTCGAGACCCAGCTGCGCGCGCTCTCCAGGGCCGCCTGCCACGGGTCGCTGCGGGTGCTGCTGCCCTTCGTGTCCGGCGTGGAGGAGGTGCGGGAGGCGAAGACGGTCCTCGAGGGCGCCTGGCGGGCCGCCTGCCGCGGGATCGCGGGTGCGCCACCGCGGGTGCCGGTCGGCGCGATGATCGAAGTGCCCTCGGCCGCCCTGACGGTGGACCTGCTCGCCGCAGAGGCCGACTTCTTCAGCATCGGCACGAACGATCTCATCCAGTACTGCCTGGCCGTCGATCGCACCGACGGGCGCGTCGCGCGCCTGTTCGATCCCCTGCACCCGGCCATCCTGCGCGTGATCAGGCACGTGGCCCGGCTGGCGCGGCGCCGGCGGCGCACCGTCGCGGTGTGCGGGGAGATGGCCTCCGATCCCCGGGCGCTGCTGCTCCTGCTCGGCCTCGGCGTCACCGAGTTCAGCATGAGGCCGTCGGCCATTCCGACAGCCCGCCACCTCGTGAGGCGCGTGGCGATGGCCGACGCGCAGCGGGCGTCCGCGCGAGCGCTCGGCCTCGCGACGTCCGGCGAGATCGCCGCGATGCTCGCCGAGGCCTTCCCGGGCGCCGTTGCCGGGCCGGGCGGCGAGAACGACGGGCCGCTGGAGGAGGATGAGCCATGATCGAAGATGCCAGGCCCGCGGGCGCGCGCACCGAAAAGCCGTGGGGCTACGAACTGCTGTGGGCCAAGACCAGCCAGTACGTCGGCAAGATCATCCACGTCAACGCCGGCCACGCGCTGAGCCTGCAGTACCACCGCGTCAAGACGGAGAGCGTATATCTGGCGGCGGGACGGGTCGTCTACGAGATCGAGGAAGGCGGGCGCCTGGCGCGTCGCGAACTGGTTCCGGGAGACCACCTGCACATTCCCGCCGGAACGGTCCACCGCGTCACGGCCATCGAGGACGCGGACATCTTCGAAGTGTCCACGCCCGAGCTCGACGACGTCGTGCGCCTCGAGGATCGATACGGAAGGGCGGGGGCGCCGGCAACGACGGAATCCGGAGGCCGCGGGCCGGGAGAGGAGAGTGGCCCCCCCGGCGCCTGACTCCCGCGTCCAGACTCCGTCCGATCCGCCCTAGAACGGAATGTCGTCCGCGTTGATGTCGGCGGGCGTCTGATCGAGGTCGTCTACGGCGTGCGCCTCGCGCGCCTGAGCGGCCTGTCCGCCGCCGGGGCTGCCGAGCAGGACAACCCGGTCCACCGAGACCTCCGGCGTGTATCGGTTGTGCCCCTCGCGGTCGGTCCAGGTCTGGATGGAGAGCCGGCCCTCGACCAGGATGCTCTTGCCCTTCAGCAGGAGCGGGCTCAGGGTCTCCGCCTGACGGCCCCACACCTTGATCCGGTACCACTCCGTGCCGGGCCGGCCGCGGTCGTCCTTCTTCGACGGGTCCTCGACGGCGAGGCTGGAGGACAGCACTTGCCGGCCCTGCGGCGTCGCGCGCAGCTCGGCGTCGCGCCCGAGGTTGCCCACGAGGATGATCTTGTTGTAGCTGTTCGCCATGCTGGTCCTTTCGACGGGCCCGTCGCCGGCGCCCCGAATCGCAGCGCTACTTGCCAGCGCGCGAGAGCTTGTCCAGGGCTTGTTTCGCCAGGCGTCCCGCGTCGCTGTCCGGGTAGGTCGCAACGGCGAACGAGAGCGACTCCCTGGCCGCGTCGACTTGCCCCAGCGTCGCCAGCGCCAAGCCACGCTTGTAGTAGGCGTCCGGCAGCGTATTGCTCCCGGGGTAGCGTTCGATGACGAGGTTGTAGGCCGCCACCGCGTCCTGGAAGCGTCCCGACATGTAGTAGGTCTCGCCGATGTAGTACTGCGCGTCATCGGCGAGATCGGACCTCGGAAACGTCTTGAGGTAGCTCTCGAAGCCCTGGATCGCCAGGCTCCACTGCCCCATGTAGTAGTCCGACCGCGCGGACTCGAAGGCCTGCGACGGCGAGGCGCCGAAGCTTCCCGGTCGCGGTGCGGGCTGGGCGGGAGGGCCGCCAGCCGGCGCCGCGTCGGGTTCGGACGGGGGCGCCGGAGCGGCGGCGAGCGCGGCGTTCTGGGCCGCCCGCAGCGTCTCGACCTCTTCGAGCAGCGACCGCAGCCGGACGTTCGTCTCGTCGATCTTCTCGCGTACGACGCGCAGATCAGCGCCCATCGTGTCGGTCAGGACCTTCTGGTCCGCGAAGCCCTTCCGCGTGCCGGCGCCCTGCTCGTCGAGGCGCGCCGTCACCGCCTTCAGCAGGTCCGTGACGGCCGCCAGCTGGGCCTGCAAGCGCTGGTTCTGCTGCTGCAGCATCCGAATGTCGGCCATCATCTGCTGCTGCTCCTTGCTGGCCGCGTCAATCGGCGCCAGCGCCGGCGCCGCCAGCAGGAGCCCCAGGGCGAATACGAACGGTCCGGGTCGTCGCATCATGCCTCGCCTCGCTTCCCGGCCTATTTCCCGGTGATCACGAAGTGCGCGCGGCGGTTCTTCGCGTAGGCCGCTTCGTCGTGGCCCGGATCGAACGGGAACTCCTTGCCGTAACTGACCGTCTTCAGGCGGTCCGCCGCGATGCCGAGCGAGGCGAGATAGGCCTGGGCGGCCACGGCCCGGCGCTCACCGAGGGCCAGGTTGTACTCCGCCGTGCCGCGCTCGTCGCAGTGCCCCTCGATCGTCACCGCCCACGTCGGGTACTTCTTCAACACCGCCGCGTTCGCGTCAAGCGCCGCGCGGGCGTCGGCGCTCAGCTCCGCGCTGTCGTACTCGAAGAAGGCCGGCCGCATGGGCGAATCGCGGTTGAGATCGTCCACCGTGCGCGACGCCATTGGGTCTTCCGGGACCGCGGGCGCCGTGACGATGGGGCTTTCCTGGACCGGCGCCGGCGCGGGTGGAGGCGTGGGCGTCGTCGCTGCCGCGGGCGGCGGCAGCGGCCTCGCGGCCGGCGGCTTCTTCGCGCTGCAGGCGCCGAGCGCCAGCGACGCGGCGATGGCCCCCGAGATCACGATGGAATCGAGCCTTCGGATGCGCATGTCCTGATTCCCTCCGGCGGTCCTACCGGGACCAGTCGGGCGTGTAGTTGTTCCCCGCGGTGGTGATCTGCCTGACGTCCTGGCCGTCCCGGCCCATCACGAAGATCTGCGTCCGGCCGGTGCGCGTGGACATGAACGCCAGGTGCCGGCCGTTCGGGGCGTACGCGGGGCTCTCGTTGCTGCCTCGGCCGGACGTCAGCTGGCGCCGCTCCTGCGTGGCCAAATCGTAGATCACGATATCGTAGCCCGGACCGGTCTTCGAGGCGTAGGCGATTTCGTTGAACGGGGCGGGCGACCACGTCGGGCGGTCGCACCAGGACTCCGACGTCAGCCGGCGCAGGTTCAGGCCGTCGGCATCGACGATGTAAATCTGCGGCGAGCCGCTGCGGTCCGACACGAAGGCGATCTGCGTGCCGCCTGGCGACCACGTCGGCGTCGTGTCGATGGCCGGATGCGTGGTCAGGCGAAGGAGGCCCGTCCCGTCCCGGTTCATCACGTACAGCTCCGAGTTCCCGTCCCGCGTCGACGTGAAACAGAGCCGCGTGCCGTCCGGGGACCACGCGGGCAGCCAGTTCTGCCCGCGCCCGCCCGTGGGGTTCTCGAGCGCGCCCTGGTAGATTTGCGACACGTAGACGTCGGGGAAGTCGCGGCGGTACGACGTGTACGCGATCGACCGCGCGTCGGGCGACCACCGCGGCATGATGTTCAGCTTCCGGGTCACGGTGACGCGGCGCTGGTTGGCGCCGTCGTAGTCGGCGATGTAGATCTCCTTCACGTCGCGAGCCGACACCGCGTTCGCCACGCGCTCGCCGTCCCGGTCCGACGAGAACGTCAGCTTCGTGCGCGCCACGCCGCGCAGCGCCCGCTGCTGCTGGTGGATGTCGTCGGCGGCCGTGTGCGCGTACAGCCGAGGGTTCGCCGCGGACCCGGAGTACTCCTTCGCCACAACCGACCGGCGCGCCCGCACGTCGAACAGGCGCACCTCCACCCTGAAGCCGCCGGCGCCCGCGCGCTCAACCGTCCCGACGACGAGGCCGTCGGCGCCGAGCTCGCGCCAGCGGTCGAACGGGATGTCAGCGAACGACCGCGCCGCGGGAATCGTGCGGTACGTGTCCCGCGGGATCATGTAGAACTCGCGCTCGAAGGCGAGGTCGTCCCACAGCACGGTCCCCATGAGCGCGGCGGCGGCCTGCGTCTCCGCGTCGGCCGTTCGCGCGATGAAGTCCGGCACGGCATAGCGAGGCCGCGCGCCCGCCTCGCCCGAGATGCTGAGGATCACTTCGGTTGGCTGCTGCGGCGCCGCCTCGGGGGCGCGGCCCGGCCAGGCCGCCGCCGCGAGGCCGGCCGCCGCGAGGCCGGCCGCGAGCGTCACGCGTGAATGGCGCATGGTCACCGTCTGTACTCGAAGCGCAGGTGCACGGTCAGGTGGTCGTCAGGAAAGGCCGACGGCAGCGGCGGCACCCGCTGCGTCAGGAAGAGCGCTCGCTGCGCCGTCAGATCGAGCGCCGGAAACCCGCTCGAGCGCTCGAGTTCGATGTCCGTCAGCCGGCCGTCGCGCTGGATGCGAAACACCACGAGGGCTTCGCCGCCCACCTGCTGCCGCGCGTTCCAGTTGTTCTGCACCAGCTGAAGCATCGTGACCAGATAATCGGGGCAGCAGAAGTTCTTCACATCGAGATAGCTCCCGCTGCCGAGGCCGCCGCCGGTCGAGAGTCCCCCAAAGCCCAAGCCGCGGTTCGGATTGAGCGAGGCCTCACCGGTGCCCGCGGCGGTGCCCGCCGGAGACGCCGGCGCCGCCGCTGGCTTGGGCGCGGGCCTGGCGATGCGCGCCGACGAGGGGAGCGTCATCGCCGGCGGCTTCGCCGCCGGCCGTCCGGCGTCTCTCTTCGGCGCCTCCGTCGGCGCGACTGGCCTCGCCGCCGGCCCGCCTGCCATTGTCATGCCGCCGGCGCTCGGCCCGGGCGCGCCTCCCAGCGAGATGGTCATGACATCGCGGAGGTCCGGCGCGCGCGCGCCGCGCGCGGAAGGCACCAGCAGGATGAGCGCCGCCAGCACGGCGTGGGCCCCCAGCGAGGCCGTCAGCATCCGCGCGAGCCCCCTCTCGGGCGTCGCCCGCTCCAGCAGCACCCGGCTGACGGCCTCCATGGCGCTTACCGCTCCTCGGGCAGTTTCGCGACGATGCCCACCTGCTCGATCCCTGCTTCCTTGAGGCGGTCCATGACTTCCAGCAATTCCTGCAGCAGGATGCCTCCGTCGCCGCGCAGGAAGACCTTGCGATCGTCGCGCCCGTCCATCATCTGCCGCACGCGCTCCGCCAGCACGTCGATGACGATGCGCTCGGTGCCCAGGCGCACGGCGCGATCCTTCCGGTACGTCAGCGGCACCGTGAGAAACACCCGCTCCTCCGCGATCGCCTCCGCCCGGCGCGCCACCGGCAGGTTCACGTCCACGCCGCGCTGCAGCATCGGCGCCGTGACCATGAAGATGATGAGCAGCACCAGCATCACGTCCACGAGCGGGACGACGTTGATCTCCGACATCGACGACGTCACGCGGCGCACGCGCCCGCTGCGGCCGGTCGAGATCTCCTCGGTGGGGCTGACCTTGGGCATCGATCGCGAGTCCTCGGCGCGCTCCTACGTGAAGTTGCGCTCGGCGATGTTCAAGAACTCGAGGGCGAAGTCGTCCATCGCCGCCGTGAGTTCCTTCACGGCCGCCACGAAGTGGTTGTAGAAGTACACGGCGGGGATCGCCGCAAACAGGCCCGCCGCTGTCGCAATGAGGGCCTCCGCGATGCCAGGCGCCACGACGCCCAGGCTCGTCGAGCCCACGCTGGCAATCCCCTGGAACGACGTCATGATGCCCCACACCGTGCCGAACAGGCCGATGAACGGCGTGATGCTGGCCGTCGTCGCCAGCAGCGGCAGGCGGCGCTCGAGCTTCGCCACCTCGACGGCCGCAGCCCGCAGCAGCGCCCGGTCCACAGCGGACAGGCTCTTCAAGGTAGGACGCCCGGGAGCCTCGCCCGGACTGCCCATCTCTTGGGCGGCCTGCTTCAGCTGGGTGCTCAACTCCGC
>Ga0208939_1000137_pt1 | contig 64845 bp, 62 predicted proteins | sample AD_STIC12_MetaG_FD_184437 | JGI IMG/M metagenome (GOLD analysis project Ga0208939, IMG submission 184437) | Active sludge microbial communities of municipal wastewater-treating anaerobic digesters from USA - AD_STIC12_MetaG (SPAdes) (version 2) | ecosystem: Engineered > Bioreactor > Anaerobic >...
CACGACACGGTCGGACGGGCGGCGGGCGAGTCGGTCGACGGCGCCGACCTGCACGCCTCGATCCGGATATCGTTGGCCGATGCCGTGCGGGGGATAGACCTGGAGTTGGGCGTCGTGAGGCGCGTGCCGTGCGGCGGGTGCGGCGGGGCCGGCTCGGTGCCCGTGGCCGAGTTCACCTGCTCCGCCTGCCGCGGCGACGGCACGATCCGATCCGTGCGCGGCCACATGGTGTTCGCCAAGACCTGCGGCCACTGCGGCGGCGCCGGGCGCGCCCGGCGGGCCGCTTGCCCCGCGTGCGCAGGGAGCGGCGTGGAAGCGCGCGCCGAGGCCGTGCCTGTGCACGCCCCCGCAGGCGTCGCCGACGGCGAACGCCTCCGGATCGCCGGCCGCGGGCACGCGGGCATCCGGGGCGGCGCCACGGGGGACCTCTACGTCACGGTCCACGTCGAGCCCCACGCGGTCTTCCGCCGCGAAGGCGACGATCTGCACCTCACCGTGCCGATTGCCGTCCACGAAGCGGCCCTTGGCGCCCGCTTCCACATCCCGACGCTCGACGGCCCGGTCCGGCTGCGCGTGCCTCCGGGCGTGCAGACGGGCCAGCGCCTCCGGCTGCGCGAGCGCGGCGTGCCGTCGCGGCGCGAGGGGCGGCGCGGCGATCTCGTCGTGGAGCTCCGCACCGTCCTGCCCGAGGTGCTCGACGACCGATCGAGGGACTTGCTGCGGGCCTTCGGCGAAATCAACTCGGACGACGTGCGCGCCGGGCTGTGGCGCGAGGCCGCGCGCTCCTGAGCGCGGGGCGCCGGAAAGGGAATCGTGATGGCAGCCAAGAGGAGTGGTGCCGCCGGCAAGGCGTACTACATGATCAGCGCGGTGGCGCAGAAGTACCACATCCACCCCCAGACCCTGCGCCTGTACGAACGGGAAGGGCTGCTCACGCCGTCGCGCACCGAAGGCAACACGCGGCTCTACTCGGACGAGGATCTCCAGCGCCTCGAGACGATCCTCTCGCTGACGCGGGACCTCGGCGTGAATCTCGCGGGCGTCGAGATCGTGCTGAACATGCGCCAGAAGATGGAGGACATGCAGCGCGAGGTGAACGAGTTCATGGCCTACGTCAAGGGCGAGTTGGCCAGGGGGCTGGGCGACTGGGAGCAGCGGCTCAACACCGCCCTCGTCCGCGCGGCTCCGGCGGACATCGCGCGCGCGGCGCCCGTCGCACCCGCACCCAAGCCGGAGGCCCCGATGGCGGGCCGGGCGGGGCCTCGCGAGCGCGAGTGAGCGAGGCCCGGCCGGCGCCCGGCGCCGCCCGCGCGCGTCGGGCACGACACGGACCGGGCGCGCGGGACTGAGGCCGGACATGCCCGGCCTGGCCGAGGGCCGCGCCATCTCCGACGCCGACGCGCGCGCCGCAGGGCCTGAAGCGCGTCGTGGATTGATGGTATGGTGTAGGGGCATGACCTGCCCGGTTTGCGACGGCACGGGGTGGAAGGCGACCGAGCGCGACGGCGTCCGGCTCGTCGAACGATGCGACTGCTGGCGCGAGCAGGTCACGGCGCGGCTCTTCGCGGACTCGCGCATCCCGCGGCGGTACCAGCACTGCGACTTCTCGAACTTCCGGGACTACAGCGAATCGCTCGCGCGCGCGAAGACGAGGGCGTCGAAGCTCGCCGACGCGTTCCCCGCCGCCGACAAGGGCCTCTTCCTCGAAGGCCCGCCGGGCGTCGGCAAGACGCACCTCGCCGTCGCCGTGCTCCGCCACGTCGTCGCCTCGAGCCGCGCGCGCGCCCTCTTCTACGACACCCGTGACCTCCTGCGCGTCATCCGCTCGACGTACGATCCGGTGGTGCGGACCACCGAGTTCGAGGTGCTGCGCCCGGTGATGGACGCCGACCTGCTCGTGCTCGACGACCTCGGCGCGGAAAAGACCAGCGAGTGGGTCGAGGAGACCCTCAACCTGATCGTCAACACGCGCTACAACGAGCGCCGGCTCACGATCTTCACGTCGAACTATCCGGACATTCCCGACGAGACCGACACGAACTCGCTGCTCTGCCGGATCGGGTTCCGCATGCGCTCGCGCCTCCACGAGATGTGCGACTTCCTCGAGCTCCGAGGAGCCGACTACCGGTTCGCGCCCGCCAACGCCACCGACAAGGAACTGCTGGCGCTCGCCGAGATGGCGCGGGAGCGCGGCGCCCGGGGCCTCGGGGCGGTCAGGCCTTCACCGGCGCGCGCGCAGATCCGCGAGGCCAGGACCGACTTGAAGTGGCCGGGCGGGCGAGCCGGCACGTAGTCGGCCGTGCCGGCGCTGGGCCTGTACCTCCACGTCCCGTTTTGCGCCTCGATCTGCCGCTACTGCGATTTCAGCCGCGGGCTCTTCGACAGCGGCCTGAAGGCGCGTTACCTGCGGGCGATGGTTGCCGAGATCGAGGCGGCTCCCGGGCGGGAGGCGCTCGCGCCGCGCCCGCGAGCGGACACGGTCTACCTGGGCGGGGGCACGCCCTCGCTGCTCGAGCCCGCCGAGGTCGCTTGTCTCCTGGGCGCCTGCCGCGACGCGTTCGCGCTCCTGCCGGACGCCGAGGTGACGCTCGAGGCCAACCCCGAGTCCGCGGCTCCGGGCCGCCTCGAGGCCTTCCGGGGCGCCGGCGTCAATCGTCTCAGCCTCGGCGTGCAGTCGTTCCAGGACGACGACCTGCGGCGGCTGGGCCGGCGGCACGACGCGGCCCGGGCGCGGCTGGCCTTCCGCGATGCCCGCGCAGCAGGATTTGCGAACGTCGGCCTCGACCTCATGCTGGGGCTGCCGTCGCAGTCGCTCGACGGCTGGATGGCGTCGGTCGACGAGGCCGCGGCACTCGCGCCGGAGCACGTCTCGCTCTATGTCCTCGAACTTCACGCCGCCTCGCCGCTGCAGGCTGACATCGCGGCTGCCGGCTGGCCGATGCCCCCGGACGACGACGTGGCTGCGATGTACGAGGCGGCGATGGCCCGCCTGGAGCGCGCCGGATACCGGCAGTACGAGATCTCGAACCTTGCCAAGCCAGGGTTCGAGTCGCGCCACAACCTGAAGTACTGGCGCGACTGTGAATGGCTCGGGTTCGGGCCGGGCGCGCACTCGACCCTCGGCGGCGCGAGGTGGAGGAACCCCGCCGGCATCGCCGAGTGGGCGGCGCGGGCCGAAGCCGGCGAGCCGCCGGGCGTCGCACGGCACCTGCTGACGCCGGATGAGCGCTGGACGGAGGCGCTCATCACCGCGCTCCGCCTCGCCGACGGCGTGGACCTTGCGGACTTCAGCCGCCGGTACGGCGTGGACCTCGAGGCGCGCGCGGATTCCGACCTGCAGGCCCTCGCCCGCGAGGGTCTCGTCGCGCGGGAGGGCCGCCGCCTGCGGCTGACGCGGAAAGGCATGCTGGTCGCCAACGGCATTCTCCGGGTTCTCATTGCGCCCGCGGTACGCTAGAGTTGAGTCACCGGTGGGGCTGGCACGCCCATCGGCAAGGAGGCTCAGGCATGCTCTCGACCAGGACCAGGAAGGCCGTTCCGGCGCGGCGCATCGGCATCGCTTTCTTGCTCGCTGCCGCCTTCGCAGTGGTTTCCGCGGGCGCGGTGTTCGCTCAGGCAGCGCCGGCCGCCCCGATACGCACCTTCACGGGGGACCTTGGCATCTATCAGTACGTCGTCAAGGCCGACCGGGCCGCCGACTTCGAGGCGATGATCGCGAAGCTCAAGGATGGCCTGCAGAAGAGCGAGGATCCCGTGCGGAAGGCGCAGGCCGCCGGCTGGCGGGTCTTCAAGCAGGTGGAAGCGGTCGGAGAGGGCCGGGTCGCCTACATGTTCCTGATCGATCCCGTCGCGAAGGACGCCGATTACACGCTGTCCGCGATCCTGTACGAGGCCTTCCCGGAGGCCCAGGACCGGACATCCACGTACGAGATCATCAAGAACGGCGTTCTGGGCAGCGGCATGGTCAACTACCAGTTGATCATGGACGCCAGGAAGTAGGCGCGCCAGCCGGCGCGCGGTCCGCTGTTGTCCTGTGGTGGGCGGGCGGCGCGGCGCCGCATCCCGCTTCACCCCGTCTCAGCGCGGCGGTTCCGCCATGCGTCGAACGGCACGTCCGGGCGCGTCGGCTGCGGTGCTGGCCGCCGGCGTGGCGGTCTGGATATCGGCGGCGGGCGTGCCCGCCGCGCCGGCCCGGCCGTTGTCCCCGCACCCGTCCCTCGGTGCGGGCCAGGCTGGGCCGGGGCCCCGGTACGACCAGGGCCGCATCGAGTTCAGCGCCGACATCGGCGCCATCTACTTCTCCGTCGGCGCTGCTCATGCCCGGGAGTTCGAGGCGGCGATGCTGCGGGCCGCCGAGCTGCTGGCGGAGAGCCGCGTGGCGAGCCAGCGCGAGCAGGCGGCCGGCTGGCGGCTCCTGCGGGCGACCGAGGCCGCCGACGGCGCGCCGCTGAGCTATGTGCTCTGGTGCGATCCCGCCGTGAAGGGCATCGACTACTCGATGCGAGCCATCGCGGCCCTCGCTGAGGCCGGGGAAGCGCGCCGCCTCGAGGATGTCGTCCAGCTCTCGCAGGCCGGCCCCGCGGTCCAGGCGGAGTACCGCGTGGTGATGGCGATGCGCGCCGACGCCAGCGCCTCGCCCGCAGCGGCAGCCGGCGCGCCTGGTGCGGCCGACGAGCCGGCCACGCAGGCGCCCGGGTCGCCCGCGCAGCGCGGCCGGACCTTCAGCGGCGACGTCGGCGTGCAGTTCAACTTCGTCAAGGCGGACCACGTCGAGGCGTTCGAGGCGTCGATGACGACGCTGCGGGGCGCCTTGGCGGCCAGCACGAATCCGGTTCGGCGTGCCCAGGCCGACAGCTGGCGCGTCCTGCGGCAGACGGCCGGCGAGCCGGCAGGCCAGGCGGTCTACCTCTACCTGGTGGATCCGATCGTCACCGGAGCCGATTATGCGCCCTCGGCCATCGTGCGCGAGGCGCTCGGGCCCGAAGAGGCCCGGGCGTTCGCGGCGACGTACAGCACGGCGTTTGCGCGCGGCGTGTCGCTGCTCGGCTTCACCCTCGTGAAGCCCGGCATGGTAGATTCCCCTGCCGTGCGCCGCGCCGGGACGGACGCGGGGAGCCCCGCCGGCCGCCTGCCGCGCGTGCTCCGCTGACGACCCGGCGCCCTGCGGGGCGCGACCCCGGGCGGCAGGTCGCGCGGCCGCCGAGCCCGGGCATCCTGGAGGAGTGACACCCGTGAAAGCCACGCTCGATCACGTCGGAATCGCCGTTGCCGACCTCGGCAAGGCGCTGGCGTTCTACCGCGACGCGCTCGGACTGGAGATCGGCGCGCCGGAAGAAGTGCCGTCGCAGCGCGTGCGCGTGCACTTCGTGCCGGCGGGAGAGGCGGCACTCGAGCTGCTCGAACCGACGTCGCCCGAGTCCCCGATCGCGAAGTTCATCGAGAAGCGCGGCCCGGGCGTGCACCACTTGACGCTCCGGGTGGACGACATCGCCGCGGCGCTGGCGCGCCTCAAGGCGAACGGGGTGCGGCTGATTGACGAGAGCCCAAGGCCGGGGGCCGAGGGCGCGCTCATCGCCTTCGTCCACCCCGCCAGCACGCATGGCGTCCTGGTCGAACTGAAGCAGCGCGCGGAGGGCTGAGCGGTGACGTGTGAGATCGGCATCATCGGCGGCTCCGGCCTGTACGACATGCCGGAGCTGACGGACCGGGCGGAGGCGAGGCTCGACACTCCGTTCGGCGAGCCTTCGGGCCCCTACCTGACCGGCACGCTCCGCGGGCGGCGGGTGGCGTTTCTCGCGCGGCACGGCGCGGGCCACCGCCTCTCGCCTTCCGAGCTGAACTCGCGCGCGAACATCTTCGGGTTCAAGCTGCTCGGCGTCGAGCGGATTCTCTCGGCGAGCGCCGTCGGCAGCCTCCGCGAGGACTACCGGCCGCAGGACATCGTGATCCCGGACCAGTTCGTCGACCGCACGAGGGGCCGGGCCAGCTCCTTCTTCGGCGGGGGCCTCGTGGCGCACATCGGCTTCGCGCACCCAATCTGCGCCGAGGCCGCGGCCGTCGCGGCGTCGGCGGGCCGCGCCGTCGGCGCGCGCGTGCACGATCGCGGCACGTACGTTTGCATGGAGGGCCCGGCGTTCTCGACGCTGGCCGAGTCCAGGGCCTACCGCGCCATGGGCTTCGACATCATCGGCATGACGAACCTGCCCGAGGCGAAGCTCGCGCGCGAGGCCGAGCTGTGCTACGCGAGCATCGCCCTTGTGACGGACTACGACTGCTGGCACCCGGATCACGACTCGGTCACCGTCGACATGGTCGTCGGCAATCTCCGGGCGAACGCGGACACCGCGCGGCGGCTCATCGCCGAGGCGGTGGACCGCATGCCGTCCTCGCGCGGGTGCGCGTGCGGACGGGCGCTCGAGCACGCGATCCTCACCCAGCCCGCGGCCGTTCCGGCCGAGGTCAGGCGGGCGCTGGCGCCGCTCGTCGCCAAGTACCTCCCCTGATGATGCGCATCATCGTCACCGGCTCGATCGCATTCGACTACTTGATGTCGTTCCCGGGCAGCTTCTCGGAGCACCTGCTGCCCGACCACCTGGAGCATGTGAGTCTGAGCTTCCTCGTGGACACGATGGAGAAACGGCGCGGCGGGTGCGGGCCCAACATCGCGTACACCCTGGCGCTGCTCGGCGAGCGCCCGGTGCTCATGGGCACCGCCGGCCGGGACTTCGCCGACTACCGCCAGTGGCTCGACAGAAACGGGGTGGACACCTCCCTGGTGAAGGAGATCGACGGGAAGTTCACCGCGTCGTTCTTCTGCAACACGGATCGGGGCGGCAACCAGATCGCCTCCTTCTACACCGGCGCGATGGCCCACGCGGCCGAGCTCTCGTTTCGCGACGCCGGGGGCTGCGATCTGGCCATCATCTCGCCGAACGATCCGGCCGCGATGACCGGCTACGCGCGGGAGTGCCGCGCCCTCGGGGTTCCGTACATCTACGACCCGAGCCAGCAGGTGGCGCGTCTGTCGGGGGACGACCTGCGGGACGGCGTGGCCGGCTCGCGCGCCGTGATCTGCAACGAGTACGAGTTCCAGATCGTCCGCGAAAAGACCGGGCTCGACGAGGCCGCCATGCTGAGCGCCGCTGAGGCGGTGGTCGTGACCAAGGGCGACCAGGGCGCCGCCATCCACCTCCGGGAGCGGACCATCCGCGTGGACGCGGTGCCTCCCTGCGAGGTCATCGATCCGACCGGCGTCGGCGACGCGTTCCGGGGCGGCATGCTGAAGGGACTGGCCCTCGGGGCCGACTGGGCGACCTGCGGCCGCCTCGGGAGCGTGGCGGCAGCCTTCGCGCTCGAGCACCTGGGCGGTTCGAGCCATGCCTACACATGGCCCGAATTCAAGGCGCGCTACGAACGGCACTTCGGGCCGCTCACGGCCGGATGAAGCGGCTGCCTCTCCTTCTTGTCTGGGCTCTGGCGGTCTGCTGGGCCGCCTGGCTCGCCGCCGTCCCGGCGCTGGCCGCCTCGTCGCCGCGGGGCGCGATCTTGTGGGCGGTGGCCGCGACGTACCAGGCGGGCGGCATCATCTGCCACCAGCGCGACACGCGCTCCTTCCACGTGGCCGGCGTCCGGATGCCGGTGTGTTCGAGATGCGCCGGCCTGTACGTGGGGGCCGCCGCTGGCGCATCGGCCGTCATCGCGTGGGCGGGAACCGTCGGCAGGCGGCCTCGGCGCCGCGTGCCTCTGAGGGCGCTCCGGGCCGCCGTGGCGGCGAGCGCCGCGCCGACGCTCGTGGCGTGGCTGGCCGAGCACGCCGCGGGTGCCTGGGTGCCCGATCTCGCGCGGGCGCTTGCCGCGCTTCCGCTTGGCGCGGCCGTCGCCGCGCTGATCGCGCTCTGGGCCGGCGGCGCGTCTTTCGACGACGCGGCGGGGAGTGAGGTAGACTGAGGCCATGGCCGCACGACAGGCCCAGAAGAAGCGAGCCGCTCCGCCTCCCGCACCGGTCAAGCCGCGCTGGCTCGTCTACCTCCTCGGCTGGCTGGTTCCGGGCGGCGCCCACCTCTGGCTCGGGCGCCCGCGGACGGGCGTCGTCTTCCTGGTGCTTCTGCCTTTCATGTTCGCGCTTGGGCTGGCGTTCGAAGGCCGGCTCTTCCCGTTCGACGTCGCCGAGCCGCTGACCGCGCTCGCGGCGGTGGCGGACGTCGCCGTCGGGCTGCCGTACTTCATCGCGAAGGCCCTCGGCTTCGGGGCGGGCCGGGTGCTGGCCGTCACCTTCGAGTACGGGAACGCGTTCCTCATCACGGCGGGCCTCATCAACGTCCTGGTCGTCGTTGACGCCCACGACGTGGCGCTGGGGCGCAAGTAGGCCGCCATGGACGCCCCGAGCCATCTGCTGGTCATGGCGCTGTTCGCCGCGTGCGTCGGCATTGCCGGGGGCGTGCTGACGGAAGATACGCCGCCGCAGCAGGCGCGGTCGGCGGCGAAGATCTTCGGCGGCCTGCTGGCGTCGGGCATTGCGCTTGGCTGGCTCCTCTACCTCTTCCCCTTCTGAGGCGGCGGGAGCCGCGGCCGTGCGCGTGAATCCGTTTCGCCGACTGCCTGCCGCGCTCTGGCGGTGGGGGGCCGTCGGGGTGTACGCACTGGCGATCTTCGTGGCATCGTCGCAGAGCCGCATCCCGAGCCTGCCCGGCCGACCCTCGGACAAGCTCTTGCACGCTGCCGCGTACGCCGTGCTCAGCCTCCTCGTGATCGCGGCGGCGGCGAAGGGCCGGTGGCGGGCGGTCACGGGACGCGTCGTCCTGGCGTCTGCCGTCGCGTGCGTGCTGTATGGCGTGTCGGACGAGCTTCACCAGCGCTTCGTGCCCGGCCGCGACGCGAGCGTCGGCGACGTCGCCGCCGACGCGGTGGGGGCCTTCGGCGCCGCGGGCGCCGCGTACGCGTGGAGTATAATCTCGCGCGGGAGCAGCCGGGACGATGCGCTTCGAACACCTCCTCGTTGAACGCGACGGGGCCGTCGCCACGGTCACGATCAACCGCCCCGCGGTCCTGAACGCGCTGAGCGCGGCGACGCTCGGCGAGCTGGACGGCGCCATGTGCGCCCTGCGCGAGGACCGCGGCATCCGGGCGATCGTCCTGACCGGCGCCGGGGATCGGGCTTTCGCCGCCGGCGCGGACATCGGGGAGCTGGCGGCCCTGGCGCCCTCCCGGGCCGAGGCCTTCGCCGCCTCCGGCCAGCGCGTGCTCGACCGCATCGAGCGGCTCGGTGTCCCGGTCGTCGCGGCGGTCAACGGGTTCGCGCTCGGCGGCGGGTGCGAGCTCGCCATGGCCTGCGCGCTGCGGGTGGCCTCCGAGAACGCCCGGTTCGGACAACCCGAGGTGAGGCTGGGCCTCATCCCGGGGTTCGCCGGCACGCAGCGGCTACCCCGGCTGGTCGGCACAGGGCGCGCGCTCGACCTGATCCTGCGCGGCGGCACGATCGACGCCGCCGAGGCGTGGCGCATCGGCTTGGTCAACCGCGTCGTGCCGGCCGCGGCGCTCATGGGTGAAGCGCAATCGATGGCGCGCGAGATCGCCGCCGCCGCGCCGCGGGCGATCGAGTTCGCGCTGGACGCCGTTTATCGCGGCTTGGACGCGCCCTTCGCCCAGGGCAGCGCGATTGAGGCCTCGCTGTTCGGGTCGGTGTTCCACACGGCGGACGTCGGCGAGGGGACCCGGGCGTTTCTCGAGAAGCGCGCGCCCGTGTTTCGAGGCGAGTGACGGGCGGCGGGGCGGCGGCATGAAGACGGGAGTCCGGCACCGGGCCAGGGAAGCGGCCCTTCAGATCCTCTACCACTGGGAGATCGGGCGCGTGCCGCCCGCCGAAGCGGCCGCGTCTCACCGGCAGATCGACCAGGACGGGCCGCCGCTCACCGGTCCCGGCCGGGAATTCGCCGAGAGCCTGGCGCTGGGCACGGCCGCGCAGGCGCCCACGATCGACCCGCTCATCGAGCAGCATGCCGAGCACTGGCGCCTGGATCGGATGGCGGCCATCGACCGGCTGATCCTGCGCCTGGCGGTGTACGAGTTCCTGTACTGCCCGGAGACCCCCAGAACGGTGGTGATCGACGAAGCCGTCGAACTGGCGCGGACCTACAGCGAGCGGGACGCCGTCCGGTTCGTCAACGGGGTGCTCGACGGCATCCATCGCGCCCTCGCGTCGGGGGCGGCCGGGCCGGTTCCCGGCGCCCGGGTGTGAACGATGAGCGAAGGCCACGAACTCGTCCGCCAGCGCCAGGCGAACCTGGAGGCCCTGCGCCGGCTCGGGGTCGACGTCTACCCCCGGACCTACGCGCGCACGGACGCGATTGCCGTCCTGGCCGCCCGCCATGGGCCGCAGACGGCCGCCGAACTGGAGGAGGCGAGGCCCGAGGCCGCGACGGCCGGCCGGATCCTGGCCATCCGCAGCTTCGGCAAGGCGAACTTCCTCGTGCTGTCCGACGGCGTCGGCCGGATCCAGGCCTACATCCGCCAGGATGCGCTCTCCGAGCGCGACTTCGCGGTCTTCAAGCTGCTCGACTTCGGCGATTTCGTGGGCGTGCGGGGCCGCGTGTTCCGCACGAAGACGAACGAGCTGACGATCTGGGTCTCGTCGCTGACGTTCCTCTCGAAGTGCCTCCACCCGCTGCCGGAGAAGTGGCACGGGCTGCAGGACGTCGAGATCCGGTACCGGCAGCGCTATCTGGATCTGGCGGTCAACCCGGAGTCGAGGCGGGTGTTCGAGGTGCGAAGCCGCGCCATCGCGGGGTTCCGGCGCTTCCTCGACGCGCGGGGCTTCCTGGAAGTCGAGACCCCGATGATGCAGCCGATTGCTGGCGGAGCGCTGGCGCGGCCCTTCGTGACGCACCACAACGCCCTGGACATGACGCTGTACCTGCGGATCGCGCCGGAGCTGTATCTCAAGCGCCTGACCGTCGGGGGCATCGAGCGCGTGTACGAGATCAACCGGAACTTCCGGAACGAGGGCATCTCGACCCAGCACAACCCCGAGTTCACGATGCTCGAGTTCTACCAGGCGTACGCGGACTACCGCGACCTGATGGCGGAGACCGAGGAGATGCTCGCCTCGGTGGCGCGCGACGCCATCGGCAGCGACACCTGCACGTTCGGCGGCGAGACCATCAGCCTGGCGGCGCCGTACCGGCGCGTGTCGCTGCGCGAGGCGGTGCGCGAGGCGGCGGCGCGCCGCCTTGGCGTCAGCGTCGCGCCCGACGAGCTGCGCGACGGCGCCAGGGCGGCGGCGCTGGCGGCCCGCCTCGGCGTGGCCTACCCGGACGGGGCGGGGGCCGGCAAGATCACCACCGCGATCTTCGAGGCGCTCTGCGAAGACACGCTGGTCCAGCCGACGTTCGTCTACGACTTCCCGACGGAGGTCTCGCCGCTGTCCAAGCAGCGCAGCGACGACCCCGACACCGTCGAGCGCTTCGAGCTCTACATCGGCCGGTTCGAGGTGGCCAACGCCTTCAGCGAGCTGAACGATCCGGCGGAGCAGCGGGCCCGGTTCGAGGCCCAGCTCGCCGAGCGGGCCAGGGGCGACGCCGAGGCGCACGCGATGGACGAGGACTACCTGCGCGCCCTGGAGCACGGCATGCCGCCGGCAGGCGGCGAGGGCGTCGGCATCGACCGCTTCGTGATGCTGCTCACGGGCGCGCCGTCGATCCGCGATGTCATCCTGTTCCCGCTGATGCGTCCGCAGGCTGACTGACGTGACGCTGCCCTTCGAAGCCCACATCGCGCTCCGCTATCTCCTGGTGCGGCGCAAGCAGGCCTTCATCTCCGTCATCGGATTCGTGTCGGTGCTCGGCGTCGTCGTGGGGGTGACGGCGCTCGTGCTGTCGCTGGCGCTCATGACGGGCCTCCAGCAGGAGCTGCGCAACCGGATCCTGGGCGCGACGGCGCACGTCTTCGTCTGGAAGACCGGCGGGATCGCGGACTACCACGCCGAGGCCGCGGCCTTGCGCGCCGTGCCGGGCGTCACGGGCGCGGCGCCGGCCATCCTGGGGAAGGCGCTCATCAGCAGCGGCCGCGGCGAGGCCTTCATCACCCTGAAGGGCGTCGACCCGCAGCTCGAGACCAGCGTCACCGACATCGAGCGCGGCATGACGAGCGGCCGGCTGCTGGCGTTGGCCGGCGACCCGGCCGACGGAGGGCTTCCCGGCATCGTCATCGGCGCGGACCTCGCCCAGACGCTCGGCGTGGCCGACGGCGACGACGTGACCATCCTGACCCCCCAGGGCACGCTGACGCCCATGGGCGTGTATCCCCGCTCGCGGCGCGTCCGGGTCGCGGGGCGGTTCTCGCTGGGCCTCTTCGAGTTCGACTCCGCGTACGGCTTCGTGTCGCTTCCGCTCGCGCGCCGGCTGCTCGATCGCCCCTCGGTGGACGTCATCGAGCTCCGCGTTGACGACATCTACCGCGCCGACGCGATCGCCGCCTCCATCCCGCGCGCGCTCGGCGCCGCCTACTTCTGCCAGACGTGGGCGGAGCTCAACCGCTCCCTGTTCTCCGCCCTGTGGCTCGAGAAGATGGCAATCTCCATCACGATCGGCCTCATCGTGATGGTGGCGGCCCTCAATATCGTCGCGTCGCTGGTGATGCTGGTGATGAAGAAGAGCCCGGACATCGCCATCCTCAAGACCATGGGGGCCTCCTCGCGCAGCGTGATGTACGTGTTCATGCTGCAGGGCCTGATCATCGGCGTCATCGGCACCATCGCCGGCGCCGCCGCCGGATGGGGCGTGGCGGCCGTCCTCGATCACTACCGGCTCATCCGTGTGCCCATGGACGTCTACCAGATCGCCTACGTGCCGTTCGTCGTCGAGGGGCGGGACCTGGCCGCGGTCGTGGCCGGGGCCATCGCCGTCTGCTTCCTCGCCACCATCTATCCCTCGCGGCAGGCGGCGCGGCTGAACCCTGTCGACGCCCTGCGCTTCGGGTGAGGCCGCCATGGCGTACCTGACCGCCGCCGGCCTGCACAAGAGCTATCCCGTCGCCGGGACGGCGCTGCCCGTCCTGCGCGGACTCGATCTGAGCGTCGGCGCCGGCGAGATGGTGGCCGTCGTCGGGGCGTCCGGAGTGGGGAAGAGCACGCTGCTGCACCTGCTCGGCGGCCTGGATCGCCTGGACCGGGGCTCGATCCGCATCGGCGACGTGGACCTGCAGCAGCTTACGGACGGGGAGCTGGTGGCGTTCCGGAACCGGCACGTGGGATTCGTGTTCCAGTTCCACCACCTGCTGCCCGAGTTCGACGCCGTCGAGAACACGGAAATGCCGCTCCGCATCGCCAGGCTCGACGCATCCCATGCGCGGGCGCGGGCGGTCAGCCTGCTCGAGCGCGTCGGGCTCGCCGGCCGGCTCTCGCACCGGCCCGCCATGATGTCGGGCGGCGAGCAGCAGCGCGTGGCGATCGCCAGGGCCATCGTGGCGCGGCCGGCGCTCCTGCTGGCCGACGAGCCGACGGGCGACCTGGACGAGCACACGGCCGACGCCCTCCACAGTCTCATCCGGGAGATGCACCGCGAGCACGGGCTCACCTCCGTCATCGCCACCCACAACGCGCGGCTGGCGGCGGTGTGCGACCGCGTCTTCCGCCTGGCGGACGGCCGCCTGGCGCCCGCCTGACGCGCGCACCTCGCCCCTCGGCGCGCCAGCGCTGCGCCGGGCCCGCCACGCGCCTTGCCGTATAATCAAAGAGCGGCCTGGCGCGGCCCTGAGGGCCGCCGCGCGGCGCGGGGTGCCTCGATGTTCGAACGCTACACGGAACGGGCCCGCCGGGTGCTCTTCTTCGCCCGGTACGAGGCCAGCCAGCTGGGGAGCGTGTCGATCGAGCCCGAGCACCTCCTGCTCGGGCTGATCCGTGAGGGCAAGGGCCTCACGAGCCGGATCTTCGCCCGCGCCGAGATCGCGCTGGAGTCCATCCGCAAGGACATCGAGGGGCGCACGGTGCTGCGGGAGCGGATGGCGCCGTCGGTGGACATCCCGTTCAGCGCGGACGCGAGGCGCGCCCTCCAGTTCGCCGCTGACGAGGCGGACCGCCTGTTGCACACCTACATCGGGACCGAGCACCTGCTGCTGGGCCTGCTCCGCGAGGACCGCTCGATTGCCGCGGCCATCCTCCTGGAGCGCGGGCTCCGGCTGAACGCGGTCCGCGAGGACGTCGTCGCCCTGCTCACCGAGAAGAACGCCCCCGCGCCGCGGACGAAGGAGGCGCCGCTGCTGGCCGAGTTCAGCCGCGACCTGACCGAGGCCGCCTCGCGCAAGGCCCTCGATCCGCTGGTGGGCCGGGAGGACGAAGTCGAGCGCGTGCAGCAGGTCCTGTGCCGGCGCACCAAGAACAACGCGGTGCTCATCGGCGAGCCGGGCGTCGGCAAGACCGCCATCGTGGAGGGGCTCGCCCAGCGGATCGTGGCGGGGCAGGTGCCGCGCGACCTGGCGGACAAGCGCATCCTGGCCCTCGACATCTCGCTCGTCGTCGCCGGCACGAAGTACCGCGGTCAGTTCGAGGAGCGCCTGAAGGCGATCATGAAGGAGCTCGCCGAGCACACGAACGTCATCGTGTTCATCGACGAACTCCACACCCTGGTCGGCGCCGGCTCCGCCGAAGGGTCGCTCGATGCGGCCAACATCCTGAAGCCCGCCCTGTCGCGCGGCGAGATCCGCTGCATCGGCTCGACCACGCCGGCGGAGTACCGGAAGTACATCGAGCGGGACCGCTCGCTCGAGCGCCGGTTCCAGGCCATCAAGGTGGAGGCGCCCGACGAGGCGCACACGATCGACATCCTGCTGGGCATCAAAGACCGCTACGAGGCGTTTCACGACGTCGAGTACACGCGGGACGCCATCGAGGCCGCCGTGTACCAGTCGAGCCGGTACATCACGGACCGGTTCCTGCCGGACAAGGCGATCGATCTCGTCGACGAGGCGGGCGCCCGGGCCAAGCTCCGTCACGCCAGGCCGGCGGAGGCGCGCGTGACGGCGGGCGGGGAACGGGCGGCGGTCGCCGTGGGCACCGCGGACGGGCCGGGGAAGCACTGGCGGCAGGAGGCCGGGGGCTGGGAAGGCGCCGGCAGGCGCGAGGCCGGGACCCCCTCGTCGGCCGGCAGCCGGATCTCCGTCGGGAAGCCGGAGATCGACGAGATCGTCGCGAAGTGGACGGGCATCCCCCTGTCGTCGGTGACGCTGGACGAGGGCGCGCGGTTGATGCGGATGGAGGCCGCGCTGCACGAGCGCGTCGTCAGCCAGGATCGCGCCGTTTCGGCCCTGGCACGGGCCATCCGCCGGTCGCGAGCCGGCTTGAAGAACCCGAACCGGCCGGTCGGCAGCTTCGTCTTCCTCGGCCCGACCGGCGTCGGCAAGACCGAGCTCGCGCGCGCGCTGGCGGCGTACTTGTTCGGCAGCGATGCCGCGCTGGTGCGCTTCGACATGTCGGAATACATGGAGAAGCACGCCGTGGCCAAGCTCATCGGGTCGCCGCCCGGCTACGTCGGCCACGACGAGGGAGGACAGCTTACCGAGCGGGTCAAGCGGCACCCGTACTCCGTCGTGCTGCTCGACGAGATTGAGAAAGCCCACCCGGACCTGTTCAACATCCTGCTCCAGGTTCTCGAGGACGGCCACCTGACCGACGGGCTGGGCACGCGCGTGAGCTTCAAGCACGCCGTCATCGTCATGACCTCCAACATCGGGGCCCGGCTCATCCAGAAACGGGCCTCCATGGGCTTCCAGTCCGCCGCCACAGACGAGCTGGCCCGCAGCATGTCCGAGACGGTGCTGGCGGAGGTGCGGCGGACGTTCAACCCGGAACTCATCAACCGCATCGACGAGATCATCGTCTTCGACGCGCTGACCGACGACGATCTCCGGCAGATCCTGCAGCTGCTGCTGAACCAGCTGAACGCGAACCTGGCCGACCGCCGGCTGTGGGTGAGCGTGCGGCCGGAGGTCCTCGACTTCCTCATCGACGCGACCTGCCGGGATCGGAGCTATGGGGCCCGCCCGCTGCGGCGGGCGATTCAGCGGTTCATCGAGGACCCGCTGTCCGAGGAACTGATCCGCGGCGACCTGCAGGGGGGCGAGATCGAGATCTACCTGGACGGCGCGCTCCTGCGCTACCGGCAGGCCGGAGCGGAGGGAAACGGCCGTCCGCTGGCCTGAAACGTCGAAAACCGAGTAAACTTGCCTGATCGCATCGGGCCGCCGGCCCGGGCTGACCCCGGGGCGGCCGGACGGCCGCCGGGCACAACTGAGAAAGGGACAGCACGAATGAAAGCCTTCACCGTCGCATGCCTTGCAGGATGTCTTCTCGTGCCTGGCGTCGCCCTCGCGCAGCAGGCCCCGGCCCAGGCTCCCGCCCAGCAGGCACCACCCGCGCTGGCGGTGAAGTTCCCGGACGGCGTCAAGTACGCGTTCATCAACATCCAGCGCATCGCCAGCGAGTCCGCCGACGGGAAGGCCTCCACCTCGCGGATCGAGGCGCTCCGCGCGAAGCTGGCCGCCGAGCTCGCCGAGAAGAACAAGGCCGTCGAGGCGCTCCAGGCCAAGCAGCGCAGCGCGGTGATGAGCGAGAGCGCGGCCGCCCAGGTGCAGCGCGACATCGACAAGGCGCAGGTCGAAATCCAGCGCATGACGCAGGACGCCCAGTCCGAGTTGCAGGACCTGCAGAACGAGCTGCAGATCGAATTCCAGCGGAAGGTCGGGCCCGTGATCGAGGCGGTCGCGCGCGAGAAGGAGCTCCAGCTCCTCTTCAGCCAGTCCGACTCCGGCCTCGTGTGGGCCGACATCAGCCTCGACCTGACCACCGAGGTGATCCACCGCCTCGACGCGGCCGCTGCCGCGAAGCCGGCCGCCCCCAAGAAGTAGCCATGGCCGACAGCGGCCAGCGGATGGACGTCGGATCGGTCCTGGAGCGGCTCTGCCACCGCTACCCGGCGGTGCTGGTGGAGTCGGTCAGCGACATCGAGCCGGGGCGGCGGCTGACGGCGATCAAGAACGTCGCGGTCAACGAGGAGTTCTTCCAGGGGCACTTCCCCGAAGCGCCCATCATGCCCGGCGTCCTGCTCATCGAGGCGCTGACGCAGGCCGCGACCGTCCTGCTGCTCTCCGAGGCCGACGAGGCGCTGAACGCGCGCACCGAGCTGCGCCGCGTGACCCGCGGGAAGTTCCGCCGGCAGGTGACGCCCGGCGACCGCGTGACGCTCGACGTCGAGATCCGCCGCCGGCGCGGGCCGATGGTGTGGGTGGCGGGCCGCGCCAGCGTGGACGGGCAGCTGGCGGCCGAGGCGGTGCTCCACGTGGTGGTCCTCCACGACGCCGTCAGCATCCACCCGACCGCGATCGTCCATCCCATGGCCATCATCGGCGCCGGGAGCGTGGTGGGCCCCAACGCGGCAATCGGGCCGCGCGTGAAGATGGGCCGGAACAACCGGATCGGCGCGTCCTGCGTCATCGAGGGCGACACCGAGCTGGGCGACGGCAACGTGCTGTACCCCTTCGGGTCGTACGGGATGGAGCCGCAGGACCTGAAGTACAAGGGCGAGCACACCCGCCTCGTCATCGGCAGCGGCAACACGTTCCGCGAGTTCGTCACCATCCACCGCGGGACCGGCGGCGGTGGAGGCGTGACGACCGTCGGAAACCGCAGCTACCTGATGGCCTATGTACACGTCGCCCACGACTGCCGCGTCGGCAACGACGTCATCCTGTCGCACGGCACCACGCTCGGCGGCCACGTCGAAGTCGGCGACTGCGCCATCCTGGGCGGCTACGCGGGCGTGCACCAGTTCTGCCGGATCGGGACGCACGCGTTCGTCGGCGGATACTCGGCCTGCACGAAGGACGTCCTGCCGTACTCGAAGACCGTCGGGAACCGCGCGTACATCTACGGCATGAACACGATCGGCCTGGCGCGCCGCGGCTTCCAGCCCGAGACCCTGCGCAAGCTGAAGGCCGCGTACCGGTACCTCCTGGTGTCGAAGCTGAACACGACGGAGGCGCTGGAGCGCATCGAGCAGGACGCCTCCATCGACTGCCCGGAAGTGCGGATCGTCGTGGCGTTCATCCGGTCGTCGGAGCGCGGCGTCGTGCTCAAGCGCCCCCCCCGCGGAGCGGCTGCCGGCGCGCCCGACGACTGAGGGGCGGGCATGCGTCTCGGCCTCATCGCGGGCAACGGCAGCTTTCCGCGGCTGGTGCTCGACGCGGCGCGCCGGCTCGGCCACGACGTGACGGTGATCGCGGTCGAAGGCGAGGCGTCGCCCCAACTCGAGGCGGCCGCGGCCGCGACGCCTGGCGTCGACGTCCACCGGGTGCCGCTCGGGTCCCTCGGGCGGGCCATCGACCTCATGCGCGCCGCCGGCGTCTCGCAGGCCGTCATGGCCGGCCAGGTGAAGCACGTCAGCATCTTCTCGGGAGCCGCCCCCGATCGCCTGCTGCTCTCGATCTTGCTGAGGCTCCGAACCAAGAACACCGACGCCATCATCTCGGCGGTCGCGGACGTGCTGCACGAGCACGGCATCGATCTCATCGATTCGACGACGTACCTCGCGCCGCTGCTGGCGCGCCCGGGCGTCCTGACGTCGCGGCCGCCGACCGCCGAGGAGCGCGACGACATGGCGTTCGGGTACCGGATGGCCGACGAGATCGCCCGCCTCGACATCGGCCAGACGGTCATCGTCAAGAGCCGGGCGGTCGTGGCCGTCGAGGGCATGGACGGCACCGACGCGACCATCGAGCGCGCCGGCCGGCTCGCCGGAGCGGGCACGCGGGTCGTCAAGGTGGCCAAGCCCGAGCAGGACATGCGGTTCGACGTGCCCGTTGTCGGCCTCGAGACGATTCGCGTGATGCGCGACGCCGGCGCGACGGCCCTCTCGGTGGACGCCGGGCGGGCGCTGGTGCTCGACGGCGACGACATGATCCGCGCGGCGGATCGCGCCGGCATCGCGGTTGTCGGCAGGGCTCGGGAAGCGCAGCCGGGAGGCGTCCGTGGCTGAAGCCGTGCTGAGGGCGGCGGTCGTCGGGGTCGGGCACCTGGGGCGGCATCACGCCCGGATCCTGGCCTCGGCCGCGGGCGCGGCGCTCGTGGCCGTCGTCGACGTCAACGAGCCGCGGGCCCGCGAGGTCGCCTCGGCTACGGGCGCACGGGCGTTCACTGACGTTCGCGACCTCGCGGGCTTGGTCGACCTCGTGTCGATCGCCACGCCCACCGAGACCCACGCGAGCCTGGCCTGCGAGCTGCTTCGGCAGGGCGTCCCGGTGCTGGTTGAGAAGCCCCTCGCGCGGTCGGTCGCAGAAGCCGACCGCATCGTCCAGGCGTCGGCGGCGAGCGGGGCGCCGCTCGCTGTCGGCCACACGGAGCGGTTCAATCCGGCGGTGCTCGCCGCCCGCTCGGCGATCCGGGACCCGCGCTTCGTGGAAGTCCATCGGCTGGGCACGTTCTCGGCCCGCAGCTTGGACATCGACGTCGTGTTCGATCTCATGATCCACGACCTCGACCTGGTCCTGTCGATCGTGGGTTCCGAGGTCGAGTGCGTCGACGCGCTCGGCGTGCCGGTCCTGACGGATCGGTTCGATATCGCCAACGCGCGCCTCCGGTTCGCGTCCGGCTGCGTCGCCAACATCACCGCGAGCCGCATCAGCCGGGACCGGACGCGCAAGATCCGGTTCTTTCAGCGAGACGCCTACATCTCCATCGACACCGGGGCCAAGGCAGCGGAAGTCTACCGGCTGGTCCGGACTTCCGGCCGCGGACCGGCCATCGAAGGAGGCAGGATCGCCGTGGCTGACGGCGAGCCGCTGCGGAACGAGCTGCAGGACTTCGTGGACGCCGTCCGGTCCGGCCGCGCTCCCCTCGTCAGCGGCGAGGACGGCCGGCGCGCGGTGGCCTTGGCCGCGGCGATCACAGAGCGGATGGCGGCGCACGCGGCCCTCTGACGCCGGGGACAGCGGTGCGCGATCTCCTCGCCTATCTCGCCCTCGGCGGCGGACTGGGCCTCGGAGCCGCCCTTCAGCCAGGCCCTTTCCAGGCGTTCCTCGTCTCGCGCACGCTCCTGTTCGGGTGGCGGCGGACGCTGCCGGTCTGCCTCGCGCCCCTGCTCAGCGATCTTCCGGCCGCGCTGCTGGCACTGCTGGTGCTGGGGCAGCTGGGTGCCACCGCCCAGCACGTGCTGCGCGCCTGCGGCGGCCTGCTGCTCGTCTGCCTGGCGGCTCGCGGCGCGCAACAGAGCGAGCCCGGAGAAAGCACGACCCCCGGCCGCGCGGCCCCGAGGTCGATTGCCGAAGCCGCGCTCGTCAACCTCCTCAACCCGAACCCCTATATCGCCTGGGCGCTGGTGCTCGGGCCGGCCCTCGTCTCGGCGTGGAGCCATGGCCTCGGCTGCGCAGCCGCCTTTCTCGGGTCGTTCTACGCAACGATGCTTGGCGCGAATGCCGCGCTCGTCCTGCTCGTCGGCACCGCCCGCTTCCTTGATGCCCGCTGGCAGCACCGCCTGGTCCTGGCCTCGTCGGGGCTCCTGGGCGCCCTCGGCTTCGTCCTGCTCGCGGCCGGCGTCCTGGGCATTGCGTCCGGCGTCATGCCTCGATAGCGGCCCAGCCGGGAAGGCCGGGCCGGCGGGATGGCCGCGCCGCCGGGGGCGGCGCGGGCTGGACCGCGAGGCGGCATACGAGGAAGCGCCAGGGCCGGGCGTGCCCGGGCGCGTCGTGCCGAAGGCGTGCGCCTGCGCGTCGCCTCCCGTGCTCCTCGCGGCGGCGCAGGCCGAGAGGAACCGGGTTCGCGACGAGAGGGCGGCGCACGGGTTTCCAAGGCCGCACGTCAGCGCTCCCCCCGTCTGCCTGGGCGGTCCGGCGTTGCCGCCGCACGGCGGGCTGCCGGCAAGCGAGCCGGCGTCCCCGATCGGGTGCGCCGGCCACGGCCGCGAAACGCCCGGCCCGGGGCCGGCGATCGCCGTGGTCAGCGGCCGCTTGGCCACGTTCACGGCGGCCGGGCCGCTCGGGATGGTGTGGACGCGGATTCGGCCGCGGGCCGCGCGCCCTATCTTGTTCGCCGTGCCGCCCGGCGCGCCGGTTGGCGCGCCGTCGCCGAAGTGGGGGAGGGTGGCGCTCCGCCCGGCGCCGTGCTGCTGCATGTGGCGGAACGGGTGGTATCGTGGACATGCTCGGGCCTGGCGATGGCGCGGGCGCCGCGGCGGCCGGGCGCCGGCTCGCGTCGCACCCGGATGCCGGCCGATCTCGCGTTCGGGATTCACGAAAGGAGCGTCGTGGCGGCGCTGCTCATCAAGAACGGCACGGTCGTCAACGCGGACGCGCAGTCCGCCGCCGACGTGCTCGTGGATCGCGGCGTCATCGCCCGCGTCGGCCCGGCGCTCGATGCGGCCGCCGACACCGTGCTCGACGCGTCGGGCCTCTACGTGCTCCCCGGCGGCATCGACGCCCACACGCATCTCGACATGCCGGCGGGCGCCATCCGGTCCAGCGATGACTTCGAGACGGGCACGATGGCCGCCGCCTACGGCGGCACCACGACCATCATCGACTTCGCCACGCCGGAGCGGGGGCAGGAGCTGGGCCGGGCGCTCGACGCGTGGATGGGCCTCGCCGGCGGGCGCGCGCTCATCGACTACGCCTTCCACATGGTGGTGCCGGAATGGCGCGACGGCACCGCGGCCGAGATGGACCGCCTCGTGCAGCGCGGCGTCACCTCGTTCAAGCTGTTCATGGCCTACCCCGGACGCCTGATGCTCGACGATGGCGCCATCTTCCGCGCGCTGCGGTGCACGCGCGGGAACGGCGGCTTGGTGGCGCTGCACGCCGAGAACGGGGCGGTCATCGACGTGCTCGTCCAGGAGGCCCTGGCGCTCGGCCGAACCGCCCCGAAGTTCCACGCGCGCACGCGCCCGGCCGGCGCCGAAGGAGAAGCCATCCGGCGGGCCATCGCGCTGGCGGAGATGGCCGGAGCGCCCGTGTACATCGTGCACGTGTCGTCGGCGGAGGGCGTGGCGGCCATCGCCCGCGCGCGGGAGCGAGGCGTGCCGGTTCATGCGGAGACCTGCCCGCAGTACCTCTGCCTCTCGGACGCCGAGTACGACCGGCCGGGGTTCGATGCGGCGAAGTTCGTCATCTCGCCGCCGCTCCGCCCGCCTGAAGACCAGGACGCGCTCTGGGAGGGCCTCGCCGAGGGCGTCCTCGACGTCGTGGCGACCGACCACTGTCCCTTCGGCATGGACGACCCGCCGCACAAGCGGCTCGGACTGAGCGACTTCTCGAAGATCCCGAACGGTGCGCCGGGCATCGAGACGCGCCTGCTGCTGCTGTGGGATCAGGGCGTCCGGACCGGGCGGATCAGCCCGAGCCGGTTCGTCGAGGTGACGGCGGCCGCCCCGTCGAAGATCTTCGGTCTCTGGCCGCGAAAAGGCGCCATCGCCGCGGGTTCGGACGCGGACCTCGTGCTGTGGGATCCGTCGGCGCGCACGACGATCTCGGCCTCCACCCACCACATGCGCGTGGACTACTCTCTCTACGAGGGCCGCACCGTCACGGGCGCGCCCGTCACCGTCGTGTCGCGCGGCGAGGTGATCATCGACCGCGGCACGGTCACGGGCCGGAAGGGCCGCGGCGTATACCTCTCGCGCACGCCTCGCGCACGGCCGGCGGGCGGACCGTGAGCGGGCCCCCGGACACGCTCGGGCACGACAAGGCGCCGCAGCGGATCGCGGCGATGTTCGACGCGATCGCGCCGCGCTACGACCTGCTCAATCACGTCCTCAGCGCCGGCTTGGACCTGCGCTGGCGGGCGAAGGCCGTTCGGTCGCTGGGGCTGACCGGCGGCGAGAAGATCGTCGATCTTTGCACCGGAACCGGGGACCTCGCCCTCGCGCTCGCGCGCACCCGGCCGCGGGCCGGCCGGGTGGTCGGCGTCGACTTCTCAGGCGGAATGCTCCGGGTGGGCCGGGCCAAGGCGTGCGCACGCGGCCTGGCGGATCGGATCCGGCTGGTGCGCGGCGACGTCACGCGGCTGCCGCTGGCGGACGGATCCGCCGATGCGGCCACGGTGGCGTTCGGGATCCGGAACGTCCAGCGACCTGCGGACGCGTTCTCGGAGGTGTTCCGGGTGCTGCGTTCGGGCGGCCGCTTCGCGATGCTGGAATTCAGCACGCCCAGCGTCCCGGGACTGCGAGGGCTCTATCTTTGGTATTTCACTCGCATCCTGCCGCGGGCCGGGGCCCTGATCTCGGGACACGGCTCGGCGTACGCCTACCTGCCGGCATCCGTGGAGGCGTTCCCCGATCCTGGGCGGGTGACGAGCGACCTGGCGGCGACGGGCTTTTCGCACATTCGGGCCGACCCCCTCGCCCTTGGCATCGTCTATCTTTACAGCGCGCGGAAGCCGCCACGGTCGTGACGGAGCCGGCCCGGCCAGCCGGCCGCGAATGGGCCCGATGCTATAATCGATTAAGTTCTTGATGTACTTCAATTTCGACGACCGTGAGCTGGAGCAGCAGGGCATCGAACGGGCCATCTCGTGGCACGAAGGCCTCCTGCTGTCGCTGCTGGTTCATGCCGTTGGCGTCCTAGCGATCGTTTTCCTGCCCGACCTGATGCCTGGCGTGTTCAAGGTGTTGATGCCGGACACGAGCGAAGCGGAGCGCCGCATCGCCGTCATGCGCGAGCGGGAGGCCAACCAGCGCCGGTTCGTCTTCGTGCAGCCCCGCGAGGAGTTCGAGGCGAAGCGCCCGCCGGAGAACCCCGAGCCGTCGGATCGGGACCGTGTGATCATGACGCCGAGCGCGCCGCTCCCCGATCCGCGGAACACGCTGCCGTACTCGCGGGGCAACACGATCGACCGCGTCGACCAGCCGGGGAGCGATGCGCGCCCTGCCCCGAGAGAAGAACCCGCCGAGCGGGCCGGCTCCGGGACCGAGGCCGGGACGCCGGCGCCCGGCCCGACGGCGGAGCGGGAACCGTCGGCCGACGATCCCGTTCTTCGCGGCCTGCGCGGGCCGCGGCCGCCCGTCAAGTCCGGCAGCGACGGGTCGGGAAGCGGCGGGGGAGTCCTTGGCGACGCGCTGCGCAACGTGACGCGGTACGTGCCGCAGCAGATGTTCGACAACCCGCAGGGGGGCGGCCAGTTCGGCTCGGCCATCCAGTTTGACACGAAGGGCGTCGAGTTCGGGCCGTGGGTGCGGCGGTTCATCGCGCAGATCAAGCGCAACTGGTTCATCCCGTACGCGGCGATGTCGCTGAGCGGGCACGTCGCCGTGTCGTTCAACGTGCACAAGGACGGCACGATCACGCAACTCGGCGTCGTCGAGCCGAGCGGGGTCGAGGCGTTCAACAACTCGTCGTTCAACGCCATCGCGGCGTCGAACCCCACGCAGCCCCTCCCGCCGGAGTACCCGGCGGACCGGGCCTTCTTCACGGTGACGTTCTACTACAACGAAATCCCTCCGCGCTGACGACCATGCCCAATCGCGCGCAGCGGCTCGGCTGGCTGATCCTCCTCGGCGCCCTCGTCGCCTGGACGCTCGTGAAGCTGGCGGGCGCGCCATGACGGCGCGCGCGCAGCCACGGGTCGTCGCCGCCGTGCTGGGCCCGACGGCGAGCGGCAAGAGCGCGCTCGGGGTGGCGCTGGCCGAGCGGCTCGGCGGCGAGATCGTCGGGTGCGATTCGACGGCCGTCTATCGCGGGTTCGACATCGGCACCGACAAGGTCCCGCTCTGCGAGCAGCGGGGCATTCCGCACCACTGCGTGGACATTGTGGAGCCGGACCGCGACTACACCGCCGCCGACTACGCGCGTGACGCGATGGCGGCGATCCAGGCCGTCCACGCGCGCGGGCGGCTGCCGGTGATCGTCGGCGGGACCGGTTTCTACTACCGCGCGCTCGTCAGGGGGCTTTTTCCCGGCCCGGGCCGCGATGACCGCCTGCGCGGACGGCTGGAGGCGCTGGCGGCGCGCCGCGGTCCCGAGCGGCTGCACCGGCTGCTTGCGCGCATCGATCCGCCCTCGGCGGCGCGCATCCGGCCGCGAGACGAGATGCGGGTGGTGCGGGCGCTCGAGGTGTACTTCCAGAGCGGCCGGACGCTGACCGAGCACTTCGCCGACACCCGGGCGCCGCTGGCGGGGTGGACGGTCGTCGCCATCGCGCTGCGGCCCCCGTGGGAGGAGATCGCCCGGCGCGTCGCCGAGCGGGTCGACCGCCAGTTCGCGCGCGGCATCGAAGGCGAGGTGCGGGCCATCCTGGCGCGGGGCGTGCCGCCGTCGGCCCGGCCGTTCACGGGCTACGTGTACCGCACGGTGCTCGAACTCGTCCGGGGCGTCCGCGACGCCGCGTCGGCGCGCGAGGTGATCGTTCGCGAGAACTGCCGCTACGCGCGGAGGCAGTTGATCTGGTTCCGCAAAGAGCCTAATCTAGTGTGGATTCATCGAGCGGGCGATCGGGCGGAGGCGCTTGGCGAGGTCGAGCCGCTCGTGGCCGCCCAGATGGTCGCGCGGCAGGCCCCGGGCCCGCCAGGGGAGCATCCCACGAATGTCCCATAGTCCCGACGCGAGAACGCCGAGCGAGCCGAACGTTCAGGATGCGTTTCTCAACGTCGCCCGTCGCGAGCACCAGCCCGTCGCCATCCGCATGATGGACGGCACCGAGGTCGAGGCGCGGGTCAGGAGCTTCGATCGGTTCGCGGTGCTCCTCGATCAGGACGGCGCCGATCACCTCATCTTCAAGCACGCGATCGCCTCGATCCGCGTGGCGCGGCCGGCGGCCCAGCGGTAGCAGCGGGCCCGCCCGCCGGGGCGAGCGTCGAATCGTCCGGATCGCACATGGCACAGTCCCCGTTCCGGCGCGCCTTCGTCGTCGTGCTCGACAGCCTGGGGGTCGGCGAGCTTCCCGACGCCGGCGCTTACGGGGACGAGGGGAGCAACACGCTCGGCAACGTGGCGACACGAGTGCCGCTCCGCATCCCGGCTCTCAACGCCCTCGGGCTCGGGCGCGTCGTGGCCCTGGCCGGCGTGCCGGCCGAGCCGTCGCCGCGCGGCGCCTTCGGCCGCATGGCCGAGCAGTCGCCCGGCAAGGACTCGGTGACCGGCCACTGGGAGCTGATGGGGCTGCAGCTGGACCGCGCGTTCCCGACGTTCCCGGACGGCTTTCCCGAAGCGTCCATCCGGGAGTTCGAGCGCCGGATCGGGCGCTCCATTCTCGGCAACGTCGTGGCGTCCGGCACCCAGATCATCGAGGACCTTGGCGCCGAGCACCTGCGCACCGGCAGGCCGATCGTCTACACGTCGGCCGACAGCGTGTTTCAGATCGCCGCGCACGAAGACGTCATTCCCGTGCCGGAACTCTACCGACTCTGCGAGATCGCATACGGGATCTACGTCGAGGGCATGGGGCTGGGCCGCGTCATCGCGCGGCCGTTCGTCGGGGTGCCGGGCCGCTTCGAGCGCACCGCCAACCGTCACGACTTCGCGGTGCCGCCTCCAGCCGAGACCCTTCTCGACCGCCTGACGGCGCGGGGCATTCCCGTCCACGCCATCGGCAAGATCGCCGATCTCTTCGCCGGCCAGGGCATCGCCACGTCGAGCCGGACCCGGTCCGACTCGGACGTGATGGACGAGGTCGTCCGCGCCGTCGCCGATGCGCCGCCGGGGCTGGTCTTCGCCAACCTCGTCGACTTCGACGCGCAGTTCGGGCACCGCAACGACGTCGAAGGATACGCGGCGAATCTCGAGCGCTTCGATCGCCGCCTGGCCCAGATGCTGCCGCTGCTCCGTCGGGATGACCTGCTGGCTCTGACCGCGGACCACGGTAACGATCCCACGACGCCGAGCACTGACCACTCCCGCGAGTACGTGCCGATTCTGTTCTACGGCGACCAGGTGGCGGGCGGCGTCGATCTCGGCACGCGGTCGACGTTCGCCGACCTCGGCCAGACGCTGGCCGGGGTCTTCGGCGTCGGGCCGCTCGGCTGCGGCACGAGCATGCTCGGCGACATCCGGCCGGCGGCGGCCTAAGGACTCCGGTGCGTCGATGAGCCTGATCCGGGAAGCGCTGGAGCGGCGGGAGGCGGAGACCCTGGCGCCGCAGGCGGCCAAGAGCGCGAACACGCGCGGCCGGCTCAATCCGGAGCCGGAAGACGACGTGCGCCCGGCCTTCCAGCGCGACCGCGACCGAATCATCCATTCGAAGGCGTTCCGCCGGCTCAAGCACAAGACGCAGGTCTTCTTCGCGCCCGAGGGCGATCACTACCGGACGCGCCTGACGCACTCGCTCGAGGTGTCCCAGATAGCGCGCACGATCGCCAAGGCGCTCAGCCTGAACGAGGAGCTGACCGAGGCCATCGCCCTCGGCCACGACCTCGGCCACACGCCGTTCGGCCACCAGGGCGAGCGGGTGCTCGCCGAACTCGTGCCGGGCGGATTCGAACACGACGTCCAGAGCCTGCGCATCGTCGACGTCCTCGAGCGTGACGGCGCGGGCCTGAACCTGACGTGGGAGACGCGCGACGGCATCTCCCGGCACTCGAAGGGGAAGCGGGGCGCGCCGGTGGGCCCCGACGTGCTCGTCAAGGCGGCCACCCTCGAAGGGCAGATCGCCCGCGCCGCCGACCTCATCGCCTACGTCAACCACGACATCGACGATGCGATCCGGGCGAGGATCATCGGGGCCGCCGACCTGCCGCCCGCGCCCATCGGCGTCCTCGGGGCGACCCATTCCGCGCGCATCGGGACCCTGGTCAAGGACGTGGTGGTCGAAACTCGGCAGGCGGGGCTGGAGGCCATCGCCATGAGCGGCCCTGTCCTGGAAGCCCTGCTCGACCTGCGGGCATTCCTGTACGCGGCCGTCTACGAGAACGAGGTGTCCACCGCGGAGTTCAGGAAGGCGGCCGGCATCCTGGGCGGGCTATGGGAGAAGGTCCGCGAGCGTCCTGCGGTTTTCCTGGACGAACGCACGCTCAGGACCGAGGGCATCGACGCCGCCGCCAGGGACTTCCTAGCCGGCATGACCGACCGTTACGCGGTCGCTCTCTACGAGCACCTGTTCATCCCGAAGCCCTGGGTCGATCTGGCCGGGCGCTGGTCGTGAGGCGCCTCGACCGCCGCGCCGGCGCTGCGAGAGCGGCCGGGCGAGGGCCGCGTGATATACTCGAAGGTCTGTGCCTGGGCCTCGGGACCCGTCAGAATGAGTGACCTGCTGCTCGACGTCGGCCAGATGCGCGACCCGGAGGTCCGGATCGACCGGACTTTCGCTGCCGGGGTGCTGCCGACGGATCCCCGCATGTTTCGGATCGCGGCCCCGCTTCGACTCGCGGTCGTCGTGCGCAAGGATCGGTCCCAGTTCCGCCTCGTCGGGCGCGTCAGGACGACAGTCGCCCTGGCGTGCAGCCGATGCCTGGAGGACTTCGCCTTGGAGCTGGACGAGCCGTTCGACGTGCTCTACCTGCCCCGAGGCCATTCCGGCGACCCCGAGGAGCGCCAGGTCGAGGACGACGACCTTTCGACGGCGTTCTATTCGGACAACGTCATCGACCTCGGCCAGCTGATGCAGGAGCAATGCTACCTGGCCGTGCCGATGAAGCCGCTCTGCAGCGACGGCTGCCGGGGATTGTGCCCTGAGTGCGGCACGAACCTGAACTCGGGCTCCTGCAACTGCCAGCACGTGTGGGTCGACCCGCGGATGGCGGTGCTGGAGCAGCTGCGCAAGGACCAGTAGCGATGCCGAATCCGAAGCGACGACACTCGAAGGCCCGCACGGCGAAGCGCCGGACCCACGACGCGCTGAAACCGATGTCGCTGGGCCGCTGCCCGCACTGCCACGAGGCGAAGGTGCCGCACCGGATCTGCCCGCACTGCGGCTACTACCGCGGCCGCCAGGTGCGGGACGTCAAGGAAGTCTGAGGTCGCCTGCCGCCGGGGCGCCGGAGCCGCGCGCGTCCACTCGTGGCGCGGCCAGCCGGGCGGGCCGCACCGCAGGAGGCGGGACGGCTCCCGGCCGCGCTGCCGGTGCCCGGCGTTTCCCTCCGTGCCGGAGTGCCCGGGGGGCTTGCGTGGGAGGGTGCGCGTGATCGCCTTCATCTTCCCCGGACAGGGGTCGCAGGCCGTTGGCATGGGCAAGGCGCTGGCCGAGGCGTATCCAGCCGCGCGGGAGACGTTCGCCGAGGCCGACGAGGCGCTCGGCGAGCGCCTCAGCGGCTTGTGTTTCGACGGCCCGGCGGACCGCCTCGTCCTGACGGAGAACACGCAGCCGGCGATCCTGGCCGTCAGCGTGGCGTGTCTCCGCGTGCTGGCGTCCAGGGGGCTGAAGCCGGACTTCGTGGCGGGGCATTCGCTCGGCGAATACTCTGCGCACGTCGCGGCCGGCACGCTGGCGTTTGCCGACGCACTGCGCACCGTCCGCAGACGCGGGCGCTACATGCAGGAAGCGGTGCCGGTGGGGCAGGGCGCCATGGCCGCGATCCTCGGCCTGGACGCCGCGAAGGTAGCGCAGGCCTGCGAGGAAGCTGCGGAGGGCGAGGTCGTCAGCCCGGCCAACCTGAACGCGCCGGGGCAGGTCGTCATCGCCGGCGCCAAGGACGCCGTGGCCAGGGCGTCTGAGGCGGCCAAACGACTCGGCGCCAGGCGGGCGATCACGCTGCCGGTCAGCGCCCCGTTCCACTGCGCCCTGATGAAGCCCGCCGAGGCCCGCCTCGCGCCGGATCTTCGAGCGCTGGCGGCGGCGGATCCCCTCGTGCCCGTGGTCGCCAACGTGGATGCCGAGGTGAAGCGGAGCGGGCGCGACGCGATCGACGCGCTCATCCGGCAGGTGGCGTCGCCGGTCCGCTGGGAGGACGTGATGCGGCGGCTTGCATCGGAGGGCGTCCGCAAGTATGTTGAAGTGGGTCCAGGGACGGTCCTGACGGGTCTCGGCCGGAAAACCCTGCCGGACGCGGCGTTTGCGAGCGCGGAAGACCCCGCCGGGGTGGACGCCGCGGCCGCCCTGCTGGGGTAGCGCCGCATGTTCGAGTTGACTGGCAAGGTCGCCGTCGTCACCGGGGCCGCCCGGGGAATCGGGCGCGCCATCGCATGGGCCCTGGCCTCGCGGGGGGCGCTGGTCGTGCCCACCGACGCCGTGGTCTCCTCACCCGATGTCGGCGATTCGCCCGCTCCGGGTTCCGGGCGGATCGCGGACCTGGTCCGCATGAACGTCACCGAGGCTGCCGACGTCGAAGCCGTGTTCGCCGGCGTGCTGGCCGAGCACGGGCGCCTCGACATCCTGGTCAACAACGCCGGGATCACCCGCGACCAGCTGCTGATGCGCATGAAGCGGGAAGAGTGGGACCGCGTGCTGGAAGTCAACCTGACGGGCGCGTTCGTGTGCTCGCAGGCGGTGCTCCGCCCGATGATGAAGCAGCGGTCCGGGCGGATCATCAGCATCAGTTCCGTGGTCGGCCAGATGGGCAATGCCGGCCAGTCGAACTACGCGGCGTCGAAAGCCGGGCTCATCGGGTTCAGCAAGTCGCTCGCGCGCGAGGTCGCCGCGCGGACCATCACCGTGAACGTGGTGGCGCCGGGCCTCATCGACACGGACATGACGCGCGCGCTGCCGGAGGCGGTCCAGGCGGAGTGGCAGTCGAAGGTGCCTCTCGGCCGGTTCGGGACGCCCGCCGACGTGGCAGCGGCGGTCTGTTTCCTGGCGTCGGAGGAGGCGTCGTACGTCACGGGGCAGGTTCTCGCCGTCAACGGCGGGATGTACACCTAGGAGGATGAATGGCTGGGGTTGCTGACAAGGTCAAGAGCATCATCGTGGAGCAGCTCGGCGTCGACGAGGAGGAAGTGACCGTCGATGCCTCGTTCGTCGACGACCTCGGCGCCGACTCGCTCGACACGGTCGAACTGGTCATGGCGTTCGAGGAGGAGTTCGGCATCGAGATCCCTGACGAGGATGCCGAGAAGATCACCCGCGTCAAGGAAGCCGTCGAGTACATCGAAGCCCACGCCAAGAAAAAGTAGCAACCCCTAGGGAGGCCGCGTGAACAGGCGCGTTGTCATCACGGGCATCGGGCTGGTGTCGCCGCTGGGCATCGGCACCGAGGCGACGTGGGAAGGATTGTGCGCCGGACGCAGCGGCGTCGGGCGCATCACGAGATTCGATGCGTCGCCCTTCAGCGTCCAGATTGCCGCCGAACTCAAGGGGTTCGATCCCTTGCAGTTCATCGACAAGAAGGACGCCAGGAAGATGGATCCTTTCATCCACTACGCGATCGCGGCCTCGCAGCTCGCCGTGGCGGACGCGCGGCTCGAGGTCGGGCCGGAGAACGCCGCCCGTGTCGGCGTGTTCATTGCCTCCGGGATCGGCGGCTTCGGCACGTTCGAGCGCGAGTACAAGGCGTACCTGGAGGGCGGGCCGCGCAAGCTGTCGCCGTTCTTCGTGCCGGCCATGATCATCAACCTGGCGGCCGGTCAGGTGTCCATCCGCCTCGGGGCGAAGGGGCCCAACCTCTCGACCTGCACGGCCTGCGCGGCCTCGGCGCACGCCGTCGGCGAGGCGTCCGAGATCGTCCGGCGCGGCGCCGCCGACGTGATGATCGCCGGCGGATCCGAGGCGTCGATCACGCCGATGGGGATCGGCGGCTTCACCGCCATGCGGGCGCTCTCCACCCGCAACGACGAGCCCGAGCGGGCGAGCAGGCCCTTCGACCGCGATCGGGACGGCTTCGTGGTGGGCGAAGGCGCCGGGATCATCGTGCTCGAGGAGCTGGAGTCCGCGCGCCGGCGAGGCGCGCGCATCTACGCCGAGGTCGCCGGCTACGGCGCCACCGGCGACGCCTTCCACATCACTGCGCCTTCCGAGGACGGCGACGGAGCGATCCGGGCGATGGCCGCGGCCCTCGCGAGCGCCGGCGTCTCGCCCTCCGAGGTGCAGTACGTCAACGCGCACGGCACCTCGACGCCGTACAACGACAAGCTCGAGACGCTGGCCATCCGGACCCTGTTCGGCGAGCATGCCGACGCCCTGGCCGTCTCCTCGACCAAGTCCATGACCGGCCACCTGCTCGGAGCGGCGGGCGGCGTGGAGACGGGCATCACGGCCCTCGCGGTCTTTCACCAGGTGATGCCCCCGACGATCAACCAGGACACGCCCGACCCGGAGTGCACGCTGGACTACGTGCCGTGGACGGCCCGCAAGGCGCCGATCGGCTGCGCCCTGTCCAACTCGTTCGGGTTCGGCGGCACCAACGCCGCGTTGCTCCTCCGCCGCTGCGAGGGCTGACGCCGGGACCGCTTCGCCATGAAGATCGCCGTGTGTCTCAAGCAGGTGCCGGCGCGCGACTGGGCGCCACGGGTCGATGACGCGGGCACGTGGGTGCGCGACCAGGACGCGGGCTTCGAGCTCAACGAGCCGGACGCGTACGCCCTCGAAGAGGGGCTGCGCCTGAAGGAGCAGCACGGCGGCGAGGTCGTCGTGTGCTCGGCCGGCCCCGCGCGCGTGTCCCAGGCGCTGCGCGAGGCGCTGGCCAGGGGCGCGGATCGCGCCATCCACGTCGAGGACGACGGCCTAGCAGTCGCCGACTCGGCGGCGGTGGCCGAGGCGCTCGCGTCGGCGATGCGCGACGAGGCGTTCGACCTCGTGTTGGCCGGCTTGCAATCGGACGACCGGGGGAGCGCCCAGACGGCGGTGATGCTGGCGGCGCGCCTCGGCATGCCCTCGACCACTATCGTGGTGGGCGTGGGCGTGGAGGGGCCGACCGTCCGGGTGAAACGCGAGCTCGAGGGCGGGTGGTTCCAGTGGGTGGTGCTGCCGCTGCCCGCCCTGCTGGCCGTCCAGAGCGGGATCAACCAGCTGCGCTACGCCACGCTCAAAGGCATCATGGCGGCGAAGAAGAAGGAGATCCGGAAGGCCGTGCCGCCGCCGGGCCTGGTCTCCCGGCAGCGCATCGCGGCGCTCCATGCGCCCGAGCGCCGGAAGCAGACCCGGATGATCGGCGGCAGCGCGGCCGACGCGGCCCGGATGCTCGTGAAGGCCCTCCGCGAGGAAGCGCGGGTGATCCCATGATTCTCGTCGTTGCCGAGGAGCGCGGCGGTGGCCTGCATCCGCTCACCTGGGAGACGGTCGCTGCGGCTCAGCAGGCCGGCGGCCCGGTGAAGGTGGCCGTGGTGGGCGCCGAGACGTCGGCTTCGGCCGCGGCGCTCGCGTCGGCCGACGTCGCCGAGGTGCTGCGCGTCGAGGCTCCCGCCCTCGAGTCGTACACGCAGGACGGCTTCGTGGCGGCTCTGGCTCAGGTGATCGACGCGGAGCAGCCGGACGAGGTGTACCTGGCGCACACGTATCAGGCGCGGGACCTGGCGCCCGCGCTGGCCGTCCGAACCGGCCGCCCGCTCGTCACCGACTGCATCGCGGTGAAATCCGGGGAGTCCGGCCGCGTGTATGTCAGGCCCGTCTTCCAGGGCAGGCTGCTGGCCGACGTCGTGGCCGACGGGCCCGCGATCGCCGCGTTCCAGGCCGGCGCCGTGCGGGCGGACTCGCTCGCGAGACGCGCGCAGCCCGCGCCAATCCGCCTCGTGGAGGCGGCGGTGGATCCAGGCTCGATCAGGCAGCGGCCAGAGGCGCCGTTCCGCGAGTCCCGGCAAGCCGTGGACCTGAGCCAGGCGGAGCGCATTGTCGCCGTCGGGCGCGGCATCAAAGAGCGGGAGCAGCTCGCCCTTGCGACCGAGCTGGCGGCGGCCCTCGAGGCCGAGATTGGCGCGTCCCGCCCGATTTGCGACGCCGGATGGCTGCCGATGGACCGCCAGATCGGCAGTTCGGGCCAGACCGTGGCGCCGAAGCTCTACGTGGCGCTCGGGATTTCCGGCGCGATCCAGCACCTCGTCGGCATGAAGGGCGCCCGCACGATCGTGGCCGTCAACAAGGACCCGGAGGCCCCGATCTTCGAGATCGCCGACTACGGCGTATCGGGCGACCTCCTCGACATCGTCCCGGCCGTCGTCAAGGAGCTCAAGGGGTAGTGCATACCGCCGAGACCTGGATCTTCCGCATCCTCGTCTTCGGATCCCTCGCCGCCTTCGCCGCGCAGGTGTGCGTCCGCGCCCGGCTGGTGATGCGGGCGCGCGACAACCTCCGGGTGGCAGACGCCGAGACCGGCCTCCGGCTGCGGCGGGTGCTGGCCGAGGTTGTCTTCCAGTCCCGCACCATCAGCGGCCGTCCCCTGGTGGGACTCGCGCACCTGGCGGTGTTCTGGGGGTTCGCCGCGTTCGCGCTCTACACGCTCGTCGAAATCCTCGCGGGCCTGGGCCTGGCCGACTGGACGGGCACGCGGGTCTTTCGCCTCTACTCGCTGGCGCTGGCGCCCTTCGCGCTGCTTGTCGCCGCGGGGATCACCGCTCTCATCGTCCGGCGCGTGGCTGTTCGGCCCGCAGCGCTCGGCGACCGCGTATCCATCGAGTCCGTCGTGATCGGCGGCTTCATCCTGACCCTGATGGTGACCTTCCTGCTGGGGTTCGCGGTGAAGGACGGAGCGGCCGCCCGCGTGAACTGGTGGGTCCACGCGCTGGTCATTCTCGGGTTTCTCGTGCTCATCCCGGGGTCGAAGCACCTCCATCTGCTGCTGTCGCCCCTGACCGTGTACCTGCGGTCGCCCGGCCTCGGCACCGTGCCGAACCTCGACCTCGAGGCGGAGGACGTGGGCCTCGAGACCCTGGGCGACGCCGAGCGCAAGCAGGTGATCGACGCGTTCACGTGCGTGGAGTGCGGACGCTGCCTGGACGACTGTCCGGCCCGCGCGACGGGGAAAGCGCTCGATCCCAAGGCGCTCGTGCTGCGCACCGAGAACGCGCTGCTGGCCCGGAGGCTGGACGCCAAGCTGGGCGACGTCCTCGGGACGGCGGAGCTGTGGCAGTGCACGACGTGCGGCGCCTGCGAGGCGGCGTGCCCGCTGGGGGTCGAGCACCTGCCGCTCGTCATCGGAGCGCGGCGCGGGCTGGTTTCGAACGGCGAGGCGCCCGATGCGCTGGCCGCCGTGTACAACCACCTCGATCGGCGGGGCAACATCTGGGGCCTGCCCGCGGACCTCCGGCAGAAGTTCGTGCAGTCGGCGGGCCTGGAGATCTTCGACGCGTCGCGGCACGAGTACCTCGTGTGGCTCGGCTGCGCCGGCGCCTTCGAGGCCGACTTCCAGAAGTCCCTGCGCGCCCTGTTCGACATCCTGCGCGCCTTCGGCGTCACCTTCGGCGTGCTCGCGAAGGAGCGCTGCACGGGCGACGTCGCCAAGCGGACGGGCAACGACTACCAGTTCCAGGAGCTGGCCAGGGCCAACCTCGAGGCCTTTGCGGAGGCCGGCGTCACCAGGATCCTCACCTCGTGCCCGCACTGCCTGCGGACCCTGGACGTGGACTACCGCGAGTTCGGGTTCGCCGCCGAGGTCGTGCACTCGGCGGCGTTCGTCGCCGGACTGACGCGCGGCCTGCACGCGGCGGGGGACGAGCCTGTCGTCTATCACGACCCGTGCTACCTGGCGCGGTACGCCGGCGTGACGGAGGCGCCGCGGGACCTGCTCGCGCGATTCGGCGCGACGCCCGTGGAGCCGGAGCGGCACGGGGCCAACCCCTTCTGCTGCGGCGCGGGAGGCGGCCTCTTGTTCGAGGAGCGCGAAGACGGCACGCGCATCAGCCAGGCCCGGCTCGATCAGCTCGTCCGCACCGGCGCGCCGCTTGTCGTGACGGCGTGTCCGTTCTGCGCGATCATGCTGAAGGGCGCGCAGGCGAGCAGCGGGGCCAGAGCCGAGTTCGCCGACCTCATGGCCTTCGTCAACGGGCGCCTCGATCGCGCCACGGGCGGGCCGCTGCGGTGCCCGTGACTGCGCCGGGCTGGCGGGGCTCCCGCGCCAAGCGGCTCGAGGTGGCCGCCATCGCCGGCCTGTTGTATCCCGTCACCGCGGCGATCTGCCGGACCTACCGCTGGCGGGTCGAGGGGCGCGAGCATCTGGACGCCCTCGCCGCCGCCGGGCAGCCGTTCGTGCTCTCGCTGTGGCACGGCCGCATCCTGCCCCTGATGCTGTACTTCCGCCGGCGCGGCCTTGTGGCGCTGACGAGCGAGAACTTCGACGGCGAGTGGATCACCCGCACCATCACGAGGTTCGGGTACCGCACGGCCCGGGGATCCAGTTCCCGGAACGCGCGCGCGGCCCTGCGGCAGCTGATGAGGGAGATCCGGCGGGGCCGCTCGACGGCCTTCACGCTCGACGGTCCTCGCGGGCCTGCCCGCATCGCCAAGCCGGGCGCGGTGTGGCTCGCCGGCGCCACCGGCGCGCCCCTGCTGCCGTGCCACGCCGAGGCTTCCTGCGCGTGGGAGCTGCCGAGCTGGGACCGGACGCAGATCGCCAAGCCGTTCAGCCGCGTGGCGCTCGTGATCGGAGCGCCGGTCTTCGTGCCGCCCGGCTTGCCGGACGACGAACGGGAGCGGGTCCGTCTGCGCCTCGAAGCCGACCTTGGCGTCCTCGCCGTCCGCGCCGCGTCGCTGGCGCACGGCGGCGCCTGAGCCGCACGCGTCGGCCGCCAGCCGAACCCGCCCTGCGGCGGCCGGGGCGTCAGCCTCCGTGGGCTATAATCGTGCGGATATGACCGAGTACACGCCGCAGACCATCGAGAGGAAGTGGCAGGAGCGCTGGAGGGCCGGCCGCGTCTTCGAGGCGACCGAGGACCCGTCCAAGCCCAAGTTCTATTGCCTCGAGATGTTCGCATACCCGTCCGGGCACGCCCACGTCGGCCACGTGCGCAACTACATGATCGGCGACGTCATGGCGCGCGTGAAGCGGATGCGCGGGTTCAACGTCCTGCACCCGTTCGGCTGGGATGCCTTCGGGCTGCCCGCCGAGAACGCGGCCATCAAGGACGGCATCCACCCGAAGGCCTCGACGCTCGCCAACATCGCGCATATGAAGGGCCAGCTGCAGCGGCTCGGCATCAGCTACGCCTGGGAGCGCGAGATCGCCACCTGCCTGCCCGAGTACTACACGTGGAACCAGTGGCTGTTCCTCCGGATGTTCGAGCGCGGCCTCGCGTACCGCAGACGGTCCACCGTGAACTGGTGCTCGTCCTGCCGGACGGTGCTGGCGAACGAACAGGTCGTGGACGGCGGCTGCTGGCGCTGCCAGACCCAGGTCACGACCCGCGATCTCGAGCAGTGGTTCCTGCGCATCACCCACTACGCGGACGAGCTGCTCGCGGCCATCGACGGGCTGGCCGACTGGCCCGAGAAGGTCCTGACGATGCAGCGGAACTGGATCGGGCGCTCGGAGGGCGCGCGCGTCCGGTTTCCGCTGGTGGATCGGTCCGGGTCAGGGACGGCAGGCGACATCGAGGTGTTCACCACCCGCATCGATACGATCTTCGGCGCGACCTTCGTCCTCTTGGCTCCCGAGCACGATCTCGTCGAGCGCTTTGCGGCCGAGTCGGGCGATCCGGCGGCGATCCGCGAGGCCGCCCAGCGGTTCCGGCGCCAGGATCGGGGCGCCCGGCTGAAAGGCGACGTGGAGAAGGAGGGCTTCGACACGGGCCGACTCGCCGTCAATCCGTTCACCGGCGAGCGCGTGCCGATCTGGATCGCCAATTTCGTCCTGGGTGAATACGGCACCGGGGCCGTGCAGGCGGTGCCGGCCCACGACCAGCGCGACTTCGAGTTCGCCCGCAAGTACGGGCTGCCGATCCGCGTCGTCATCCAGCCGGACGGTGACGGGGCGCAGGAACTCGACTCCGCGTCGATGACGGCGGCCTACGAAGGGCCCGGCCGCCTCGTCAACTCGGGCGAATTCGACGGCCTGTGGTCGACCGAGGCCATCGACGTCATGACAGAGCGGGCCGAGCGCCGCGGAGCCGGCTCCCGCAGCGTCCAGTTCCGCCTGAAGGACTGGGGCATCTCGCGGCAGCGCTACTGGGGGACGCCTATCCCGATCGTGCATTGCCCCTCCTGCGGCCTCGTTCCCGTACCCGACGATGAACTGCCGGTCGAGCTGCCGATGGTGGCCGAGTTCACTGGGCGCGGTGACTCGCCGCTGGCCAGCGTGCCGGAATTCGTGAACGTCGCCTGCCCGGCGTGCGGGGCGCCGGCGCGGCGCGAGACGGACACGATGGACACCTTCGTGGACTCGTCCTGGTACTTCTATCGGTTCTGCGACGCCTCCAACAAGGAGCTTCCGTTCGATCCGGCTGCCGTTGCCTACTGGGCGCCGGTGGATTTCTACAGCGGGGGCGTCGAGCACGCCATCCTGCACCTCATCTACTCTCGCTTCTTCGCGCGGGTCTTCCGGGACCTGGGCCTGGTGACCCACGCCGAGCCGTTCGCGCGCCTCCTGACGCAGGGCATGGTGCACAAGGACGGCATGGTCATGTCCAAGTCGAAGGGCAACGTCGTCGATCCGGACGACATGATTGCGAGGTTCGGGGCCGACGCCCTGCGCCTCTACGTCATGTTCGTGGCGCCTCCGGAGAAGGACGTCGAGTGGACGGATGCGGGGCTCGAGGGCGCGTACCGGTTCATCGCCCGCGTGTGGCGCCTCGTTCAGCAGTGGAGGGGCGCGGCCGCGGCCGCGCCGGCCGCCGCGGAGGCCGGCGAACTGACCGGCGCCGAGCGCGCGCTGCGCCGCAAGACGCACGACACGATCCGGCGCGTGACCCAGGACCTCGATCCGCGCGTGCACCTCAACACCGCCGTGTCCGCGCTGATGGAACTCGTGAACGAGATCTACCTCTTCGCCGAGCCCGTGGCCGCCTCCGGCTCCGCGCCCCGGCCGGCCTCGCTCGCGGTGCTGAAGGAGGCGATTGAGACGCTCGTGCTGATGCTCGCGCCCTTCACGCCGCACGTGGCCGAGGAGTGGTGGGAGCAGCTGGGCCACGAAGGCGGCATCGCGTTCGCGCCGTGGCCGTCGTTCGACCCGGACGTCGCCAGGGCGGAAGAAGCGGTCGTGCCGGTGCAGGTGAACGGAAGGCTCAGGGGCCGCGTCGTGGTGCCCGCCGACTGCGCGGAGGACGACATCCGCGCCGCGGCCCTGGCGGACCCTGCAGTGGCCGCCCACGTGACCGGGAAGACGCTCGTGAAGGTCATCGTGGCCGGAGGCAGGCTCGTCAACCTCGTGGTCAGGTAGGCGTCCCATGCGACGTGCGCCCGCCGTCCTGCTCGCCGTCCTGCTCGCCCTGGCGCCTGTGGCGTGCGGCTATTCGCTTGCGGGCCGCGGGTCGTTCCTTCCCTCCTACATCCGCGTGATCGGCGTGCCGGAGTTCGTGAATCAGACCTCGTACCCCGACGTCGAACGCCGGTTTTCGGAGCGCGTGCGAAGCGAGTTCATCGGCCGCGGGCGCTACCGGGTCCTGCCGCAGGACACCGGCGTGGACGCCGTCCTCCGAGGCACGATCACCTCGATGTCCCTCGTCCCGTCGACCTTCAACGAATCGCAGCAGGCCACGCGCTACACGGTGGTCGTGAACACGCGGATCGAGTTCGTCGATCTCACGACGAACAAGACGCTCTGGGAGAACCCGTCGATGGTGTACCGCGAGGAGTACGAACTGCCGGCGGACACGCAGGCCGGCAACCCGTCGGCGTTCTTCGGACAGGGGTCCAACGCGCTGGAACGCGTGGCCAACGACTTCGCGCGGTCGGTCGTCAGCGCGATCCTCGAGGCCTTCTAGGCCCGGACGGTGCCCTGTGGCCGCATCGCTCGTCACGCCCGCCCGGCTGCTCCAGGAGATTTCCGCCGGCCGCGTCAGGCCCGTCTGCCTGCTCACGGGGCCGGACGATCAGATGAAGGCCGAGATCGTGGCCCGCACCATCGGCACGATCGAGGAGGCACTCCGTCCGTTCAACGTCGACAAGATCTATCCGGCCGACTCCCGGGAGGAGGCGCGGAGGCAGTTCTGGGGCCTGATGCAAGTGGTTCGGACGCCGCCCATGCTCGCGCCGCGCCGCGTCGCAGTGGTCGCCCGTGCCGAGAAGCTGATGGACGTGTTCCGCCAGGGCGATGACGAGGGCTCCGCGCCCGAGCCGCGTGGGCAGGCGAAGCGCGGACGGCGGCCGGCCGCCGCCGGTGAGGCCGAACTGGCGGCGCTCGAGGCCTACCTCGACGCTCCGTCTCCCGATTGCGCGCTCATCTTCGTGGCGGGGGAGACGCTCAAGGCGGGCCTCAAGGCGGTCAAACTCATCGAGAGGACGGCGGCCGTCGTGCCGTGCGATCCGCTGGCCGGCGCCGAGCAGGCCGTGGCGTGGGTGAAGGATGCCGCGGCGGGCGAGGGCGTCCGCGTGGAGCGTGCCGCGGCGGAGCTGCTGGCCGAGCTGTCCGGCGGCGACATCGGCCGCCTGCGGACGGAATTCGAGCGCGCCCTCCTGTTCGCGTCGGGCGAGGGCATCATCACCGAGGCGGCCGTCCGGGAGATCGCCGGCGCGCCCACGACCCAGAACACGTGGGCGATGACAAACGCCATCCAGCGCCGAGACGCCGCCGCGGCCCTGCGGCAGCTGGCCCTGAAGCTGGGCGAGGGCGAGGCCCCGTACATGATCCTCGGCCAGCTCGCCTGGTACGCGCGCGACAAGGCCCCGGACTCTCGGGTCAGAACCGCGATCGAAGCTGTCTTCAGGACGGACCTCGCCCTGAAAACCTCGGGCGGCGACCCCCGAGTCCTCCTCGAGCGGCTAGTCGTCGAGTTGTGCGGGTAGAGAGGCGGGGCGCAGAAGGACGCCCCGCGGGAGTGCCTACGTCGTCGCCTTGGCGGCGCTGGCCCGCTTCTGCAGTCGCGACTTGTACCGCGCCGCCGCGTTCTTGTGAATCACGCCCTTCGCCACCATTCGGTCGATCAGGGAGATGGTGCCTTTCAGCTGGGTCCTGGCCTTCTCGAACTCGTCCTGGTCGACGAGGGCCCGGACGGCGCGAAGCGACCCGCGGAGCTTGGAGCGGAACTGCCTGTTGCGCTCGCGGCGGGCGACGTTCTGGCGGTGCGCCTTCAGCGCGGATGCATGACTTGCCACGGTATCCTCTGAGCCGGTTGATCCACGGGCGGACCCCATGCCAGCCCGTCGAATCTCCTATCATACCATCTTCACGTGGTTTCGCGCGAGCCACGCCCGAGGGAGGGAGCGGCCCTCGCGTGCGGTGGCTCCGGCAATCGCAGGCCCTGCGCCGGCTGGCGTCGTCCTGCGCAGCCCCGCGCATCGCAGGCGGCCTGCCGCGCCTGGCACCGACCTTGCCTTGAGTCGTCGAGGCGCCCCGCTTGCCGCGCGCCGCGGCGGCCGGGCCAGGATGGACCATGCTGCAAACGGAGTTCGGGAACACGGACGCGCTGCTGGCGGTGTTGGATCGCCGCCGACCGGACGTCGCCGCGCACTGCCGCCGCGTCGCCGCATACTCCCTCAGGCTGGCCGTGCAGCTCGGCCTCCCGAGCGGCCTGATCGAGACCATCCGGACTGGCGCGCTGCTGCACGACGTCGGCAAGCTCGTGTCTCCGGGCCGCGCCCTCTGCAACGCGGCTCGGCCGTACGCCCGGGAGCGGCGCGATTTCAGGGCCCACCCGGAGCACGGCCGGGAGATCTGCCGCCGCTCGGGATTCGATGATGACGTCGCTGCAATCGTTCTGCACCACCACGAGCGCCTGGACGGACAGGGGTATCCGGACCGGCTGACACATCCCGCGATCCCCTTTACCGCGCGGCTCGTCTCGGTGATGGACGCGTTCGACGCGCTCACGAGCCCGAGAAGCTGTCGCGAGAGCCTGACGGTCGAGGCCGCTCGCGCGTGGATTGCCCGGGGCGCCGGCGCAAGGCACTGCCCCTGGGTGGTCAGCGCCTTCCTGGCGATGCCCCGCGAAATGCTCACGCTGGGCCGCGAAGAAGCGGCCGACGCCTGCCGGCGTCCGGAAGGACAAGTCCTGCTGCCCACCGACCGGCTCGCCTCCCTCAGGCAGCCGGCCCTGCCGTCCTGCAAGGCGTCGCTCAGTTGACCGACACCGGCTGCGGCGCGGGCTGATGCGCGCCGCGGCGCGCGCGCCGACAACCGGGCTCAGCGGACGACTTCGTAGGCGCCCGACGGCGGTTTGGTGTCGGAGTAGCGGGGCACGAGTTCGCCATCGACCAGGACGAGCGTCTTGTAGATGATGCGGCGGGCCGCGGCCACAGCCTGCACGGGACTGGCCTGCTTCACCTTGCTGACATACTCGCGCGTCTCGCGGTAGGGCGGCACGGCTGCGCCGTAACGGTCCACCGCGCCAGGACCCGCGTTGTAGGCGGCCAGGGCCAGCGTCTCGTCCTGGTAGCGGTCGAGCAGCGATTTCAGGTACTCAACGCCTCCGCGGATGTTCTGGGCCGGATCGTACGGGTTCGTGACTCCCAGTCTGGCGGCGGTCTCCGGCATTAGCTGCATGAGTCCCATGGCGCCCTTCGGCGAGCGGGCCCGGGGATTGAACCCCGATTCGACCTGAATGACCGCCCGGACCAGGTCCGGCCTGACGCCGGTTCGAGCCGACTCCAGATCGATAATGCTGTCGTACCGATTACGAAATTCGTCGAGGGCGGGGCGTGTCGTGCGGAGCGCGGAGCCGGCTACCGCGAAGGTGCGGTACTCGCCGTGCGGCACCCGGTCAGAAAACACCTGATTGCCGTTGGCGTCCTTGAACGAATAGATCTGGGCCGCGGCCGGAGAGCCCGCCCACAGGGCGAGCGCGCCGGCGCATGCGGCGAGACGGCGGATCCTGGCGCCGGTCATGGCTTGCCTTCCGCGTATCGGCTTTCCGGCGGCGCGACTTCAGGTCCCGAGCATCCGGCCGACGGCGTCCCTGGAGGCTGCGAGCAGGTCGTCCAGCCTGTCGGGCCGCTTGCCGCCGGCCTGGGCGAAGTCGGGTCTCCCGCCGCCGCCCCCGCCGACAATCGGGGCGAGCTGCTTGACGAGGTTGCCCGCATGCAGTCGGTCGGTCACGTTGCTGGTCACGGACACGACGAACTGGGCCTTTTCGCCGGAGGCGGCTCCCAGAATGACCACTCCTTTCCCAAGGGAGGCCTTCAAGGAGTCTGCCAGTTCCCGCAGGGCGGCGCCGTCGAGGTCGGTGACCTTTCGGGTGAGCAGGCGGATGTCCCCGAACTCGGAGATCTCACCCGGCGCCGCGCCTGCGCCGGTTGCGGCTTTCATCTTCAGCTGGGCCGTCTCCCGGGCCGCACGCTTGAGGTCGGCCTGGAGGCGATCGACGGCGTCCCCGGCCTGGGAGGGCGGCACATTGAGGCGCGCGGCGACGCCTGAGAGCGCCGCGCGCTGGGACTGGACGTGCCGCAGCGCGCCCAAGCCGGTCGCGCCCTCGATGCGCCGTACACCCGCGGCGATGCCGCTCTCCTGCACGATGACGAAGGGGCCGATGTCGCCGGTCGCTCGGCAGTGGGTGCCGCCGCACAGCTCCATGCTGAACCCAGGCACCGACACGACCCGGACCCGCTCGCCGTACTTCTCACCGAAGAGCGCCGTCGCGCCGTCGGCCACGGCCTCCTGCGTCGCCCGATCCTCGGTCGACACGGGCGTGTTCCGGCAGATTTCCTCCGTCACGATCCGTTCGATCTCGTCGATCTGCTCGCGGGTGAGCGCCTCGAAGTGCACGAAGTCGAAGCGGAAGCGGTCGGGCGCCACCAGCGAGCCCGCCTGCTTCACGTGGGTTCCGAGCACGCGCCGCAGGGCGGCGTGGAGGAGGTGGGTCGCGGTGTGATTCCGCCGGGTAGCGTCGCGGAGGGTGTCCTCGACCTCGGCCGTCACGGCGCCCGCCTTCTCGAGCGCGCCGGACTCGACCCGGACCTCGTGCAGCCTCGGCCAGCCCGGGACTTTGAGCACACCGGTCACGGCGGCGGCGACGTCGCCCCGGGGCGTCACCAGCCGCCCCGTGTCTGAGACCTGGCCGCCCGATTCGACGTAGAACGGCGTGCGGGCGAGAGCCGCGTAGCCGGCCGAGCCGGCTGCCAGCACGGGGACCTCCTGCCCGGCCTGGTCGAAGAGGGCGACGATCGGCACCCCGTCGATCCGGGTCGTGTCGTAGCCCTCGAACGCGTCGGGGGTCCGCTCGAGGGCCGCGCGGGTCGCGTCACCCGCAGAGAACTGGCCGGCCCGCTGCGCGCCGAACGCGCTCTTCGCTCGCGCGCGCTCGCGCTGCCCCTCGAGGGCCCGCTCGAAGCCCGCTCGGTCGAGCGTCAGGCCGCGCTGCGCGGCGGTGTCCTCGATGAATTCCACCGGAAGGCCGTACGAGTCGTAGAGCCGGAAGACAGCCTCGCCTCCGAGCGTTCCCGACGGTGCGCACTCGTCGAGCAGGGCTTCGAGGCGCGGCAGCCCGGCGGCGAGCACGGCTTCGAAACGGCCTTCTTCGCTCGCCACGACCTTCGACACGTACGCGTGGCCCGACCTGAGCTCCGGGTAGGCGCCCCCCATCTGAGCGACGATGACGTCCACCAGCGGGGCGAGGAACGGCTCCGTCAGGCCGAGGCGGTTCCCGTGGCGCATCGCCCGCCGCATGATCTTCCTGAGGACGTAGCCGCGCCATTCGTTCGACGGCACCACGCCGTCCGCAATCAGGAAGGTCATCGCCCGCGCATGGTCGGCGATCACCCGGCTGGACACGTCCGCCGGACTCATGCCGCGCCCGTAGCGGCGGCCCGACATCCTCCCGATTTCGTCGAGGAGCGGCACGAACAGGTCGGTGTCGTAGTTCGACAGCGTGCCCTGCATGATGGCGGAGATGCGCTCCAGGCCCATGCCCGTGTCGATCGACGGCGCCGGCAGCGGGCGCAACGAGCCGTCAGGCTGCCGATCGAACTCCATGAAGACGTTGTTCCAGATCTCGACGAACCGGTCGCAGGAGCACTCGACGCCCCGGCACACCGGTTCCGGGCAGGGCAGTTCGCGCCCGCGGTAGTAGTGGATCTCGGAGCACCTGCCGCAGGGGCCGGTTTCGCCCATGGACCAGAAGTTGTCCGCCGCCCCCAGTTCCGCGACGCGATCCGCCGGCAGGTATCGCAGCCAGTGCCGGTAGGCGTCGTCGTCTCTCGGGATTCCCTGATCGCCGGCGAACACCGTGGCGTACAGGCGCTCGGGCGGGAGCCGCCACTCATCCGTCAGGAGCGACCAGGCGAAGGCGATGGCGTCTTCCTTGAAATAGTCGCCGAAGGAGAAGTTCCCGAGCATCTCGAAGAACGTGTGGTGGCGCAACGAGGGGCCGACGTTCTCGAGGTCGTTATGCTTGCCGCTCACGCGCATGCACTTCTGGGAGGTTGCGGCCCGGCGGTAGTCGCGCCGGTCCGTGCCCAGGAACACGTCTTTGAACTGGTTCATCCCGGCGTTGGTGAAGAGCAGGGTGGGATCGTCGCCGGGGACGAGCGGAGAACTGGCCACGACTCGATGGCCGTGCCGTTCGAAGAAGGACAGGAAGGTGCCGCGCAATTGGCCGGAGGTCATCCCTTCATTCTAGCAAGGGCGCCGGGGTTCGGGATTCCAGGTTCGGGCTGGAGAGGGCGCGGGCAGCAGCGGTCACACGTCGTCGGGCTCGCTGGCCCGGCGGTCCCAGTAGGGGCGGAGGGCGATCCGGATGCGGTCGGCGGGGAAGCCGCGCCGGAGGAGGGCGCTGAACACGCGGCGGTAGCCCGCGGCATCGTCCAGCGCCTGCCGGCCCCCGAGCCTGGCGCGCACGAGGCGATCGATTACGGCCTGTTCGTCGACCTCGGCGAGGGCCGACTCGAGGGCGGCGGCAGCCTCTTCGCGGCCGAACCCCAGCCGTTCAAGCTCCCGGCCCACCCGGTGCCTGCCGCGCTGGCGGACGCTTACCAGGGTGCGGGCCGCGGCCAGAGCCGCGCGGCAGTCGTCGACCGCGCCGGCGGCAGCCAGGCGCGCGAGCGCATCGTCCACGACGACGGCGGGGAAGCCGCGGCGCAGCAGGCGCTCCCGCACGCGTGCGGCGGACATCTCGCGGCCTGCGAGCCAGCCCAGCGCCGTCGCGTAGGCCGCTCGGCGCGCCTCGGCTGGATCGTCGGGAACGGCAGGAGGCCCGGCGCGCGGCACGGCCCCTCGTCAGCGCCCGAACCGCGTCACCTGCGGCTGCGGCGGAGCGGTCAGCTCGGCGCCAACCACGTCTCCCGCCATCTGCTCCTGGGCCGCTTCGGACGCGGTGGCGATGCCCTGCACCTTGAGTTTGAACTCGTCGACGTTCGTGGCCCACCGGAGGGCCTCTTCGTAGGTCACGAGGTTCCGCCGCAGCAGGCCGAGCAGCGACTGGTCGAACGTCTGCATGCCGTACTGCGAGGTCCCGGCCGCGATGGCCGTCTGGATGAGGTGCGTCTTCTCCTTGTCCACGATGCAGTCGCGGATGAACGGCGTCGTGACCAGGACCTCCACGGCAGGGACCCGTCCCTGCCCGTCCGCCCTGGGCACGAGGCGCTGGGAGACCACGGCGCGGAGCACCGAGGCCAGCTGCAGACGGATCTGCTTCTGCTGGTGCGGCGGGAACACCGCGATGATCCGGTTGATCGACTCCGTCGCGTCCAGCGTGTGGAGCGTCGAGAACACCAGGTGCCCGGTCTCCGCGGCAAGCAGCGCCGTCTCGACGGTCTCGAAGTCCCGCATTTCGCCGACGAGGATGACGTCCGGGTCCTGCCGGAGCGCGGCGCGCATGGCGTGCGCGAACGAGCGGGTGTCGGTCGCCACCTCGCGCTGGTTGATGATGGCCTTGTGGTCCTTGTGGAGGAACTCGATCGGGTCCTCGACCGTCAGGACGTGGACGCAGCGCGTCCGGTTGATCCGGTCGATCATGGCGGCCAGCGTCGTGCTCTTGCCGCTGCCGGTCGTGCCGGTCACGAGCACCAGGCCGCGCTCTTCGTCGGCGATCCGGCTCAGCACCTGCGGGAGGTTGAGTTCGTCCACGCCGCGGATCTGGACTGGGATTACGCGCAGGACGAGGCCCACCGTGCTCCGCTGCTGGAACACGCTGCAGCGGAAGCGCCCGAGGCCGGCCACCGAATACGCCAGGTCCACCTCGGGCGACTTCTTGAAGCGCTCGCGCAAGGCCGCCGGCACGATGGCGGCGGCCATCTGGATCGTGTCCTCGTGGGTCAGCCGACGGGCGCCGGGGACCGGAACCAGCCCGCCCGCCACGCGCATGATCGGGACGGACCCGGCCTTGAGATGGAGGTCAGAGGCCCCGTGCTCGACGGCGGTCGTCAGCAGGTCGTTCACATGCATGGGCTACCCCCTCCGGCCGCGCGCGGCCGGTTCCGGCGCCGCGCCAAGCTAGGCGCCGACGTACGTGATCCAGCGGTGCGTGTCCGGCGCGCTGCCGTTGATGACGCCGAAATACGCCTCCTGCAGCGCCTTCGTGACGGGGCCGCGGTGCCCCGCGCCGACGACGATGCGGTCGACGGAACGGACCGGCGTGATCTCGACGGCCGTGCCCACGAAGAACACCTCGTCGGCGACGTAGAGCATCTCGCGGGGCAGCATCTCCTCGCGCACGCAGTACCCGAGGCCGCGTGCCAGCGTGATCACCGAATCGCGCGTGATCCCCGGCAGGATCGACGCCGCCACGGGCGGCGTGTAGATGACGTTGTCGCGCACCACGAAGATGTTCTCGCCCGAGCCCTCGGAGATGTAACCGAAGCTGTCCAGCGCGACCCCTTCGGCGTAGCCGTTGACGATCGCGTCCATCTTGATCAGCGCGGCGTTGGCGTAGTTCGCGCTGGTCTTCGCGAGCGAGGGAAAGGAGTCCGGCGCCATCCGCGACCAGGAGCTCACCTGGACGTCCACCCCCCGCTCGAGGGCCTCTTCACCGAGGTACGTGCCCCACTCCCAGACCAGGATCGCGACGTCCACCGGACAGGGGAACGGATTGACGCCGAGCGCCCCGTAGCCGCGATAGGCCAGCGGGCGGATGTAGCAGGCCTTCATGCCGTTTGCGCGGATGGTGTCGAGTACCGCCGTCTCGAGTTGCGCCTGGGAGTAGGCCAGCTCCATCCGGTAGATCCTGGCGGACTCCGTCAGCCGGCGCATGTGCGCGTCCAGCCGGAAGCAGGCCGACCCTTTCGGCGTGTCGTAGCAGCGGGCGCCCTCGAACACCGCGCTGCCGTAGTGCAGGGCGTGGGTGGCGATGTGGACCTTCGCGTCGGCCCACTCGACGAAGCTCCCGTTCATCCAGATCCTGCCGGTTCCTGAGAAGGCCATCGCGCGCTCCTTGGCGTGAAGGGTGGTGCTGCAAGAGCCGTGCTCGGCGCCCGCGCCCGCCGGCCCGCACAGGCCACCCGGCTGCCATTCTACTGTGCCTCGCCGCAGAACGGGCAGCGGTCGGTCCGGGCGTGGAGGGGCTTGTGGCACTGTCGGCAGAACTTCGGCTGGGGAACATCGCGGGTCCTCGCCCAGCCGGCCTGCGGGGCCTCGCCCGCCGCGGCCGGCGCCGCCGCCGGAGACGGCGTCGGCCGGTCCGTGGGGCGCCTGGACGCGGGCCGGTCCGCTCCGAGCAGGTCTTCGAGTACGTCCGCCGCGCGCGGGTAGCGCTCGGAGACGTCCGGGGCCATCGCCTTGAGGATGATGTCGTTCACCCGGGGCGGGATGCGCGCGTTCCGCAGCCGAGGCGGCGCCACCAGCTCGCCGCGCATCAGGCGCTCGAGGTCGCCCGGCGCCGGCGTCTGGTAGGGCAGGACGCCCGTCATCATCTGGTACATCGTGACGCCGAGCGAGTAGATGTCCGAGGCGAAGGTCGCGCGCCCGTGGAACTGCTCGGGAGCCATGTACGGCGGGCTGCCGATGACGGTGGTGCCGATGGCCGCCAGCTCGAGGAAACGCGACGTGCCGAAGTCCGCTACCTTCGCCAGCCCGGTGTCCGACACGATGATGTTCGCCGGCCGGAGATCGCGGTGCAGCACGCCCTGGCGGTGCGCGTGGTCGAGGGCGTTGCAGACCTGGCACGTGAGGTCGAGCGCCCGCGTCAGTTCCAGGGCCCCGTCGCGCCCGATGATCGACTCGAGGGTCTCGCCAGGCACGTACTCCATCACGATGAAGAACACGCTGTCCTGCTTCTCCGCCGTCAGGACGGCCACGATGTTCGGGTGATTGAGCACGGCGAGCAGGCGCGGCTCGCGGAGCAGTTCGCCGAAGTTCACGCTCTGGCGGTGGGGGACCTTCAGCGCGACTTTCTTCCCGATCCACGTGTCTTCGGCCAGGTACACCGTGCCGAATCCGCCGCTGCCGAGGGCCGACAGGATCTTGTACTTGCCGATGGTTTGTCCGCGAAAGAACATGCAGCGCCTGCCGGGGAGTATAGCGCGGCTTGTTTATAATTGCCGCATGATGCCGCGCCTCTACGTGCCGTCGCTCGCGCCCGGCGCCCGCACGGCCGCGCTGCCCCCGGACGAGGCCGACCACGTCAGGCGCGTGCTGCGGGCCAGGGTCGGCTCGCCCGTGCGGGTCTTCGACGGCCGCGGCGCCGAGCGCGAGGCCCGCGTGGACTCGCTCGAGGGCCGGACCGTCACCGTCGTCCTGGGCGACGCCGTCGCGCCCGCGCGGGAGTGCCGCGTCAGCGTCACGCTCGGCGTCGCCGTCCTGAAGGGCGAGAAGACGGACGCCGTGGTGCGGGACGCGGTGATGATGGGCGTCGCGGCCCTCCAGCCGATGCTCACGGACCGGTCTGACCTTCCGCCGGCCGCCGTCGCGCGCGGGACGCGCCTCGACCGATGGCGCCGCATCGCCGTCGCGTCGGCCAAGCAGTGCGGGCGCGCAGTCGTGCCCGAGGTGTTCGCCCCGAGTTCGCTGCCGGAATGCCTGGCGCGGCACCGGCGCGACGCGGGCGTCGTGCTGGTGGAACCCTCGTCGGAGGGCCTCGCGCGGGCCCGCCGGCCCGTCCCGCGCGCGCCGGCCTCGGCGCTCGTGCTCGTCGGCCCCGAGGGCGGGTGGACCCGCGGCGAGGTGGATGCCGCCGTCGCGTCGGGGTGCGCGGCCGTCACGCTCGGCCCGAGGACCCTTCGGGCCGACGCCGTGCCTGTCGTGGCCCTCGGCGTCCTCTGGCACTACTGGGGCGAGCTGATCGTGTAGCGCGCCGACCCGCCGCGGACCATGGCGGCGCACCACCCGTCTTCCTGCCGCTGCCAGACCGCCTCGCCCCACGGCGCGAAGGCCGCGAGCACCTGCGGGCGTTCGTCCGGAGTGAAGCCGCTCACCACCAGCGTTCCCCCGGGGGCGACCAGCGCCGTGAGCGCGCCGGCGGCGGACATCAGCAAGGCCCCCGTCAGGTTCGCGAGCACGATGTCCGCCGGCGCGATGGCGCGGCTGCGGAAGTCCGCTTCCTCGAAGCGGACGGCGGGCAGGCCCGCGTTGAGCTCGGCGTTCCCGCGGGCGTTCTCGATTGCGTCGGCATCGCTGTCGACGCCGAGGGCCTCGCGCGCGCCGAGGGCGCAGGCGGCGAAGGCCAGCACCCCCGAACCCGTGCCGACGTCCAGCACGCGCCGTCGTCGACAGTCGAGGCGCTGGAGGGCGGCCAGACACAGCCTGGTGGTCGCGTGGTGCCCGGTGCCGAATCCCATCGCCGGCTCGATGACAACGGTCACGCCCGGGCCCGCTGGATCGTCGTCTTGCGCCCATGGCGGCGCCACCCGGATGCCTCCCACCCGGACGGCTCGCAGCGAGGCCTGCGAACGGCGGGCCCAGTCGCCGTCAGGCAGGTCCAGCCGCGTGATCCGCAAGCCAAGGCGGCCGTGCCAGGCCAGCAGCCGCCGGGCGGCCTCGGTCCGGCGGAGTTCGTCCCGGAAGCTGACCTCCCAGGCGCCGTCGGGCCGCTCGAGCACGGCCATCACATCGAGGCCGTCGAGCGAAGCGGCCACGAGATCCGGGAGTGAAGCGGCGCCGCCCGCTCCAGGCCCGGCCGCGGGGAAGCGAAGCAGCAGGGCCGGCCAGGCCCGCATCAGCCGAACAGGTCCTTGACGCGCTCAAACACGTTCCGGTCGTCGCCGTCGCCGTCCTGGCGGCGCGCCGGGTCGACCTTCTCCGGCGGGAGGACCCTGGCCAGCCGCTCGAACGCCGCGCGCTGGTCCTTCGACAGCTTCTTCGGCGTCCGTGGCTGCAGCGCCACATGGAGGTCGCCTCGGCCCCTGCCCGACACGCTGGGCATGCCCCTGCCGCGGAGGCGCATCACCGTGCCCGCGTCGGTGCCCTCGGGCACGCGGATCGGCTCGTCACCGTCGAGCGTCGGCACGCGGATCTCGCCGCCCAGGACCAGCGTGGGGAAGTTCACGGACACCTGGCAGAACAGGTCGTCCCCCTCGCGCCTGAAGAACTCGTGCTCCTGGACCTGGATGACGACGTAGAGATCGCCCGGGGGGCCTCCGAGCGCGCCCATCTCGCCTTCGCCCGCGAGCCTGAGGCGCTGCCCGCTCGCGATGCCTGCAGGCACCTTGACCGTCAGCTTCCGGTCGCGCGTGACCTGGCCGGCGCCCCGGCACGCCGAACAGGGGGACTCGATGACGCGGCCCGAGCCGTCGCACCGGCCGCACGTGCGCGACACGACGAAGAATCCCTGCTGATAACGAAGCTGCCCGCGGCCTTGGCACTGCGGGCACCGCGCCGGGCTCGTGCCGGGGGCCGATCCGCTGCCGTGGCAGGTGGCGCACGGCTCGAGGCGCGGAATCTGAATCGTCGTGTCCACGCCCCGGGCGGATTCAAGGAAGCTGATCTCGAGATCGTACCGCTGGTCGGCGCCGCGCCGCGGGCCGCTGCGGCGCCGGGCGCCGCCGAAGAAGTCGCCGAACCCGAAGATGTCGCCGAGGCCGCCGAAGATGTCCTCGAACCCCGCGAACACCGTCGGGTCGAATCCGCCGCCGCCGGCCGTGCCGACACCCTGATGGCCGAATCGATCGTAGGCCGCCCGCTTCTCGGGGTCGGCCAGGACGGCGTAGGCTTCCGCGGCCTCCTTGAACTTCTCCTCGGCGTCCTTGCTGCCGGGATTGCGGTCGGGGTGGTACTTCAGCGCGAGCCTGCGGTACGCGCTCTTGAGCTCCTGCTCGCTGGCTGTCTTGGCTACGCCGAGGACCTCGTAGTAATCGCGCTTGATCACGAGCGTGCGACCTTCACCATCGCCGGGCGGAGCAGGGCGTCTCCAATCAGGTACCCTCGGCGGACTTCCTCGACGACCTCGCCGTCGGCACGGCCGTCCGCAGCCACGACGGCCACCGCCTGGTGCACGTTGGGATCGAACGCCGTTCCGACCGAAGCCAGCGGCGTCACGCTCCGGCGCTTGAGCAGGTCGAGCATGGCGGCGTGAATCAGCTCGACCCCCCGCCGGTACCCGGCGACGTCGGACGTGCCGTCCCCGGCGGTCAGCGCGCGTTCGAGATCGTCAACCACCGCCAGGAAGTCCAGCAGCAGGCTGGCGACGGTCCGGTCTGCTTGCTCGCGTCGCTCGCGCTCGGTGCGCTTCCGGTAGTTGTCGAACTCGGCCGCGGTCCGAAGGAGCCGGTCCTCGGCCCGGGCCAGTTCGCGCCTGATGGCCTCGAGGTCCTGCTCGATCGCCGGCGCGTCCGATCCGGGCGGCAGCTCCGGGGGGGTGCGCTCTTCCGGAGGCTGGCCGGGCGTGTCGCGGTCTGGCTGCTCTGCGAGAGTGTCGTCAGTCATGAATCAGCGTGCGTCGCCGGGCGTTCAGGAGTCAGTGGCGCGCGGAGGCCTCGCACCGCAGGCCAGGATGCGCGACACGGCGTGCGCCACGTGGTCCACCAGCGGGATGGCCCGGACGTACTGCATCCGGAGCGGGCCGATCAGGCCGATCGTGCCGGTCTGGTCGCCGTCGGCGTAGGTAGAGGCGACGAGGCTGAACTGCCGCAGGGTCGGATCCTGGTGCTCGCTCCCGATGACGACGGTCAGCCCCGGCCCGTCGATGTACTCCGTGAGCAGGCGGACGAGGCGGTGCTTCTCTTCGATCATCGTGACCAGGGTGCTCAGCGCCGACAGCGTGATGCCGCTGTAGGGGGCCGCCACCTCGCTCACGAGCGACGAGGCGCCCTCGACAAACAGGGTCTGCGTTTCGCCGACCCGCTCGAGGCTGCTCTGCACGAGGCGCAGGGCCCTGGCCATGATGCGGTCGTAGCGCAGCCGCTCCTCGGACAGCCGCTCGAGGATCGTCCGGCGGACGTCGGCGAGAGGCATCCCCGAGAACTCGGCGTTGAGCGCGTTCGACGCCTGTTCCAGCTCGGCCGGGGACAGGTCCGGGTCGAGATCGATGACCTTGTGCGTCACCTGCGATGTGCGCGTGACGACGACCACCAGCACGCGGCCGGCCCCGAGGGGCACGAACTCGATCCGATGGAAGGCCGCCGAGCCGCAATCCGGCACCAGGGCGAACGCCACGGCGTGCGAGGCCTGGGACAGGACGTGCGGCACGGAGGCCATGACGCCCTCGGTGTCCGACTCCGAGAGGCGCGTCAGGGCGTCCTGCAGCCGCGCGTCGGCCGCCGCCGCGGAGCGGGCCAGCCGCGGCCTCGTGAGCAGGTCGTCGACGTAAGAACGGTAGCCCAAATCGGTCGGCACGCGCCCGGCCGAGGCGTGCGGCTGCCGCACGTAGCCCCATTCGTCCAGCTGCGCGAGCACGTGCCGGATCGTCGCCGAGGACAGGCGGAAGCCGCCGCGCCGGACCAGGGCCCGCGACGCCACGGGCCCGCCCGTGTCGATGTGCTCCCGGACCAGGGTCGCCAGGATCCGCCTTGTGCGTTCGCCGAGTGCGCCCGACTCTCGTACCATGACAAACGGGGTGATCGCCGGCCCGGGCTTCGGACATTCCGCGCCAATAGCGCGCGGAGCGCGCCCCCCGCCGCGGGAGCCTGCTCCCCCTGCCTTCATTATATCAACTTGGCTCGCCCGCCCCCGTGCGCCGCGCCGACGCCGCGCGCGCGAGGCCCCGCCTGTCCTAGCAGCCGGCGCGCGAGCGCAGGTCGCGGGCAGCCGCCCGCGCCTCGGCGACGATGGCCTCGGGATCGAGGCTGGTCGGCTGGAAGTCGCGGACGAGGACCTCGCCATCCACGATCGTCGCGCGGACGTCGGTCGGGCGCGCGGCGTACACCAGGGTCGAGTACGGGTCGCCGCCCGGCAGGAGGTGCGGGCGGTCGAGGGGCACGACGACGAGATCCGCCCGCTTGCCTGGCTCGATCGATCCGATCTCCGCGTCGAGGCCGAGGGCCCTGGCGCCCTCGCGCGTGGCCATCCACACCGCGTCGCGCGCGGTCAGCGCACCCGGCGAGCGGCGCGCGGACTGCAGCAGGGCCGCGAGCCGCATCTCCTCGAACATGTCGAGGCGGTTGCTGCACGCCGCGCCGTCGGCGCCCAAGGACACCGACACGCCGCGGGCCCTCAGTTCCGGAACGGGAGCGATGCCGCTGCCGAGCTTCAGGTTGGAGCTGGGACAGTGCAGCACCTTCACTCCGCGCGACGCCAGGATCTCCTGCTCGGCCTCGTCAATCCAGATGCAGTGCGCCAGGCACAGCCGCTCCGAGGCGAGGCCGATGTCCTCGAAGTACTGCACGTTGCGGCGGCCCGTCCGCCGGCGGATGAGTTCGACCTCCGGCTGCTGCTCCGATGCGTGCGTGTGAACCAGCGCGCCGTGGCCCGCCGCCAACGCGCCCACGGCCTCGAGCAGGTCCTGCGAGCACGAGACGGCGAAGCGCGGCGCGAAGGCGGCGCGAATCCTGCCGCCCGCCGCGCCGTGCCACCGTTTCCGCAGCGACAGGCTCTCGTCGATCGAGGCCTGCGTGGGCTCCAGAAGGCGCCGCGGCGCCGCCGCGTCGGCGTCCATCATGCACTTGCCGATGACGGCCCGCAGCCCGGTTTCGGCGACGGCCTCGAAGACCGCCTCGGTGTCGTGCACGGTCTCCATCGTCAGCACCGTCGTCGTGCCGCCCGTGAGCAGCTCGAGCGCGGCGAGCCGGGCCGACGCCCGCAGGGTCCCGGGCGTGTGGGCCGCCTCGAGGGGCCAGATGCGCGTGCGCAGCCACTCGAGGAGGGGGAGGTCGTCGGCCAGCCCGCGGAACAGCGTCTGGCACAGGTGAACGTGCGACTGCACGAACCCGGGCAGCACCAGCGCGTCCGTCGCGTCGATGATGGTGTCCCACGAGCCGGGCAGCCCCGCCCCGACGGCCTCGATGCGCCCGTCCCTGACTGACACCTCTCCCCGCACGACGCTGAGGTCGTCGCTCATCGTCAGGACCGTACCGCCCCGGACGAGCAGGGAAGCCATGTCCGCCGCTCCGGTTATCGGCCGCTCATGGACATCGCCGCAGATGCGTCCGTCGCCTCGCCGCGCCGGACCGCCACGAGTTCCGCGACGATGCTCACGGCGATTTCGGCGGGCGACACCGCGCCGATCCTCAGTCCGATCGGCGCGCGCACGCGGCGCAGCCAGTCGGGGGCGACGCCCTCGAGCGCCAGCGCGTCGACGATCTGAGCGACCTTGGCCTTGCTGCCGATCATGCCGATGTACTTGGCCTCGCGACCGGCGAGGGCCCGCATCGCCGCCAGGTCGTCCGCGTGGCCGCGCGTCACCACCACGACATAGGCCGAGCTGGTGATGGGCGCCGACCGCAGGTGCGAGGCGATGTCGGCCACGGCGATCGACGCGGCGGACGGGAAGCGGCCGGCGTTTGCGAAGGCCTCGCGATCGTCAACGACGTGGACGGCGAAGCCGACCGTGGCAGCGAGCGCGGCGAGTTGCTGGCCCACGTGCCCGGCCCCGGCGACGAACAGGCTCGGCGGCGTGTCGAGCGGGTCGACGAAGACGTCCATCCGGCCTCCGCAGAGCCCTCCTTCCCCGCCGGCCCGGCCGGTGTCCAGGTCGTAGTGGAGGAGTTCCGCCCGGCCCGTCCGAATAGCCGTCTGGGCCTTGCCGACCGCATCGTGCTCGGTCGCCCCTCCGCCGATCGTTCCGACAGTCCGCCCGTCGGCGTGAACGAGCATCTTCGCCCCCGGGCGCTGTGGCGTCGAGCCGTGCGCCGACACCACCGTGACCAGTGCAGCTCCTTCGCCGCGCTGGATGGCCCCGGACGCGGCGGATAGAACCTCTTCGTGCATAGGTGCATTATAGGGCTGGGAATCCCGGATTCGGGGTCCCCTCCGGCCTGCGTGAGCCGCAGCGCGCTCGAGACGGGCGGGGCGGCGGAGCCGGGCGAGAAGAACAGCCGCTAGAACCGGTGCAGCTCGCAGGGAAGGGTTGGCTCGGTGCCGGCGAGGAATGCCTCGCGCAGGACCCTCGGGCACGCGGGCTGCGCCAGGGCGCCCGTGTCGCGATCGATGTCGGCAAACGCGATTCCCGCGGGAGCCTGGAACGTCAGGTTGGGACGGCCGCCGAGGGCCGCCCGCATGAACCGGGTCCAGATGGGAAGGGCCGCAGCCGACCCGCTCATTCCCAGCGGCTGGTTGTCGTCGAAGCCCACCCAGACCGCCGTCAGGAGGTCGGGAGTGAACCCGACGAACCAGGCGTCGCGCAGATCGTTCGTCGTGCCGGTCTTGCCGGCGGCGTCGTGGGTGAAGCCCATGGCGCGCGCGCTGGCGCCGGTGCCCTCGTTGATCACGCTCCGCATCAGGCTGGTCACGAGATAGGTCGTGTCGGCGCGGGCCACGCGGACCGGCTGCGCCTCGCGAAGCGGGACGGCCGCTCCGCGGCGCTCCAGGCCGATGATGGCCTTCGGCGGGCGGGTCTCGCCGAGATTCGGGAAAATCGAGTAGGCCTTGACGATCTCCAGAGGCGTGGCCTCGAAGACCCCCAGGGCGATCGACGGGTACGCCCTCGGCGCCGTGCTGGTCCCGACGCGCCGCCAGAGCGCCGCCACGGTGTCGAAGCCCACCGACTCGGCCACGCGCACGGTGGCCACGTTCCGCGAGTTCGCCAGGGCCCGGCGCAGGGTGATGACGCCGTCGTACTCGTCCTCGTAGTTCCTCGGCGTCCACGTCTGGTCGTCGTAGGCGAACGTCGTCTGCTCGTCGGCCACGACGGTGGCCGGCGTGAGGTCCGTGCGGCCTTCCTGCGCGGCGGCTTCAAAGGCGGCGAGGTAGACGAAAGGCTTGAACACCGAGCCCGGCTGCCGTCTTGCGCTGACGGCCCGGTTGAACTGCGACTGGTTGTACGAGCGCCCTCCGACATAGGCGAGGATCTCGCCGGTGCGGGGCTCGACGGCGATCAGCGCGACCTGCGCAAGGGCTTTCACGCCCTTCCTGGCCAGCTGCGCGTCGACCTGCACCATGCCCGCCCGCACCGCGTCCTGCGCGGCGCGCTGCAGGTTCACGTCGAGGGTGGCGTGGATGTCCACGCCCTCGGGGCCTTCGAGCATGCCGGGGTAGTCGTCGGCCAGCACCTGGCCGAGGAGATCGACGAAATAGGGGGCCTCCGTGTCGAGCGCGCGCGCGACGGTCTGCAGCGGCTCCCGGCTGGCCTGCTCGGCGGCCTCCCGCGTGACGAAGCCCTGATCGGCCATCGCCTTCAGCACCACGTTGCGCCGCTCGCGGGAGCGGTCCGGCGACGAGAACGGCGAGTGACGGTACGGCGTCTGAATGACGCCGGCGATGGTCGCGGCTTCAGCCAGCGTGAGGTTCGTGACGTCCTTGCCGAAGAACATCCGCGCCGCCTGGGCGACGCCGTGCACCGCGTACGATCCGCGCTGCCCGAGGTAGACCTCGTTCAGGTACAGTTCGAGGATCTCGTCCTTCGAGGCGCGCGTCTCGAGCACCATTGCCAGCAGCTGCTCCTGGATCTTGCGCCGGTAGGACTTCTCCGGGGTGAGGAAGAAGTTCTTCACGAGCTGCTGCGTAATCGTGCTCGCGCCTTCCAGGTACGGGTGCTTTCCGCTGAGGTTCGTGCGGATGGCGCCCGCAATCCGGATCGGATCGATGCCGGGATGGCGGTAGAACCGCCGATCTTCGATGGCCAGTATCGCGTGCGCCATGTGCGGCGGAATGAGCGAGAGGGCGACCCGTCTGCGCTTCTGGCGGCTGGTCGTGATGAGCGTCGTCAGGAGGGGCGCGTCGAGCCGGACCCGATCGAGATCCTCGCCGTCCCCGGACTCGATTCGGACGATGGCAGAGACGGGGACCGGCCGGCCATCCGCGTCCACCGGGGCGCCGCGGCTGAGGGCTTCAAGGTGGAACTTGAGCGTCCGCCCGGGCAGGTCGCCGCCCCGTGCCACCAGTGTGAGCGTCCCGGCTCCTCGGAAGAACTCGCCCGGCTGAGCCGCGCCGGGGCGCTCCGCGTAGCCGAGCATGTTCAACCGCTCGGCGAACTCGTCCATCGAGATCCACTGCCCGCGCCGGAACTCGAGGGGCCGGGCGAAGACCCGTGGGAGCGCCTTGACGCGCTCCCCGTTGAGCCGCTCGTCGACGATCGGGGCGAAGGTCGCGTAGTAGTAAGCGGTGACGCCCGCGAGCATCAGGAGCGGAACCCCCAGCAGCGCCGCCACGACCGCACGGCGCCGCCGGCGCCGCGGAGGGCCGGGCGGGGCGGGCAGCCGGGGCCCCTGACGCGAAGGATCTGGCGTCGGCATGCGATCGGTCTTTCGATGCTACCCCGAGGAAACCCAATGGCACACGGGATCGAGAGGCAGGCCGTCCAGCAGATGCCGGAGAAGGCCGCGGCCGTGCCGGTTCAGGAACCACACCCAGGCGACGACGCGCTCCTGGAGCTGGCCAGCCGGGAAGGCCTGCGCCCTGACGCGGGCGAACTGCCGCCTCAGCACGTCGTCGTTTCGTTTCGCCGCCTGCAGGGTCTTCTCTCTGAGGCCGCGCAGCTCGTGGACCATCCGGCCCAGCGACGACACGGCAGCGCCGTGCAGCGTGGAGTCGACCGACGGCAGCGCCTCGGCGAGCCGTCGCATGCTCGTTTCCACCGAGAGGAGCGCCGCCTGGTGCGCGGACTCGACCTCCGGAGGGAGCGCCGACTCGAGCAGGCCGTTCAGCACGCGGTCGTCCTGTGCGGCGAGGGCCTCGAAGGCGATGCCGTGCCTGGCCAGGAACCGCAGGCCGGACGCCTCCAGCACGGTCGCCGAGAGGCGGAGCGCCACCAGCGGCCGCGGCACGGCGAAGTGCTCGTAGACGCGCCCCAGTTGCGCGTGATACGCGAGTTCGTTCGGCCCGGCGACGTAGGCCGCGGTCGGGAAGATCGCGTCCTGGACGATCGGGCGCAGGAGCACGTTCGGGCTGAACGCCGCAGGGTTCGCGTCGATCTCGGCGAGCACGTTGCGGGCTGGCGCGAGGCCCTCGCCGACGAGGAGCGCGTCGCCGTCGATCCGCATCGACAGCCGGCCTCCGGCCAGCGCAAAGAGCGCCAGGCTGTTCGGCCGCATCGTGACCTGAGCGTGGTAGCCCATCGCTTCCAGCCGGACTCCGGCCTCTCCTGCCAGCTCGGCCGTGCGGCCGGGCTCGCCCGCCTCCCGGGCGAAGATCCGGCGAGCGAGGGGCTTGGCCCGAGGGTCCGACGCGTCGAAGACGGCGAGGCCCTCGTCGCCCAGCGCGTGTTCGACGAGCCGCCCGAAGGCGTCGGCGGGGCTCGCTCCGGGCCGGTACGCCGCGCGGATCTCATCGAGCAGGGCCTCAGTGAACTCCGTGCGCGGCAGAGCGGACGTCAGCCGGTCGACCGCGATGCCAATCTCCTCAGCCAGCCGCAGGCTCCCGACCGGACACCGACCCGCGCCCGGCGGAGGCGCCGCCTCGATTGTCTGCAGCCGGTTGTCGGCGCCAATTACGGCACAGGACGCGACCTCTTCCCAGTCGTGATCATCGGCCTCGATCCAGAAGACGGGGACCGCCGGCGTGCCGTGGTCGGCTTCGACCCGCCTGGCCAGCTTGAGCGCCGTCACGGCCTTGAGCAGCGTGAGCAGCGGTCCGCCGAACAAGCCGGCCTGCTGTCCGGTGACGATGGCCACCGAGCCGGGGCGGCGGAGCCGTTCGGCGGCTTCGACGGCGGCGGGCGGCGCGCCGCGGTGCCGCTGCTGGGCCGCGATGATGTCGGCGAGAGCGTCTCGTTCCCTGGGACATGCGAGCGTCCGCCGGATGGCGTTGCGCCAAGCGTCAGCGTCGGCAGGATGCCCCTCGAAGAACGGCGACAGCGCGTGCGGCGACGCGGCGTAGTCGGCCGCCAGGCGGCGGAATCCGGGAAGGCGATCCAGTCCGACGCAGATCCCGCCGGCAGCGGACTCCGAGGTCACCGGGTGTGCACTCACCGGAGAGCTACTCTCGCCGAACCATCAGCGCGGTGTCAAGCCACGCATCGGCGTCGTGTAACGCGCGCGTCCAGGCGTTTGATGCGTGGGATGTTCCATGCTAGCATCGGCCGCGGACCAGCGTGAGAACTTGACGCCAGGATCTTCGTACACTCCGCCACCTGCGTTCGGACCGCTCAAAGTCCTGCACCAGATCGGGGCCGGCGTCCTTGGGCCCGTCTTCCGCGCGCGCGAAGCGGACGGGGGGCGCCTGCTCGCCGTGAAGGCGTTCTCGCTGGACCTGACGCCCGAACAGGCCGCGCAGCTGGCCGCGCAGCTCAAGCGGCTCGCCGGCTTGGAGTTGCGCCATGCCTGCATTCCGGCGCCAGTGGCAGCGGGCGTCGAGGACTCCGTGCCCTACCTGGCGGTCCCCTACGTGGCCGGGGAGTCGCTGGACGCCGCTATCCGGCAGTACGGCCCTGCTCCGGCCAGCGACGCCATCCGCCTCGTCACGCACGTGGCCGACGCCCTCGATGCCGCCGCCGACGCAGGCGTGTTCCACGGGTCGCTCCATCCCCGGGACGTCCTCGTAACGCCAGGCGAGACGCACGTCACGGGGCTCGGCGTCGCTCAGGCCCTGGAGCGCGTCGGCCTGCACGGGCCCATCAGGCGTCCGTACGTCGCTCCCGAACGGGAATCGGGCGACGAGTGGGGAGCGTGCGCCGACATCTACTCGCTGGGCGCGATCGCCTATGAAGTGCTGACCGGACGGCGCGTGCTGCCGGGCGCCGATTACGCGCTGCCAGGGCTGACGGAGGTCCGCGTCCAGAACCCGGTTGCCCTGCGTGAGGCCATCGAGTTCGCGATGGATCCCGAGCCCGGCCGCCGGCCGTCCCGCGCGAGGGAGTTCGCCGAGGCCTTCGCCAAGGCGCTTTCCGAGAGCATCGGGTCCGGCGACCTCCGGGTTCGCCAGGACGGCTCGCGTCAGCGAAGGGCCAGGAGCCGGCCGCCGAAGCTGCCGGGACTGGACGAGCCGCTGGATCCCGCCCTCGCCCCGCCGACGGGAGAGGAGCGTGCGGCGCCTGCGAAGAAACCGCTCCCGCCGCCTGCGGGCAGGCGAATCACGCCGGCGGCGACGCTTCGGTCGACGATCCACGCCGGCTCTTCTCCCCCGGCAAGCCCTGGGACGTCTGCGCGGACGGACGCACCGCCTGAACCGGTTGAGCCGGTCGACGGCAGGGCGGTCGCTGTGGCTGAAGGGGCTTCGGCCCCAACCGGGCAGGCGGCACGGTCCGCGGCTGACGAATCGGTGGCCTCGGCCGAATGCGTCGCCGAGCCGGTGGCCGCTGGGGCTTCTGCGTCGCCGGAGCCTGGCGATACCCCGGCCGGCGGCGCGCCGTCTTCTCAGGGCGACATGGCGGCGGCTCCCGGGCTTGGCGCGCCCGTCCTGCTCGCCGAGGCGGCTTCTGCCGCGGCCATTGAGGCAATGGAGCCGGCGGACTCGGTGCCCGAGGCGATGATCGGCCTGACACCGGGGCCCGGCGAGGCGTCGGCTTTGGCGCCACCTCAATCCGCCGAGGCCCAGGCAGACGCCGTTTCGAGCCCGCCATCCGGGGATCTGGCGGAGCAGCTCGGGTTCTCAGCCGAGGGTTTTTCCCTGGACGCCGCCGAGCTGAACAGCTTTGAGAGCGAGACGCCGGCGAGCATGTTTTCCGTCGATCTGGCTGGTCTGGATCTCGCGCTCCCACCACCCGAGCCAGCGGCGTTGGGGATGGCTGCCGTTCTCGACGGCGCGCAGCCGGCCGGAGAACCGGTCGAGTCCCGGCCCGCGAGCCTGCGGCGCAGGGCTCCGATCCGGATTCCGGATCCGGCCGGCACCGGCGACGGTGAACCGGCTCGAGCCATGACGGCTCCGTCGAGCGTTTTCGACGCGCCGAGTGAACCGCTCCGGCCGGCGGAGCGGCCGCCCTTCGAGATGGAGTGGTCTGGAGCGAGTCGCGAGCGGCGCAGGCTGCCGTTCGCCGCGGGTCTCGCCGCTGGGCTCGCGGCGGGACTCGCAGCGGGCCTGATGCTGGGGTATTGGCTTGGCGGGCGTCCGTCCTCTTCGCCCAGTCCGCGGCCGGCGGCCAGCGCTGCCGTCGCCTCGGCCCGGACTGGCGCGGGTCGTGTCGAAACGCCGGCTGCTCGCGCACTGGCTTCGCCCGAGGCTCGCGTTCCAGAGCCAGAGGCCGCCACGCCCGCCGACGTCAATCACGGGCTGTCGGGCGGCGGCAGGCGGGACGGAGCGGCAGCTGCCCCTCCGGCTTCCGCGCCGGCCGCCAGCTCGGCATCGCCGCCGGGCTCCGCGCCGTCTGCCGGCATGGGCACGATTGTCGTCGTCGCCTCCGGTCGGCCCGCGAACGTGTACGTCGATGGGCGGCGCGAAGGCCTCACGCCGCGCAACCTCGCTCGCGTGCCGTTCGGGCCGCACAGCGTACGGGTGACGCGCCCCGGGTACGAGGCCCAGGAGAAGCGCGTGACGTTGAGCCGCGAGGAGCCTGCGGTGCGGCTGACATTCGACCTGCGGCCGCTCGCGGCGGCTCCGGCGCGGCAGCCGGGGGAGCCGGAGCGCGCCGAGACGACGCCTGCAGCTTCCGGCCGGCAGACGCTCGTCGTCGAGACACAGCCGGCTGGGGCGCGGGTCCGCGTCGGCGGGCGCGACTACGGGGTGACGCCTGTCACCATCACGCCGATCCGGACCGGCCTCCACAAAATCGAACTCAGGCTCGGCGGCTACCGTCCCTGGGCGGAGACGATCACGGTCAAGGCCGGGCAGGTCCGCCGCGTGTCGGTGCCTCTCGAGAGGACGAATTCGCGGTGAGGGCCGTTCTTGCGCTCGAAGATGGCACCTGGTTCGAGGGCACGGCGGCCGGGGCGGAAGGCATCGCGGCCGGCGAGGTCGTGTTCAACACCGGCCTGACGGGCTATCAGGAGATCCTGACCGATCCGTCCTACGCCGGGCAGATCGTCACCATGACCTGCCCGGAAATCGGCAACTACGGCGTCACGCCGGAAGACGCCGAGTCGCGCGCTCCGCAGGTCGCCGGGTTCGTCATGCGCCGCGAGTCGCTCGTCGCGAGCAACTGGCGGGCTGCGGGCACGCTGCGGGACTACCTCGTCTCGGCGGGCACGGTCGCCATCTCCGACATCGACACCCGCGCGCTGACCCGCCGGCTGCGCTCGGCTGGGGTCATGCGCGGCGTCATTGGGACCGGTGACGCCAGACCCGCGGATCTCGTCGAACAGGCGCGACGCGTGCCGCTCATGGCCGGCTCCGACCTGGTGTCCGGCGTGACGTGCGCCGCCCCGTTCGACTGGCCAGTCGAGGGGACGGCCGCGGGGACCGGCGGGTACGGACGCGAGCCGCTCCGGGCGCCGGCCCGGCGGTATCGCGTGGCGGCCTGGGACTTCGGGATGAAGTGGAACATCCTGAGGCGGCTCGCGTCGTACGGGTGCGACATCCGAGTCTATCCGGCGTCGACGCCCGCCGCCGTCCTGCTGTCCGAGCGTCCGTCGGGTGTCTTCCTGAGCAACGGGCCCGGCGATCCCGCCGCGCTGCCGTCGGCGGTGGAGAACATCCGCCAGGTCGTGGCGGACGGCACGCCCGTCTTCGGCATCTGCCTGGGGCACCAGTTGCTGGGCCTGGCGGTCGGTGCGAGGACCTTCAAGCTGAAGTTCGGGCACCGCGGCACGAACCACCCGGTGCAGCAGGTCGAGACCGGGCGCGTCGAGATTACGTCGCAGAACCACGGCTTTGCGGTGGACCCGGCCACGCTGCCGGCGGACGTCGTCGTGACGCACGTCAACCTCTACGACGGCACGCTGGAGGGCTTCCGTCATCGCACGAAGCCCGCCTTCGGCGTCCAGTACCACCCGGAAGCGTCGCCCGGCCCCCACGACGCGGACTATCTGTTCGGCCTGTTCACCGAGGCCATGGAGCGCCGGTAGATGCCGCGCCGGCCGGACGTGAAGCGCGTGCTGGTGCTCGGCGCCGGCCCGATCGTGATCGGGCAGGCGTGCGAGTTCGACTATTCCGGCTCCCAGGCGTGCAAGGCGCTGCGCGCGGAAGGCGTCGAGGTGGTGCTGGTCAACAGCAACCCTGCGACGATTATGACCGACCCGGAGCTGGCGGACCGGACGTACGTCGAGCCCCTGACGCCGGCCTTCGTCGAGGCGGTGATCGCGCGCGAGCGGCCCGACGCGCTGCTGCCCACGGTGGGCGGGCAGACGGCGCTCAACCTGGCGATGGCCCTGGCGAAGTCCGGCTCGCTCGCGCGCTACGGCGTGGAGCTCGTCGGAGCGTCGGTGGCCGCGATCGACGTCGCGGAGGACCGCCTCAAGTTCCGCGACGCCATGCGCGAGATCGGCGTGAGCGTGCCCGAGAGCGGCTACGCCCGGTCGCTGGACGAGGCCCTGTCGCTCGTCCGCACGACCGGCTTCCCGTCGATCATCCGGCCGTCGTTCACCCTCGGCGGCGTCGGGAGCGGGATCGCGTACAACATCGAGGAGTTCACCGAGATCGTCCGCCGCGGCCTCGCCATGAGCCCGGTGCACGAGGTCCTGATCGAGGAGTCGCTCATCGGCTGGAAGGAATTCGAGCTGGAGGTGATGCGCGACGCCGG
>Ga0208939_1000161_pt1 | contig 59447 bp, 57 predicted proteins | sample AD_STIC12_MetaG_FD_184437 | JGI IMG/M metagenome (GOLD analysis project Ga0208939, IMG submission 184437) | Active sludge microbial communities of municipal wastewater-treating anaerobic digesters from USA - AD_STIC12_MetaG (SPAdes) (version 2) | ecosystem: Engineered > Bioreactor > Anaerobic >...
AAAATTATATGCTAGAATCAGTAGGGAATTTTATTAAAAGAAAAAATAATCAGTTTAATGATAAAAAAAGAATTAGATAAAGCAATAGATAATGGAATTGAAATTCCTAAAGGATTGTTAATTGGCATGAAAGATATTGGTCGTAAAACAAAAATGTTTTTTATTAGAGAGAAATGGACTTTTATGCGTCAAACAAATTTAAAGGAAAAAGTCTTTTTGATTGAGAGATTAAGAAAAATTAAAAGCGATAAAAGTAATATGGCTTATGGTTATGCTTGGAAAGAAGGGGATATTGAATATAGAATAAGCTATTGGATTATTGGTCAAATAGGAAACAGAAAAAATAAATGGACTTTTGGATCTTTTTGTCCGATTATACCAAAAAAAGATTTTAGTAAATTAATTTCTAAAGCCAAAGAAAAGGGAACTATTTTATAAATTCACATCTCCACACACATCTCCATAGATATCTCTATACATCCACCTAAGGCGGACAAGAAGGCGGGCAATAAAAAATAAAAACATCCCATGCGAAAAATGGAAAAACAAAACATACGTAAGCTGGGCAAGACCGGCCGGTAATATATTAATTATGCATAACAAAGAAAAAATTATTTTTATGGATAATTTGCAAAAAAAACTTAGATATAATAAAAAATACCGCTAAGGGACGAAACCCGTAGAGGTATTTTTTATGTGTATTCTGATTGTATTATAAAGCGTTTTTTAAAGTTTGTCAATAGTTGTCAGTAGCGAAATAAAAAATAACCAATTCCCATGAGAAAAATGGAAAAACAAAACATCCGCAAGCTGGGCAAGACCGGCCGAGGCGCCAGCGTCTATCTCACCTTGCCGATTGAGATCGTCCGCCAGCTCAAATGGCGCGACAATCAGAAAGTCGTCGTCACCAGGCGCGGCCAGACCATAGTAATCGCCGATTGGAAAAAATAATCCCTACTTACTATTCGCTTATTCGCGCGAATAAGCGAATAGGGCGAGAGGCGGGAAATAATTTTTTAATCAAATGGAAGAAGATTTAGAAGATTATCAAGACCATATCGACGAATTTGGCGATGACCAGCCGGACGAAGATGTCCGCAAGCTGATGGATGATTATAACTTGGACGAAGACACGGCCGAGCAGGCCCGTGAACTAATGGATGAATACGGCCTGGACGAAGACGATGCTGTCAATATCGCGGAAGAGGGATTGTAGTTTTTGTTTTTTTTCACCCCTCCCCAACCCTCCCCTTCAGACTATGGGAGGGAAGACATATTTTCCATTAATTTTGAAATTTGAAATTTAAAATTTAAAATTTAAATCACCCCCCTATGCTCTCCAAAATCAAACAGACATTGTTCCGTCCGTTGGGCGGATTTGTGCCGGCGTCGGTCAAGGATTTTTTCAGCCGGATCAATAAATCATTGTGGAAATTAGCGATAGTCATAATAATTCTGGCTTCAGTCATCACTATTTACAATGAGGCGATGTATTGGCTGAGTGGCAGCGGCGATTATTATTCCGATGAAATCGTCGCAGAAGAAGTTGATAGCGACTGCAATATTGTGGCTCTTGAACTTCACGGCCAGCTGCTCACTTATTTGCCGCCGGAAAATATTGATGAGGAGGGCAATATCATCGCGGACCAGACCGCCTCGGAGACAATCTTGGCCGGCTTGAGCTCGGCCGAAGACGACCCGACTATCAAGGGGATTTTTCTGGAGGTGGACTCTTATGGCGGTTCGCCGGTAGCCGGCGAAGAAATTGCCAAGGCGCTCAAAAAGGTGAGTAAGCCCACTGTCGTTTTGATTCGCGAAGGCGGCGCTTCGGGCGCTTATTTGGCCGCTACTGGCGCGGACAAGATATTCGCCTCGGCAAATTCCGATGTCGGCGGTATCGGGGTGACCATGTCTTATCTGGGCAGTAGTGGCGATTATAGCGATACCGGCCTGGTCTACAACAACTTGAGCGCCGGACGGTTCAAGGATGCCGGCAACCCGGAAAAGCCCCTTACCGCCGAGGAGAGAAGATTGCTGATGCGCGATGTCAATATCATCCATGACAATTTCATTGCTACGGTCGCCCAAAATCGCCATTTGGATATCGCCAAGGTGAGGGAATTGGCCGACGGCTCCACCATGCTCGGACAAATGGCGCTCGATAACGGCTTGATAGACGCTATCGGCAGCTATGACGAGGCCTTTGAATATCTAAAAGAGACCATCGGCGAAGAGGTGAGTTTGTGCTGGTGGTAAAATAACAAAAAAAGAAAGACAAGTTATCAGTTTATGCATATTCTGCGAACCAAAATCAAAAATCAGATAGTCTGCGAGTTTTTGCCGCCAATTAAGCGCTCCAGCCGAGTGGTGATTTTTTGTTCCGGCATGCCCGGTTATCCGGGCAAGCGAAATGAGCTGATGGAATTTCTGTCCAAGCGGGGGTACTGGGTGTTTGTGCCGCGCTATCGCGGCAGTTGGGAGAGTACCGGCAAATTTATGGCCCAGTCGCCGCATCGGGATGTTTGGGATATTATCAGCCAGCTGCCGAAAGGGTTTGAAGAATTGTGGAGCGGCAAAAAGATGAAAATCGCTTCACCCCAAATATATCTTATTGGCTCCAGTTTCGGCGGTCCGGCTGTGCTTTTGGCTTCTTCTGACCAGCGGGTCAAAAAGGTGGTGGCTTTCGCGCCGGTAGTGGATTGGCAAAAGGATGGCAAAGCCGAGCCGTTTGACCAATTGGTTCGCTTTGTCCAAGCCGGATTTTCTGGCGCTTATCGACCGGCGCCAAATATGTGGCGGAAATTACACGGCGGCAAATTTTACAGCCCAGTGTTTTCCGCTTCCCAAATTGTCGGCGATAAGGTGATGGTTTTTCACGCTCAAGACGATGAGGTGGTGCCGTTTGGTCCGACGGCCGAACTAGCCAAAAAAATCAAGGCAAAGTTCGTGCCGCTCAAAACCGGCGGACACAGCTTGGCGAGGCATCTAATGGAACCCTTTTTTTGGCGGAAGATCAAGAGGTTTTTTGATGAATAATAATAGGGGATAATGTATTTTACTTTTATTAATTAAAGGACTATAATAGTGATATGGAAATAGCCGCTTTAATTTTAATTTGGCCGTTTATACTACTAACCGCAGGCTTGGTGTTTGCGGCTTTTTATGATGTTTTTCCGTCGGGTCTGGGTCTTTTTTGGTTGCCTGCATTGGTTATCTTCATTTTATTGGTCAGGAGTCGTAATAAAGCGTCCGAAGATATGGTTCTGAGCAAGCAGATTTTTTTGCTTAAGAAATTTTTGACCACATTTTCTATCGCCATGCTTTTTCCGATATTTACCCGCTATTTGGTCGGGTCTTTTGACAATTCCCTGCCAGTGATTATTGTCGGACTAATAATCGGTTTTGCACTGATTATTTGGGGCATGTTTATGGAAAGAAACAAGACCATTGTTTATAGCAATATTATCGGCGGCGCAATAGTGTTGGTGTATATTTTTATCAAAATTTGGGAATTAGGAGAAGGCGCCAGGATAATTGCGGCCAGCTTCGGTTTACTGGTAGCAGTGGCAGTGTCTATTATTAAATTGAAAGATAAGCTCACATGAACAATAAGAATACAATGTTAAAATTGATATTCGGCTTAATGATTTTGGCTTTTAGTTTGGCGTTGGCTTATTTTATCGCCGCTTATGTTGATGATAATAAAATTTTTGATTTTTGGGGAACTTTATTGATAATAGCGGTAGTCTATGCCATTGTCGGCTTATTAGTGATTAACATTATTCCAATCAGTTTGGGATTTTTCTTTTCGGCCGACTGGTTGATTATTAATTTGTTGTTTAACAATTTGGGTGATTGGCCGGATTATGTCAAAACCTTGGTAGTGGGCGGAGCGCTGATAGTTTTGTATTTTATCGCTTTATTAAAATTGAGTGATGACGAAGATGATGCACTATATAAGGAATCGGCGGCTGATGAAGAAGAAGAGGAGGAGGAGACAAAAGAGGAAGCAGGAGATATTTTTGCGGATAATGAAGATTTGAATAGTATTTTGAAAAAAATAGATGTTTCCGGAGTGGAAAAAGTAATTTTTTATCCGCAGGGTAATGAGCCGTTTTCGACCACTGAAGAGGCAATAATCAAGATTGCTGTTTTTACCGAGCAGAAATTCGGCAAAAGCGAATTTGCTCCCGGCGAGCTGTCTGATTATTATGATGAGTTTTATTCTGCTTATAAGCCCACTTTGTCGGCTGATAAAGTAAAAGTTGTTTTGGATAAATTTAGTGAGTTTGTAAAATCCGGAGGAAATTTTAAGTTGGTTTAGATTTTTTTGGTAGGCAAATTTTTTGTTGTCCCGTTGGCGCGGGATTTTTTTGTATTTTAAAAGGCATCTTTTTAATTCTCAATTTGAAATTTCCATCCGCCCCTGCCCAGGGCAGGCAGGTGGTAGGCAGGTTGGGTAGTTGGATGGATGTATATAGATATCTCTATACATATCTATGGAGAAGCCCAGCCGCTCCAGCGGGTGGGTTTTGTTGACTTTTGGGCTGGTGGTAAGTCCAAATTGCGTCGCAAAGTAGGTAAAGATAATACCCCAAAATTTTTATCTCAAAATAATCGGCTGGCTGATAGCCGGCGTTAAAAATATCGTCAAAGCCCAGGTCGCGAATTAAGGGACAAAGATGATTTGGATTATTGGATAGTCTATCTTTTTTTTCTAGAAAAGATTATAATTAAGACAAAGGTATAAAATACCTTATATAGCATTATTTAATTAACTTTAAAAAGTATGAAGAAAAAGCCACTTTCAAAAAGTACCAAGAAAAAACCCCAATCCGTTTTAACACGGAATATTGTTACAGCCAAGGGGACGGCGGTATTAGTTTTATTTGCCGTCTTGGCGGCTTTACTCATTCAGACCTTTGCTTTTCAGCAAAGCGACCGATTTTTTTTCGCGGCAGTAGCCGGACAGGGCGAGGTTAATAAATCTTTTTTATTGTCGGAAAAAAACAAGGAGTTTTTAAATTTGAAGAATAGGTACGATAAAGCTCCCCTGGCCAAGAAAAATGAATTAATAAGCGCTTTGGTTTTGAAAGCCAATGAGCGGCGAGAAAAGTTGTTGGAAATAGCCAAGGGCGATCCTGCTCTCGCCTATGTTTATGCCTTAGATGAAAAGACAAAAGCCAATTTGCCGGTTGAAGTACGCGGTTTAGTTGAAACTAAGGGGAGTTGGCAGGGCAAAATGGATGTTTATGCTATAGATGATTTTGAGGCCAATAGAGCCGACGTTGAAAATTATTTGATTGATGAAAAAAATGGTCGCAAATATAGGGTTTATTTACCCAAAAACAGACAGGTGTTTTCCGGCGACAGTGTTGTTGTTAAGGGGGTAGAAATCGGCGCGGAATTGGTGGCCGGATCCATTGATGTTCTTAACCTGCCCGTTGCCGAGGCGGTCTCTTTGACAGAAAGAAAGGTATTAGTAATCGTGTCTAACTTCAATAATGCCGCTGCTGTTTGGCCGGTCTCTACTATGCAGTCGGTGATGTTTGGAGAAATCAATTCGGTTAATGCGGTTTACAAACAGGCCTCAAATAATCAGTTGGCTTTCAAACCGGATACCAATGGCGATGGAAAAAATGATATTGCCGGACCATTTACTTTGAATTTTAGCACAACCGATCCATGCGATTATTATGTTTGGGCAAATGAGGCCAAAGCAGCTGCCACGGCGGCCGGATATGATTTGAGTCTTTATCAGCATATTTTACATATTATGCCCCGCACCTCCTCCTGCAATTTTTCCGGAGTCGCCAATTTGGGCTGCACTTCTCAGTGCCAAGCCTGGGTTATCTATCCGGATACTGGTATCGCGACGCATGAGCTGGGTCATAATTTAGGGATGCGTCATGCTACGCTTGATGCTAATTTTGACGGTATTCCGGAAAATGAATATGGTGATGATTCGGATTTCATGGGCCTTGCTTGGGGGGGATTAAGACTTAACAACGCCGCCTTCAAACATAGAATGGGCTGGCTGGATTATGTCCCCGATAAAGTCGTCACCATCAATTCAAGCGGAACATACAAAATTTCCGCTTTGGAGGCTGATCCTTTGACCGTTCCCTTTCCTCAAATTATAAAAATAGCGATCCCGAATTCCGATTATCATTATTATTTGTCGTTTCGGGGCAATATTGGCTATGACAGTTTATTTTATACCTCTCGGCTGGAGTATGGTTCGGGGGTGGCCATCCATCGTACCATTCCGGCCAATTTGAGTACACTACTGTATCCTTGGGATTTGAATAATACGTTGTATCATATGACCTTGAAAAACGGCGGAATTTTCAGTGACCCGGCAAGTGGTCTGACTGTCACTCAGCTGAGCTTTGATCCCTTGTTGCCCAATCCCTATGTTGAAATCAAGGTGGATCTTGCTCCGCAGCCCTGTGTTAGGGCCAATCCGGTTGTTAGCGTCTCTCCCGCTAGTTTGCAGTTGGAGCTGGGGGGGAGCGCTTCAGCCCAGATATCAATCAAGGATACCAGCAGTTCTTCTTGTCAGCCGGCAACTTACTCGCTATCAGCCCAATTGCCGACTGGTTTTTCTCAAACCCCCAGCGAGATGAATTTGACCTTGTCTCCGGGTGAAACCCAAACTTATTACTTGACCTTAACCGCCGGTCAGGAAATAGGATCTTTTTCTATAATTGAAAAGGTGACTAATATTGCGGAGACCCAATATTCGTCCGCGGTCCAAATGACAGCGACAGTGTCCGCTATTGAAGTTGACAGCAAATTGCCGTCAGTGATAATTTCAAAACCGCGCAACAATTCGACGGTGCCCAAAAAAGGCGATTTATCTATTTCTGCCAAAGCCTCAGACGAAAGCGGCATAAAAACTATAGAAATTTTGTTTGACGGCTCGTCGGTTTATACTTGCAATGCGGCTAGTTGTAAATATGCTTTGCCGGTTGCCAATATATCGGCCGGTAACCATACAATTACCGTCATTGCCACTGATGCTAGTCCGGCCCAAAATAAAAATAGCGCCAGTGTAACAGTAGTAAAAAAATAATCGGAAAACAGAAATAATCAGCGCTCTTTGTTATTGGCGTTTTTGGCGCAAAGGAGTTTGTTGATTATTATCTTTACAGTTTTTATTTTCCTGTTCATATCTCGCTTGCCCCCCTGCCGGTTGACCGGCAGGGGGGCATTATGTATAGAGATATCTCTATACATATCTATAGAGAAATTCGTCCACTTAGGGCGGACGGAAACACAAAAGTCAGCTTGATTTTGTTCCTGAATTTCCAAAGGCGGCAAGCTGGGATGATGTATATACATATCTCTATACATATCTATGGAGAAGCCCAGCCGCTGGGGCGGGTGGGTTTTGTTTCTTTACGCTTTTTCCGATATCGTCTATCATAAAAGCATGAATTTCTTACACACTTTTGAACCGCAGCCAGTATGGCTGTCTTTCGGGCCGCTAACTATTCGTTGGTATGGCTTGTTTGTTGTGGTCGGCATTTTGGCGGCGCTGGGGGTGGCGCTGTTTTTGGCCAGGCGGCGGCAAATCAATCCGGACCATATTTATGATCTGGCGGTCGGGCTGGTGCTATCGGGCATCTTGGGCGCTCGGCTGTATGAGGTGCTACTGATCAACCCCGGCTATTATGGGCGCAATCCGGCGGCGATAATAAAAATTTGGCAGGGTGGTCTGGCGATTCACGGAGCGATAATCGGCGGTTTGATGTTTTTGTTGTGGTTTTGCCGGCGAAAAAAAATTTCTTTCTGGCAGTTGGCGGATTTGTTGGCGGTAGTTTTGCCATTGGGGCAAGCGATTGGTCGCTGGGGCAATTATTTCAATCAAGAGTTGTTCGGCTGGCCGACGGATTCTTTTCTGGGCATTTATATTTCGCCAGCTAATCGGCCGTTGGCATTCAAAGCGGAAAAATATTTTCAGCCGACTTTCTTGTATGAGTCGCTTTTGAATTTGGCGCTGTTTTTGATTTTGTTTTTTTTGTACCGCGCCGGGCGCATTAGGCAGGGCTGGACGGTTGCTTTTTATCTGGTGGGCTATTCAGTGATTAGATTTTTAATGGAATTTGTCCGGATTGATCCCACCCCTGATTTTTGGGGTTTGCGTTTGCCGCAGTGGGTGAGTTTGTTGGTGGTTTTGGCGGTTGGTGGGGGTTGGTTTTATTTTTATAGAAAGAAAGAGAAAATTTTTTGACTTTAATATAACTTTTTTGATGTTTCATTGACTACAAGTATCTTTTTTATGCTACTTTTCTAGAAAAGTAGCGCAAAAGTCGCGACCGGTAATAAATCATGGCTAAATTTTATGCTTCGCTCGCTAAAATTTTCTGACGCTTCGCTTGCGAAAATTTTTAGCGCTCTCTTTCGCATAAAATTAGCACAAGATTTATTAATGGTCGCATATAATACATAAATTCAAGACAGATCATCGTGCTGGTGATAAATATTTAATTGATTGGAAGTATTTTTTTGCCACCTTTAGGGTGTTTTTTATTTTTTGTAATATTAAATTTAGAAATTAAAATAGATAATTTATGCTCCTTTTTCTAGGAAAAAGGGGCAAAAGAGAAGTATTTATTTTAATCGTTGTTAATATTGATAGTTTTTTTATTTATATAGTTTATATATTGACAATTATTATAAAGTATGCTATAATTATATATTACTAGTAAAAATCTAATGGAAAGGTGATTTTGCTCTAATTTTACCCTTTTTTGTGTGATAAAAGAGGGTAGAAAGAGGGAAAAAATCCCGAAATGTTCGTTACAATTCGGGTTTACAAATAAGAAAGGAGGGCCATAAAATGGCTAATTGGAAGTGTAATTGCGGGAACACAAACCACGGCAAGGCAAAGAATTGTCTTGCTTGTGGAATTGCCCGTCCGGCTCAACCGGCGGGTGGAAAGCCCAATCCGGCACCGGCCGGAAACCCCGCCCCGCAAGGCGGGCAGCCGGCTCCGGGCCAACAGCCCGGACAACAGAAGCCGGCGGCCGAACAGAAGAAAAAGTTCGGCCTCGAAGTCAATGTCTCGCCCTTGGGCGAGGCGTTGTATCGCCTGGCCGTACAGTTTACTGAGGACGGCAAGGCCAAGCAGACCAATATCGTCCTCATGGGTCTGCACCCGACTGACAGGGTGACAGACCAAACCGGCGCGGTGATTGATTTATCGGCGCCAGTACCCATCAAAAAAAATGGCCTGTTGCTTCTGACCATCCAGGTCAGTGAGGCGATGGGTCGCGTTAAGCGGCAGGTGTTCTGTCGCGCGGCAGGAAATCAGGCCGATACCTCGGCCGATCCCATACCGCTATCTCCGCCCAAGTTTAAGGTCGACCAGACCCAGACTGGGTGGCGGGGGTTTTGGAAAAATATAAAAAAAGGATGGGCTTACAACCGCGGCAGCAAATAGTTGTCGCAGGGAGAAATACCATGATTATTATTCCATTTTTGTTTTTGCTTGTTGTTGCCGCCCTCTTTGTGGGCGTGTTTGGCGGGGTCGGTGCGTGGTGGGTGGTCTATTGGCTGTCCATCATCGGGCTCATCGCCATCGCGGTCACGGTCGTAGTCGTCGCCATTAGGCGCGATTATCGGCCAATTGTTGACCGGGCAGTGCTTATAATAAAAGCGCTGTCGGACAACAATATCCGCTGGCTAGTCGCTTGGGTGACTAGCTTGGTCCTCCTTATTTCGGCCATCCTCGCTGGTTTTGGTGAGCCGATTCTAGTCTCGTCTTGGCGTCAAGCGCGTGAAAGCGCTGCTTACAAAAATGCCAAGGCCGAGGTTAAATCGGCAGTACCAGAAGAGGCCAAGACCGGCTTCAATTTCTGGAAGGGAGTGGCAGTTTTGGCCAGTAATGGCCAAAAGGACACCCTTTCCTTCACAGAAGTGAAGGAAGAAGACAAGGCGGTACAGTGGTATCCTTCGTGGTATCACTGGCCGATTTTCTTGTTGTCGTTTCTGGCCGCCTTGGTCTACACGCCGGTCGCTTTCTTTGATGAATTGAAGGAAGCGATTGCTAAAGCTCGGCAGAAACGGGCGGCAGTGTCGGCTGGCACTGCCGAGACCGAAGGCGCGGCAGCGGCCAGACCGCAAGGCGGCTGGTCGTTCAATAAGGACCTGCTCACCGATGTACTTGGTGAGTGGGGTGGGAACATTCTAACTTCCGTCACCTCCGGGCTCGGGGGTGTGTTCCGGTAAACTGTCCGGCAAGCGGGGTAGTAATGTCACTGCCCCGCTTGTCTCAAACTTTAGGATAGGAGAAGAAGGATGATGACATTTTTGAAGAAAATAGGAACGGGCGTGGGAATGGGACTGGCATTCGCGGTGATTATCCGCATTCTTATTCCAATTCCAATACGTTTAGTGTTCGCTATTGTCCTCGCCGGCGCTGTCGCAGAGCTTATCTGCGAGCAGGTCGAAAAGGACAGCGCCACCAAGCGCATGGCGAAACGGCTGGCACTGGTAGCCGTGGCGATTGGCGCATTCATCGCCTTTCGCGTGGCGGCCGGACAGTTGTTCGGCATGCCTGTCACGGCCGGGGTCGCCTCGTTTTTTGGCGACAAGGTAAAACCCGGCGAGTTCCAGGCCGCAGTGCTGGAACTGTTATTCTTGCTACCCGGCGCTGGTCTGGCTTATGCCGTCGCTTATGGCGGTAAGGCCAGAAACCTCGCCATCGGGCTGGCAGTGCTGGGATTTTTCCTGGTACTGTGGCAAGTCAAACAGCCGCAGAATGCTCAGTCGGCCGGGTTGCGCTCGCAGTCGTTTATTAATTGGACGACGCGAGCCAATAATCAGGCCGCGGCCAAAACCACGACCAAAAAGTCGTGGGGAATAGCCACGTCCAAGGTGCCGAGAGTTTATCGGATTACCTTGGATGAAAAAGGCGAGCCCCAGCCGCCGGAGATTGTCAAAGGTCTCAGCTTGACCGACCAAGAAGTGGTCAAGTTGTCCTCAACACCCCCGGTCGTCTATCAAGACCAGGGGTTTGTGGCTTTTCGAGTCTGGGATGCCCTAACCGGTATCAAAGACTCAGAAGAGCTCTGGGCCGAGGCCGAGGCCATCGAGCCACTTGACGCCGTTGAGTATCAAGACGGCAAGATAGTTCCGGCGCGACCGCAAAAGGCCTCAAATACCACCCAACCCGCTGACAAGCTCATTTCTTTTGAGCCGGGTCAGCGGGTAGAAACCGGGGTGATCGTTTATCCCGGTTGCACAGTAATATTTTATGGTGCTACGGCGCCATTTACGTTTTCCGGACACCAAGTAAGGGGTTCGGAAAAATTTAAAGTAGACCAGTACGGTCAGGTCACAATCTACGGTTTGGACCGAGCCGGACAGGTTTATGTTCGGGCAGTCAATTGACTGCCCGTTTTTATTTTTGGTATAATTATATTAAATTAAATATTAAAATTATTTTATGACTAAATACCGTGGTTTGTTTGTTTTAATTTTTTCCTTAGTTTTTTTATTTAATTTTTGTGTTGCTAATACTTTAGCCACTCCACCCGATTTATTTGCTGAATTACCTGAGAAAGTTCCAGACGCCACAGCCCATCCTGAGGGCTCCACCAAATTACCCAATCCTATTAGTAGAGATGGTGGAAATGTTACTTTTGAAGAAGTAGTCAACCGGGTCGTCCAAGCAGTTTTGGGACTGACCGGCGTGTTGGCTTTGATTGCCTTTATCTATGGCGGAGTATTATGGATGGTATCGCGGGGGGACACCGGCATGATTCAAAAGGGCAAAACCATGATGATTTGGGCGGTGTTTGGCATTGTAATTATTTTTAGCTCTTACGCCTTGATAAAATTTGTCTTTGAAGCGCTGATGGGCCAGACCACGCCGACGCCTTAACTTAATATTTACTTGACGCCCCTTCGGCTAACACCGGAGGGGTTTTTGTTTTGGCGATTTTAGGTGTTGGCCGGTCGGCGCTTGATAAATAGGCTTGGATTTTTGCCATTGACGCTTTTATCCGAATATGCTATACTAACAGCATCAAGTTTCGCTTTCTATTTCCTCAACAAAATAACGTTAGGACTAGGAAAGAGGAAAGGTCGGCTTGTATTAATTTATTTTGTTTAAGGAAAACGTAAAGTATGGCAAAGAAATTGTATGTCGGTGGTATCTCTTATAGTTCCACCGAAGACGGTTTGAAGGATTATTTCTCTCAAGCCGGCGAAGTTGTCTCTACAGCGATTATCACTGATAAGATGACTGGACGCTCCAAAGGTTTTGGCTTCGTGGAAATGTCTTCGGACGATGAAGCGGCCAAAGCGATCGAAATGTTCGACGGCAAAGAATTTGACGGCCGGACATTGAAGGTCAATGAAGCTCGTCCTATGGAACGCCGATAATATCTGACAACTAAAAACCTCCCTTCCGAGTAATCGGGAGGGAGATTTTAGGTTGGCCTGGTTTTTAATCAAGCGAAAAGAAGGCCATTAGAGTTGGCGCTCTCTATAGCTATTAATAGTAAAAATAGGCGAGAGAGACAGGCCTGGTTTTTTGGGCAGTCGGGCTGGTTGTTTTTTTGTTTGCCAAACTAACTAAAAAAAGCGGCGCTTGAGGTTTTAGCGATTGGTCGCCAGTCGGTCAGGAGAAAATTTGGCTGTTAACTTTGGAGCTTTGAGACTGATTGATTTTTTTAATTTTGGGTTTCTATGGTATAATATATTTATGGAAGATTACAAAACAGCCAAAACCTGGGAGCCGATTGATTTTACGATTTATTTCAAATTTATCAAGAGGTATGTTTTATTAATAGCGGTGTTGGAAATCGGTTTTCGGGCGTTGATTATCAATTATCCCAATAGTTTATTTTTTGAACAAAAAGAGCTGGTGGCCTGGCTTCTTCGGTTGGCGATTTTTTTCTGGTTGGGCGTCAGATTGGTGAGAAAATTCGGCCCCAGCGCGGCTGTCGGAGCGATGGCCGGTTTTTTGGCCGGCTTTGCCGCCGGATTAATAATTGCCGTTTATCGGTTTTTTGAGGGAGTGGCGGTCTGGAAATTTTTTAATTTGATTGCCGAGACAATACTGGTGGCAGTGGTTGGTTCGTTGGTGGCGATTTTGACGGTTTATATTTTGAGTTTTAAGCGGTGAGGATAACCTCCCCCTACCCCCCTCCTTCTAAAGGAGGGGGAAAATAGAGAGGGCTCTTTCATGAGGAGGGCAGGTATGAAGACTCTAGTGATAAAAAATATTTTGAGTTTTAAAAAATAAAAATAACTTAAAATTTTATGGCGGAGACAAAAAAACCTTCGGTCGAAGAAAAAATTTGGGGAGCGAGCAGTTATTTGTGGGTGCTGAGCCTGGTCGTTTTGGCGGCGCGGAAAAATAATAATTTTGTCCGCTTTCACGCCAATCAGGGCTTATTGCTGTTTGCGCTTTCCATCCCGTTTATTTTCATTCCGCTGGTCGGTTGGTTTGTAAATCTTTTAATCGCCGTTGCTTGCATTGCCGGTATTATCAAATCATTGCAAGGCGAGAAATGGGAGCTGCCGCTTTTGGCGGAGACGGCTAAGACCTTTGGCAATTGGGTGGCCAAAACAATCAAGTTGTAATTAAGCCCATAAACAAACTTAATGAAAAAGACTAAAATTGTCGCGACGATTGGTCCAGTGTCGGAAACCAAAACCATGATGGAAAAAATGATTACCGCGGGAATGAATGTGGCTCGGCTTAATTTTTCCCATGGCAGTTATGACCACCATCAATTGCTCATAAACAATTTGCGGGCCGTGGCTAAAAAAGGTAACCGGAGTGTTGCGGTTTTGCAAGATTTGCAGGGACCGCGGATTCGCATCGGCGATGTGGCGCCGGAAGGGATTACCGTAGAAAAAGGGGCGGAGCTGTTTTTGGTGCCGGAAAATTACGTGGTGCCAATCAAGGCGCTGAGTTTGTATATTCCCATTCAATATCCGGATTTGTACAAAGAGGTCAAGGTCGGTCAATCGATATTGATTGATGATGCTGTCATTGAATTGAAAATAGAGCGAATCAAAAATCGGGCGATCTGTTGCCGGGTGGTCACTGGCGGGGTCATTAAAACGCATAAGGGAATGAATTTTCCCCAATCAACCATCAAGTGTCCGCCGATTACCGCTAAAGATTGGCAAGATTTGGAATTTGGTATTAAAAATAAGGTGGATTTTGTGGCTTTGTCATTTGTTAAGGCGGCGGAAGACGTTATCAAATTGCGGCGGCGGATTTTTGCTTTGGAAAAAAAATATTGGAAAAACAGCGCCAGTTATGGTTTTAAGTTGGAGAAGCCGGCGGCCAAGGGCAAGATCGGCGGTATCCACACGCGCATTATCGCCAAGATTGAACGGCGGGAAGCGGTCAAAAATATTGACTCAATTTTGGAAGCGGCTGATGGCATTATGGTCGCGCGCGGCGATTTGGGCATTGAGGTGCCGTTTGAGGATTTGCCGCTAATTCAGAAAAATATTATTGATAAGTGCCGCAAAGCCGGCAAACAAGTGATTGTCGCCACCCAAATGCTGGATTCGATGATTAGGAATCCGCTCCCGACTCGGGCCGAGGTATCGGATGTGGCCAATGCTATTTTGGATGGCACTGACGCGATTATGCTTTCCGGGGAAACTGCCACCGGCAAATATCCGCTCAAGGCGGTCCGGGTAATGAGTCGGATTGCTCGGGAAGTAGAGGGTCGCTTAATCGATGAACAAGAAGTCAAAGAGGGCGAATTTAAGAATTTAAGTTCCATTACTCAAATAATGAGTTTTGTCGCCCAAGACTTGGCCGAGGATGTCGCTCATGCTAAGCTGATTGTCTGCGCGACCACCTCGGGGTTTACTGCCAGAAATATTTCTCGTTTTCGTTCGGAGGTGCCGATTATCGCCATTGCTCCGGCCATGATGACTGTCAATCAGCTCAGTTTGAGTTGGGGCGTGGAAGCTCACCTGATCAAATTTACCGCCTCCTTTAATTCATTGTTGGCGAAAATAAAAAAATTATTATTGGATAAGAAGTTGGCAGTTAAGGGCGACACAGTGATCGTAGTGGCCGGTCATCCCTTTGGCTTTAAGGGCCAAACTAATCTAATTAAAGTGGAGGAGGTGTGAAGTTAGCTTGTTAGCTACTTAGTTTGTTAGCTACTTAGTTTGTTTGTATAGGAATATGATTAATAGCTACAAAGATTTGATTGTTTGGCAGAAAGCCATGGACTTAGTGATTGCTATTTATAATATAACCGAAAAATTTCCTTCATCGGAAACTTATAACTTGACTTCTCAAATGCGGCGCTCGGCTGTATCGATTCCTTCCAATATAGCCGAAGGTAGGAGAAGATGCGGTAAAAACGAATTTCGTCATTTTTTATTTATCGCTTATTCATCCGGAGCAGAGCTGGAAACACAGATTGAAATTATCAGGCGTTTGCAGTTTAGTGTTGATTTGGATTTTAAAATTGTTGACGATTTATTAAATGAGGTAATGAGGTTGTTAAATAAAATAATTAACACTTTGTAATTCTCTAATAAGCTAAGCAGCTAAATAGCCAAAAAGCTAATCATCTAAAATATGTCCAAAAACATTCTTTGGTTCAAAGAAATTGGCATTCAGGATGTCCCTAGGGTCGGCGGCAAGAACGCTTCTTTGGGCGAAATGTATCGCCGGTTGACGATTAAGGGCGTAGCCTTGCCCAATGGCTTTGCCATTACCGCCGGCGCTTACAATTATTTTTTGGACCGGGCAAAAATTCGGCCGGCGATTTTTGCTTTACTAAAGGGGATTAATAAGGATAACTTGAGTGACCGCGGCTCCAAAATTCGCCAGCTTATTTTAGCGGCTGAGTTGCCGGACGGTCTTCAAGAACAGATTATCACTGCCTATAAGAAATTATCTGTCAATTATAAAACCAAAAATGCTGACGTGGCGGTGCGATCTTCGGCGACGGCTGAGGATTTGCCCAACGCTTCATTTGCCGGTCAACAGGAATCTTATCTTAATGTTGTCGGGGGAGAGGAGCTGTTAGCGGCGGTTAAGAAATGTTTTGCTTCGCTGTTTACTGATCGGGCGATATCGTATCGGATGGATCAGGGGTTCAATCATAAGAAAGTTTATCTGTCGGTTTGCGTCCAAAAAATGATTCGGTCGGATTTGGCCACTTCGGGGGTGATGTTTACTATTGATACGGAAAGCGGCAATGACAATGTGATACTGATTAACGCCGCTTATGGTCTGGGCGAATATGTGGTCAAGGGAGTAGTCAACCCGGATGAATATTATGTTTTCAAAAAAACTTTGGCCACCGGTTACCGGCCGATTATTTCTCGTCAAGCCGGGGACAAAATTAAGAAGCTAATTTACAACAACAAGGCCGGGGAGCCGACCAAATCGGTGCTGGTGGACAAAAAATTGCGGCGTCGGTATGCTCTGTCCGATAAAGAAATACTCCAATTGGCCAAGTGGGCGATGATTATTGAAAAGCATTATAAACGGCCAATGGATATTGAATGGGCCAAAGATGGCCGAACAAATAAATTGTTCATTGTTCAGGCGCGGCCGGAGACAGTCGGCTCGCAGAGAAATCTGAATGTACTGGAGGAGTACAAAATTGCTGCCGGCGGCAAGGTGTTGTTTGTTGGCGATAGTGTCGGGATGAAAATCGGCCAAGGCAAGGCGCGAGTAATCAAAAATGTCAATCAGCTCAAGACTTTTAAAGAGGGTGAGGTATTGGTGGCGCCAATGACTGATCCGGATTGGGAGCCGGTGATGAAAAAAGCGGCGGCCATTATTACCGACAGCGGAGGGAGAACGTGTCATGCCGCCATAGTGTCACGCGAACTGGGCGTACCTTGCGTGGTCGGCACCGGTCGGGCCAGTAAGGAACTAAAAAACGGCAAAGAGCTGACGGTGTCTTGCGCCGAAGGTGAAATCGGCAAAGTGTATGGCGGGCTATTAAAATACAGCATCAAGAAAACCAATCTGAAAAAATTGCCCCGACCGAAAACTAAGATTATGATGAATGTTGGCAATCCCTATGCCGCCTTGTCCTTTACTTTTATTCCTAATGACGGCGTGGGGCTGGCTCGCGAAGAATTTATTATTTCCAATTATATCCAAGTCCATCCATTATCATTGATTAATTTTGCCAAAATCAAGAAAGCGACAACCAAGAGAAAAATAGAATGGCTGACAGTTAATCACCAGAATAAGCCGGATTTTTTCGTTGATAAATTGGCTGAGGGGGTGGGCATGATTGCCGCCGCTTTTTATCCCAAGGAGGTTATTATTCGCTTGTCTGATTTTAAGTCTAATGAATACGCTAATTTGATCGGCGGCGATGAGTTTGAGCCATTAGAGCCCAATCCGATGATCGGCTGGCGCGGTGCTTCGCGTTATTATGCCGATAAATACAAAGCGGCGTTTGAATTGGAGTGCCAGGCGCTCAAAAAGGCGCGCGAGGAATTCGGCTTGAAGAATATTAAAATTATGATTCCCTTTTGCCGAACTATTGAAGAAGGCAAGCGAGTGATAAAAATAATGGAACAACATGGCTTGAAACGGGGCAAAGAGGGGTTGGAAGTGTATGTGATGTGCGAAATTCCAGCCAATGTCATTCTGGCCGAGCAGTTTGCTGAAATTTTTGACGGCTTTTCCATCGGCTCTAACGATCTGACCCAGTTGGCGTTGGGGGTGGACAGGGATTCGGAATTGGTCGCTCATATTTATAATGAAAAAAATCAGGCGGTCAAAAATTTAATCGCCCAAGTCATCAAGGTGGCCAAAAAGAAAAAACGCAAAATCGGCATTTGTGGTCAAGCGCCGTCGGACTTTCCTGATTTTGCCCAGTTTTTGGTGCGCGAGGGTATAGACAGCATGTCTCTTGTGCCTGATACGGTGGTTAAAACCACTTTGGCGGTTTTGACTCAGGAGAAGAAGGTGAAGGGAAGGAGAAAATATAAATAATAAGTCAAAAGTCTATAAAGTTAAAAACCCGGCCCGAGTATTCGGGACGGTTTTTTTGACTTTTGACGGTTTTTGTGTTAGACTTATTTTTAGGTGTTGTACTTAGGGAGGAGGTTCATTGAAACCATTAGGGGAACGCGCTCCGCCGTTTGGAATTCCGATCAACTGGGAAGATTAAGAGGTTGGTGGGAAAAAACAAGCGAAGGAGCAGGGACTATGGTAGCAGTACCCTTCTGTGAGAACGGAGAACAGCGGGTCAAGCATTTGGCGGACAAAGATTCGGCCTTCAAATTCTGTCGAGCGTTGCGGCGTCGTGGCGTCGAAGAAATTGGTCGGCCGATGGCAGTGGACGAAGGGGATGAGGAAAGTTCTCCGGGAATAACCAGAAGGCGCTCTGGTCATCGCCCCACCTATCGGGGCAACTAGTATTCTCATTATCGTTTGGGCTCGACAGCGGTCGAGCCTTTTTTATTTTTTTGTTGCCGCGGTTTTTTATTTATTTTCAAGCGGATTATTTTTATTCCGCAAATAAGACCGGGACTTCCAGGGCGTCGTCATATTCGGACAGGCCGGAGGGATTGTCTTTTTGGAGAATTAGACTGCCGTTTTGACCAGCAGCCGGCCGGTCAAATTCCACAGTGGCGCTAAAAGGGACAAAATCTTCAGTCATCCAGTCGCCTTGGGCGGTGGCTATGGTTTGAGCGATGATTTTACCATCCCAGTCGGTCAGAATGACTGGGAATGACGCTTCAAAAAACCATGACCCGCGCGCTTGACCGGTGATGGTAAGCGGGCTATTGATCATTTGGTTGGGACGGGGCGAGTCCAACCGGATAAGATCTGATTTATCCAATTCATTGCCAATATTCTCGATAAAAGTCTGGTTGCCGGCCTGGCATTGACGCGGGTAACTTTCTTGAACCGGATTACCGGCCTGGACGCAAGCAGCGAAGCTATTAATATTTGTGTTGGTGGAGCTAAGCTGGCAAATCGCTACGCATTGCATAGTGCAGAATTCAGCTTCGGGGTTGTGGCGGCAGGCCGAGGCGCAATCATTAAAGCGGCCGTCCAATTCTTCGCATAAATCTCGGGAAATATTTTCGCATTCCTGGTAATCAGCCAGCCAGTCGCCGCCGCCGTTAAGACAGCGTTCAGCTGAGTCGTCATTAGTCAGGTCGCGATCGGCGATATCACCGCAGCCGGTTGCCGGTGCTGCTTCGGTCGGTTGGCCGTGCTTGACCCATTGGCCGTCTTGGCACAGCCAAGTATCTTCGGGTGAGGTAAGACGCAGGAAAATAATAATTGCGAGCGCGAGGGCTAAAACTATGATTGGTCCCAGCCAGAGATAATTTTTTTTCATAGCTAATTATTTAAGTTGTTAGGTTTTGACTGAGAGCCGCCAATTCGCTAATTAATATTTAAGGCGGTTTTGGTCGGCTGGCATTGCTTGGTTTGGGCTTTCTTGATTATAACAAAAAAAGCGATTTTTTGCAGAGGCGACGGGAAGGATTGACCGGTGACCTTTTATCTGTTAAATTATGATATCGGCAATGGGGCCGATAGGAGGAGAAAAATGAGCGACTTTTATATGATTCGAATGTGGGGGGAGACTGGCGGTCGAGAGGTGTTTAATCAATTGATTGGGCCGGTTACCTATGACATCGCCTGGCTGTTTTTGATTAATCAGAATGGATTTGAGGCGGTGGGTTCGGCCAAGAATATTTTTCATAAAAACAGTCGACAGGCCATTTGGATTACCGACAAAAAAACCGGTAAGCCGATCACGGCCACTCCAGTGGCGGAACAGGTTTGGGCCGTTTTGGAGTTGCTGACTGATCTGTTGGTTGTTAAATTGGCTGATAATAATGATCTGCCAATAGATTAAGGAGCAAGGTGACTTAGCCGCGAGAAGTTATTTTTTCGCGGCTTTTAAAATTAACAAGTTATTTGGTTGACCTTCAGTAATTATTTTGTTACAATCATTTAATCTGCCAATCAAGGTGGGTGGCGGAATAAACAATAAGGAACAAGTATCATGGAAAAACCAATTCTTCTGATTCCCGGCGCTTCGGCCACCGGCCGAGATTATCTCTTGGACAAAATTTTGGAGGAGCAGGCGCTTCGCGAAGTGTGCCGGCGCCTTGGCCGTGACAATCTGAATGTGAAAATCGTGGTCAAGACCACTGACCGACCCGGTCGGCCAGGGGTGGTGGAAGTCACCAAGAAATGCATCAGCCCCGAGGAATTTGATCAAGGGTTGGCTAGTGGCGATATTTTTGCCCATTATGTATTGGAGAGCAATGGCAGTCGCTACGGCTACACCGCCAATGCCTTTGATGTGGCCGATGCGGATCTATTGGTGGCGGATGCCAGCATTTATCAGGTTGCTCAATTGAAGGAGCGGTTTAGTGGCCGAGTTCATGCGGCGGCGGTTATTGCTGATCGCGCTTTTCGCAAGCACAATTTACTGCTGCGAGGCTCGGAGAATCCGGAAGAAGTGGAGAAGCGGCTTAATGTTGGCGATATCCATGTTGCCTTGGCAGTGATGATGTCGGGTAGCGGCATTGATTATCGCCAGTTCATCGACCAGCGCCTGGCTGAACTAATCAGCCGACTGGCTGAATTGGCTCGGCAGGAGCAGGCAGTAGAATCGATTGAACAGGAGATCGAGACGATTATCGGTTCCAAAAATGTCTGTCAGTTAATCAAGGACTTGGCGCTTCGGCCGAAAACGGTCGCTGATGATTTGGTGGTCAGACGTCAGGAAGAATTGGTTGATGATGACCAGCCGTTTATTGACAGCGCCTTGTTTGAACAGGGCGTCAAGATGATTCAGTCGGCACTTAACATTACTGACAGCGTCTCTTCTAAAGAAGCCGTCGCTTAGCCGGCACTTCGGGACTAATTGCCCAAAATATTGACTGACGCCCCAGAGCGAATTAAGCTTTGGGGCGGTTTTTTATTTGGATAAAATTATTGACAAAATAATTGTTTTTTGCTATGGTTTTTATTTAGAAGATTGGTTAAACAACAAAAGGAGCTCTTTAAAATGAGAAAATTGCGAATCTATACTGATTGCGGCGAAAAACCAAATCAGCCGGTGAATGTGGCACTCCAGACAGTACTGACCGTTTTGTTGGCGGAAGCGGAAGTGGTGGCGGATTTTCAGGAAGCTGATTTGATTATTATTGATAAGGTCAAAAATTAGCGGAAAAATACCGCGAAGACAAACAGTATGTTCTTTTGGATTATGGCCAGCCGGCAGAAACAAGTCTGCCGGATTTGCCGAATTTTGTTAAGGTGGATATCAGTGATTGTCTGGTGGAATTGTTGCGGATTTCTTCCGGAATCAAACTGGAGGAAGAGACTGAGGTTGCGATTTCGGTGGTGGAATCGGCCGTCTCAGCGGAAAAGCCGGGCCTGCCCTGGATCCTTGTGGTCGATGACAAGCCAGAGAATCAGCAAGCGGCCAAGAATCAACTGGGCAATTTCAATCTGGTCGTGGCCGAAGGGTTTGATCAGGCGCGGCTGGCGTTAAGGGAGCGTCAGTTTGCTTACGCCCTGCTTGATTTGCATTTGCCGGTCGCCACTGATGGCGCTCTGGGCGAAGCTGGGATCGCCAAGCATATCGGCCTGGACATACCCTATGGGCTGTTCTTGCTTTTGGAAGCTTGCCAGCACGGGGCTCATGCCGCGGTGGTGACTGATCTTAATCATCATCAAGATCCCTTTAGCGCTGCCTTTGATTATTATGCCAATGAGGCGATGATTATCAATGGCAAGAAGGCGCTATTATTGCATGCCCAACTCACCACCGGCGGCGTCAAGGATTGGTGCTGGGCGCTGGATCGGCTGATGAACTAGTATGAGTACACGGTATATCAATTTTTGATAAATTGGTATACCGTTTTTTATTTGCAAAATCAGCCACCCGCCTGCTTTCCAGCAGGCAAGTTCAAGTCCCTTTGTTTTAATCATCTATAAACAAAATAGCCCGGAATAAATTCGGGCTATTTTGTTTAAGCGGACCGGACGGGACTTGAACCCGCGACCTCTGCCGTGACAGGGCAGCGCTCTAACCAAACTGAGCTACCGGTCCATAAATTGATAATTGATTGTTAAAATTGTTTCGGTCGCGGGTTACACCCGACGTTCCCGGGCAGCGCTGAATGCTCCCAGGGGTCGCATTCAGCGACGCTCAGCTCATTCGCCTATCGGCGAATTGTTTCGCTTCTGCCCGTCTCGTCCGCCTGGGGCGGACTTCGACCCTCTGCCGTGACAGGGCAGCGCTCTCCACCAAAGGCGGACAGGTAACCAAACTGTGAGCCCCACCCAAGGCGGGCAGGTACGCCCCCCAAGCGTTTTTAAATTATAAATTGTCACATTCGGTCGAGGGAACCATTTTTCTACCCGAGTTGAGCGAGAAGGCGAAATAGTTTCTATTTTCTAATTATTTCTTTTCTGCATTTGGATTATATTCGGTATTCCAACTAATGCGTCAGAAGTTATTTTAGCAGTAATTTTATGGAAAGTCAATATAAAAATCCCGATTCAACAACTGAGCCGGGATTTTTATATTGATAGGTTATTTGATTTTTTCTATAATCTTGGCAAATATTTTTGGCTCTTTTTTAGCGATTTCCGCTAGTACTTTGCGGTCCAATTCTATTTTGGCTTTTCTAAGGCCGGCAATAAATTGACTGTAGCTCAGTCCATATTCTCTGGCGGCGGCATTGAGCTGAACCTGCCACAATTGGCGATTGACTCTCTTTTTGACTTTACGGTCGCGATAAGAATAGGCGCCGGCTTTGGTGACCGCGGTTGTGGCCAGTTTGATTAATTTTTTTCGTCCCCATTTATAGCCTTTGGCTTTCTTGAGGATATTTTTTCGGCTCTTGGTGTGGATGACTCCTCGTTTTACTCTGGGCATTGTTTAAGATTTAAAAAATAATAAATTAGGCGTAGGGTATGAACTTTTTGATGTTCTTTTGGTCGGCCTTGGCAATTTGGCTGTCCCGCCGTTTGTTTCTCTTGGTGTTGCCGGATTCGCGGGCATTAAAATGATCCTGGCCGCCAGTTCTTTTGATGACCTTTTTCTTTTTGGTGACAGTAAATCTTTTAGTTACGGCTTTTCTGGTTTTTATCTTGGGCATAGTCTTACGGTTATTGATGTTTATAAGGTTATAACGGCTGATAATTTATTACCTTGCTTTTTTATCTCTTGCTCGATTTTTATTTCCTTGTTTATTAGTTGGTTATTTATTTCGTCAATCATATTTTTGATATTTTCTTTGGCCAGGTCGGTGTGTTGGTTTTCTCGACCTCGGAGTTGCATCTCTATTCGGACTTTGTTGTTTTCTCCAAGAAATTTCAAGACTCTTTTGGCTCTGATTTCTTTGTCATGTTGACTAATACGGAAAGACATTTTGACCGTCTTAACTTCGCCGCCTTTGTTTTGGGCTTTTTGTTTCTTCTCTTTTTTTTCTTGTTGATATTTGTAACTGCCATAGTTCATTAGCCGGCAGATGGGCGGGTTGGCTTTCGGCGATACTTCTACCAAGTCTAAGTCGGCCTCAGTTGCCCGGCGGAGCGCCTCTTCTTTGGACATCTCTCCCAGATTATTGCCGGTTTCGTCAATCAGCATCAGCCGTCTGGCAAAGATTTTTTCGTTTGCCCGCAACATTTTAGCATTGACGGCGGCGGTGGTTTTTTTTCTTCCCCTAAAGGATCTGCGCATTATTTTATTTATTTATCAGTGGAGATGAGGGGTAATGAGCCCCTGTCTAAGAATAAGGATTAAAAATTAAACTACAAGCTTAGCTCCTTTTTATTTTAGTCTGTTGCCTGTAAAAAGGAGCAAAACGGCAACAGCTTGGCCTTGGAGTTTTAAGTGATAATCTCAAGGCGGGATTATCACCGAGCCCGATAATATAACACCGCTAGTTGCCCGTCGGGCCTAAGGCAAGGCGATGGCCGTTAAGCTAAATTAAGCAACGGCAGGAGCCAAAGCCAATCCGCTGAAAGCAGATTTTAATTTGGCAAATAAGTTGTTTGCACTTATCTTAGTCGGCAGGTTTAGCGAGGTAACACCGACCTCGGCTTGTTAATTTTTAAATTATTCCTATCGAAGCGATACATCCCCAGTTTTAGCGGCCATTATTTTTTGACCGTAGGGCGCGATTAATCTCTCTGGCGGTTTCTCGTTTTTTGATGGTTTCTCGTTTATCGACTCGGGTTTTGCCCCGCGCCAGCGCCAAATCAATTTTGATTAATCTTTTGTTAGTATATACTGAAATTGGGATAATTGTCAAGCCTTTTTGTTTGGTTTTCCCCATTAAGGAATTAATTTCTTTTTTGTTCAATAACAGCTTCCGTCGCTGATTGGGGTGGTAGCTCGTCTGGGAATGAGCCGCCGGTTTGTAGGGAGAAATATAGGCGCCAATAAGCCAGACTTCCTGGTTAGCGTCAATGGTGACATAACTACCCTTGAGTTGGATGTGGCCGGTTTTAACTGATTTGACCTCTGGGCCGCTCAAGACAATACCGGCCTGATAGGTCTCCAAAACTTCGTAGTTAAACAGGGCATTTTTATTTTTAGCAATTATTCCCATTTTTTTGTTGACAGCCTTTGACTTGATTAGGTATAATTTAATTAATCTTAATCAACTTTAGTAATTTTGTCCAATGAGCGCCAAAAATAATATTCGAGAAAAATTGACAGTAGATATCTCTTCTTTGACGCTGATAAAAGTTTTGGTGATCATCATTGTTTTGATGTTTCTTTTTTATATCCGCGATATTATCCTGACTGTTTTTATCGCTTTGATTTTGGCCTCCGCTTTTGACCCCTGGGTTGATTGGTTTCAAAAAAACAAAATTCCTCGGGCCTTGGGATTATTGGTGATTTATGCGGCGGTAATTTTGGTGCTAGCGGGCGCGGTTTATTTGATTATCCCGCCGATTGTAACTGAGGTCAATCAACTGTCAAAGGATTTTCCGGTTTATTCGAGCCGGATCATTAGCAGTTTTGAGAGTTTGCGCAATTATTCCAACACCCAAGGTTGGAGTGAAAATATTCAGGGTTATTTGACCGGCCTGCAGGCTAATGTTGGCGTAGCCGCCGGCGGAGTGTTTAATACTATTTTTTCCTTTTTCGGAGGAATTTTTTCTTTTTTTATTATTATGGTGATTACTTTTTATATGACTGTCGAGGAGCAGGCAATGAAGAGAATGATGCGCTTAATTTTGCCGGTTAAATATCAGCCTTATTTTACTTATTTATTAAATCGGATTCAGGATAAGATCGGTCGATGGTTACGGGGGCAGCTGTTGCTGTCATTGATTATTTTCATTTTAGTTTGGTTGGGCCTGAGTTTGTTGGGCATTCGTTACGCACTGGTCTTGGCCTTGTTTGCCGGCGTGACTGAATTGATACCTTATTTGGGTCCGTTTCTGGGAGCGATTCCAGCGGTTTTTATCGGCCTGACTCATTCGCCATTAATTGCTTTAGGCGTAGTGATTCTTTATTTATTAATTCAATTTTTGGAAAATAATGTAATTGTGCCCAAAGTGATGCAACGGGCGGTGGGTCTCAATCCGATTATTACCCTGGTTGCTATTTTGATCGGTGCGCGAGTAGCCGGTATTATCGGGGTGGTGCTGGCCGTGCCAGTTGCTACAGCAATTAGTGTAGTCGTTAATGATATTGTAGAAGCGAAAGATTAAATTATAAATATTAATAAATAATTAATTTCGGCACGATTTGTCCGAAAATAAGGAGAATAAAGATGATTTACAAAAAGACCAACAAACGGATGTCTGAATTAGTTGACGAAGAACCAATTGTCAATGATGAAGCGGCGGGGCTGGAACAAGCCACGCTGGCGAGAAAAAAATGCGCTCCTAGAAAAAAAGGAGGGTTATTATTGGTAATATTGGTGGTAGCGTTATTATGGTATGTATTAGGCGCTTATACCGGCCTGGCGTTGCCCGGGTTTAGCAAGATGCGGCCCAGTAATGATTGGCAGGCGATTTTTTTGAATAATGGTCAGGTTTATTTCGGCAAAATTAAAAATGTGACCAGTCGCGAATTAGTGTTGACCAATATCTATTATTTGCAGGTTATTACTAGACCGCTTCAGGCCACTCAGGAAGGTTCTGCCGAACAAGTGGAGCAGAATCAGCAAACTCAGCAGGAATTGACATTGATTAAGCTGGGCAACGAACTTCATGGGCCAACTGATAAAATGGTTATCAATCGTGACTATATTTTGTTGACGGAAGCGTTGAAGAACGATTCTCAGGTAGTCAAAGCGATTGACGCCTCTTTCCAAAAATAATAAATTCATTGTCTAAAAATAAATAATTCCGCCCTTCACTTAGGGCGGAATTATTTGTTATAATGAGAGTATAAAAAATATCCGATTTTATGTTGGATTTTTCTTCAATTGAATCGATGTTTACTGATGGCGAGCGGCCTTATTTGACTATTAATGACCTTGCCCGGCGCGGCAAATACAGCGAGGCCTTCTTATTGACGGAAGTCAGAAAAGGAAAATTGAAGGCTTTTAAGGTTGGTGATAGCTGGTTGACTAGTGAGGCTTGGTATCAGGATTGGCAAGAAACAATTCGTCGGTTGGTGGAGGAAGAGTTGGAAACGACTAACGATAGCGGTCAGTTTGAGCCAAAATGGCTCAGGCCAATGGCTCGGCCAGAATCGTCTGGCCAGTTTAATTATTATGTTTGGACGGCGGTTTTTTGGACGCTATTATTGTTTTTTTCGGCCGGGCAGTTATTTTTTTGGTCAGCAACCGGATTAATTTCCACTGACGGTCGGGTGATTGATTTTGGTCAGCGAGTGTCAGTTGGGTCTGATTTGGTTCCCCGGCTCGTTTTATCGGCAAGTGGCAAGGTTTATGCCGAATCGCTAAAACTGGCGACCCGGGTCGTTCGGTCCGACTATCCCCTCAACGATGAGCGGTTGACTGATTGGCTAACTGGTCTTTGGCAGTCTTCCGGTCAAGTGGCCGGCGATAGCGATCAGCAAATTAAACCGCTCAGATGAAAATCGCTTTGGTTTATGACATGATTTATCCGTTTCACATCGGCGGAGCGGAAATCAGAAATTATCAGTTAGCTCGACGTTTAGCTCGACACCATGAAGTCCATTTATTTGGGGTTAAATTTTGGGATGGTCCGGATATTATTTATCGGGAAAAACTGATTATTCATGGCGTTTGTCGATATAATAATATTTATAATAGTGCCGGCATTAGGACGGTAGTTGGGCCGATTAAATTTTCTCTCAAGTTGTTTTTTCCTCTTTTAAGAGAAAGGTTTGATATTATTGATGCCTCTACTTTTGTTTATTTCCACTGTTTTACTTGCAAGGCGGTAGCCTTATTTAGACGAACGCCTTTAGTGTTGACCTGGCATCAGTATTGGGGGGAGTATTGGTATTCTTATGCCGGAAAATTAAAAGGAACAATCGGTCGGGTGATTGAAAAAATGGTTTTAAAACTAAGTCATTGGCACTTGGCTGTTTCCGAAACAACTCGGCGGCAATTATTGGCAGTCGGAGTTAGGCCTCGTGATATAGCCGTTATTTACAACGGCATTGACGAAGCGGTTATTAATGACGAGACTAGACAATCAGGTCAATATGATGTAGTTTTTGCTGGTCGTTTGACCCAACAAAAAAATCTTTCCCGTCTGATTGAGGCGATTAAAATTTTAGTTGTCCGTCGGCCGGAAATAAAAATTATTCTAATTGGTGACGGTCCGGCCAAACAAGAGCTGATGGAATTGGTTGAAGGGCTTGATCTAAAGAAGAATATTTTTTTTCTTGGTTTTTTGCCTCAATTAAATGATGTTTATCATTTAATGAAACAAGCAAAAATTTTTGTCTCCCCATCTTTACTGGAGGGGTTCGGCATTGCAGTGGCTGAAGCCAATGGCAGCGGCTTGCCGGCGGTTATCGTGGAGTGTCCTTGGAATGCTTCGTCAGAAATAGTAATTGATAATTATAATGGCTTAATTGTAAAGAATGATAGCGCGCAATTGGCTCGGGCAATCGATAGTCTCTTAGCTGATGATAATCTTAGGCAAAAATTAGCCAGTAGGGCAAAGATTTCGGCGCGGCGATTTGATTGGAACAAATTAGCCGGCCAATTAGAAGAACAATATAAAAAAATAATTCAAAGTTAATTAAACGATCAAGGGAACGTTGTTGATTCGGGGTGGTTTTTCCCAGTTGCCAAGGCCTTGGTTTTGAGCTAAAATAAAGGAAATTAATCCTTTATTTTTTTATGGCTAAAAAACAAGAAGACTTGATGCAAAAAATTGTTTCTTTTTGCAAGCGGCGGGGTTTTATTTATCCTTCGTCGGAAATTTATGGCGGTTTTGCCAATTCTTACAGTTATGGTCCTTACGGCACCGAACTTAAGAACAATCTCAAGCGGCTGTGGTGGAAGAAATTTGTTCAAGACCGGGTGGATATGGTGGGCATTGACGGGCCGATTTTGCTCAACCCCCGGTTGTGGGAGGCCTCCGGTCACACCAGCGGGTTTAATGATACCATGGTTGATTGCAAAGGGTGCAAGAAAAGGTTTCGAGCAGATCATCTTATTGAAGCGGCAACCGGCCTAGATTTAGAGGGAGATATAGCAGGAATGGCTAAGGCATTAAAAGAGAAAAAAATCAATTGTCCCGAATGTGGTCAAACCAATTGGACCGAGCCCCGGAATTTGAATTTGATGTTTACCACCACAATGAATGGCGTTGAGGGGCCAGTATATTTGCGACCGGAAACCGCCGGAGCAATATTTGTTGATTTTAAAAATGTCATTGATTCGATGCGGGTGAAAATTCCTTTTGGCATCGCTCAAATCGGCAAAGCTTTTCGTAATGAAATTGTGGCGGGTAATTTTATTTTTCGGTTGCGAGAATTTGAACAGATGGAAATAGAATATTTTATCGACCCGGAGGCCAAATGGGAGAAATTATTTGATTGGTGGCTTAAAGAAGAAGAGGAATTTGCCTTGGCCCTGGGGGCTGACAAGAAAGATTTGCGGCGGTTCGAGCACCCGAAAGAAAAATTATCCCATTATTCGCGCAAGACTGTTGATATTGAATATAATTTTCCCTTTGGCTTTAGCGAATTATATGGTTTGGCGCATCGAGGTGATTTTGATTTATCTCAGCACGCCAAGGCGTCCGGTCAGGATTTGTCTTATTTTGATCAAATTAATAATCGTAAATATTTGCCGCATGTCTTGGAACCGACTTTCGGGGTTGATCGGAGCATTTTGGTGGCTTTGTGCACCGCTTATCACGAGGAGGAAGTTGAGGGAGAAATTAGAACTGTTCTTAAATTTCCTCCAGCGCTTGCGCCGGTTAAAATTGCCGTGTTTCCATTATTAAAAAATAAGGCTGAGTTGGTCGTTAAGGCTAAAGAAATTTTTGATTTGTTAAAAGACAAATATTTTTGTGAATTTGACGATAATGGCAATGTTGGTAAGCGTTATCGCCGCCAGGATGAAATCGGTACACCTTATTGTGTCACGATTGATTTTGATACTTTAGAAGACAAAATGGTCACAGTCAGAGATCGCGACAGCATGAAGCAAGAGCGAGTGGCAGTTGCGGAGTTAGTTAATTATTTTAATAATAAATTTTCAAATTAATGTATCAATTAAAGGAATTTAAAAATGGTTTGAAATTTGTTGGCATTCCTCTGGCTGACGCGCCGACAATTGCCATTTTGTTATTGGTTAAGGTAGGTTCGCGTTTTGAAAACGGCGATAATAACGGATTGTGTCATTTTATCGAGCACATGATGTTTAAGGGTACGAAGCGGCGGCCGACCGCCTTGGATATTTCAAAGGAACTGGACGGCATTGGCGCCGAATTCAATGCTTTTACTAATAAAGAATATACCGGCTATTATATCAAAGCGGATGCCGGCCATTTGCCATTGGCGGTTGAAGTTTTGTCGGACATGTTGTTACATTCTAAATTTGACGCCAGAGAAATTGCAAAAGAAAAGGGGGTAATCATCGAGGAAATCAATATGTATAAGGATAATCCCTTAATGTATGTTGATGATTTATTAGAGCAGTTAATGTTTAAGGGCAATGCTTTGGGTTATTCGATTGCTGGTCATAAAAAAAATATCAAAGCTATTAAACGCCAGGATTTTTTGGATTACTATAAGGGGTTTTATCAGTCCCAAAATATGGTGCTGGCTTTAGCGGGCAACTATAAATCTTCGGCCCCTTCATTATTGGAGGAAAAATTTTCTTTTACCGGCGGATCAGCAGCCGGTTCTTTTGTTGAATTTAAAATTAGCCAAAACAAGCCGCGAGTGGCATTAATGTTTAAGCCGACTCAGCAGGTGCAATTAGCTTTAGGTTTTTATGGTTGTTCTTACAGCGACGATGATTTGCCTGCTTTGAAATTATTATCCGCCATTTTGGGTGGCAATATGAGTTCTCGGTTGTTTTTGTCGGTTCGGGAAAAAAATGGCTTAGCTTATTTTATTAAGTCTTATTTGGGAAATTATTTGGATAGCGGTAATTTAATTATCCAGGCGGGGCTAGATAAAGGGCGCATTGATCAGGCGATTAAAATTATTTTACAAGAATTAAAACGGCTTAAACAAGGGATTAATTCTGAAGAGTTACAGCGGGGCAAGGATTATTTGGCTGGTAAGTTGTCATTGGAATTGGAGGATACGGCCAATCTGGCTCAATGGTTTGCAATACAACAATTAATGACTGATCGGATTTTATCGCCGACCGAACAGATTGCCAAAATTCAAGCCGTATCTGTTGCTGATTTAAAATACCTGGCTAAGAAAATTATTGATTTTTCCCGTTTAAATTTGGCGGTGATTGGCCCTTATCGGGATAAGAAAAAATTTGAACGATTAATTATGATGTGAATGGCTAAAGGGAGGTAAGCCATTGATTGATGATGTTGTCTTTTTTTAATAAAATTAAAAAATGTCTCAATTTGAGTTTTGAGTTGGCCAGAATTTCCTTCAAAATTAGAAATGAAGGCAGTTTTTTGGGTCTAGCGTGGTATCTACTCAATCCACTGGCGGCTTTTGGTTTGTTGTTATTTCTGTTTTTCGATAATCTGGGAAGTCAAATTGATTATTACCCCGTCTATTTGTTGGTAGGGGTAATTATTTTTAATTTTTTTCAGCAGGCCACCACAGAATCATCTCTGGCGGTTGTTGATAATGCCGCATTGATTCGTTCGGTGAATTTTCCTCGTGAAGCGCTGATCATTTCCATTATTATTAAGAACATTTTTTCCCACTTGTTGGAACTAGTGATTCTGATTGTTTTGATTGTGGCTATGGGTTTGCCGTTTGTCGGGATTATTTATTATTTGCCGGTTTTGCTTCTGTTGGCTATTTTTACTTTGGGTGTTTGTTTTATCCTATCATCCTTAACAATTTATTGCTTGGACCTAGCTAATATTTGGAATTTTTTTTGCCGGCTGCTTTGGTTGGGGACGCCGATATTTTATACGGTTGTTGATCAGCCAAGATTAATAATGGTCAATCGTTTTAATCCAATGTATTATTTTGTTTCTTTGGCCAGGCAAATTTTAATGCCACTGCGACTGGAAATTGGTTATGGAGTAGCAGCGATTTTTTATTCATTGGTTTGTCTGATGATTGGTTGGTTCCTTTTTAATCGCCTGAAACGCAAATTTGCCGAAAGAATATGAGCGACTATATTAAATTGGAAAATGTATCCAAGAAATTTAAAATAGGGCACAGTAACGGCACCCTATTGTTTGAATTATTGGCAACCGTTTCCAGACAAAGGCCAAGAGAGATTTTTTGGGCGCTAAAAAATTTTTCTTTGTCAGCTTATCCGGGCGAAGCAGTTGGAATTATCGGCCTTAATGGAGCCGGCAAAACCACTTTACTTAAGGTTATCGCCGGAATTTATGAAATCGATGGCGGTTCATTACTGGTCAGCCGGTCGGTGGTGCCGTTAATCAGCCTGGATATTGGTTTGGTGGAGCGGTTAACGATGCGGGATAATATTTATTTGGCCGGGTCGCTACTGGGCTTGTCGCGCAATCAGATCAGCCAATGCTTTGATCAGATAGTTGACCTGGCTGAATTGGGTGGCTTTATTGATTGCAAATTATGTCAATTTTCCAGCGGTATGAAGGCTCGTTTGGTTTTTTCCATCGTGATTAACAGTGTCAAAATCAGCCAGCCGGAAATATTGTTAATTGATGAAATTTTTGCGGTCGGCGACGGTATTTTCAAGCAGAAGAGTATCTCGGAAATGAAAAAATTGAAAAAAAATAATGTGACTATTTTATTTGTCGCTCATGATTTAGAATTCATTAAAGATCATAGCGATCGGGTGCTTTGGCTCGATCGGGGCCAAGTCAGGGAGTTGGGTGAACCCTCAGTGGTGGTGACTCATTATCAAAAATTTCTTGAAGATAATATCAACCATGGCCAGAGGCAATAAAATTTTAGCGGTTATTACCACTTACAATCGAGTTGCTTTTATCAAAAGGTTGCTGATGAGCCTAAGTCTTATTAGTGGGCCGAAATTTGACGTTTTAATAATTGATGACTGCTCTGATGACGATTATCAATCGTTGGTTGCTGATCGGCAATATGGTTTTTCTTTGGATTATATTAGGAATCATCAGCAAAGTGGCCCGATTTTTTCTTTAAATTTGAGCATTGATTATGCCATTAATAAAGACTATGATTATTTGTGGTGGTTAAATGACGATTCAGTGGTGGCTGAGGGCACCTTAGAGCAATTGCTTTCTGTTCTGACTGAATCAGAGATGGTAGCGGTGGCCGGTTCGGCTGTTTATGATGTTGATTACCCGAGCCATTTAATCAGTGCCGGATATTTTTTTGATTTTGACAAATTAATGCCGAGGATTAATTTCTCCAGTCAATCGGTTGATTATGTCAGTACTTGCTCGGATTTAGTCAAGGTGGCGGTTTTTAAAAAAACCGGCTTGAGGTTTGATTCGGCTTATTTTATACGCAGTTATGACGTTGATTTTTATTTCCGGTTAAAAAAATACGGCTACCAGATTATTGCCGTTAAAACCGCTCCGGTTTATCACCCAAATTTTATCAATGATTCGGCTGACAAACAATATTATAATTTGAGAAATAATTGTTATTTTTGTCTAAAGTTCAACCAGTTTAAGTCTAAACAGCAAACAGCGGTGTTTCACTGGTTAGCGAAAGCCAGAAAATTATATCATCAGGAATATTCTTTGGAGGCAGCCACTTTTTATTGGTCAGTGGTTGATTTTTTTCGATCACGATTGGGACAAATTGATTTTTATGGTCAGGCCGGCTTTGAGTTGGTCGATGGTTTAGACGATCAGCGAGTGATTTTCCCTTATTTTGGCCAGACAGCTGAATTGGCGATGATTGGTCGGTGGCTCAAACAACGCGCTTCGGGTTGCAGTTTAACTGTAATTTTTCCGGCCGGTCAACCAGTGGTCAAATTGTCAGCCAAGCAAAATAATATTATTTTGCCGGCCGGATTTTTTTATCGGCTGATTGCTTATTTGACTCTAATTGGGCGCTTTGATTATATTATTATTCCCGGCGGGATTAGAAATTTAATTCACCCCTTTTTGGCAGACAGAAAAATAAAATTAGAAAAAAATAACGGCCGCTTTTATGTCGCCGGAATTAGTTGGCTTGATTATTATTGGTTTGATTTAAAAATTTATTGGTTGATTTTGGCAATCCGTATCAAGAGGTATTTTTTTCAAACTTGGCGTCGTCAATTATTGAAACAATCTAATCATTAGTTTTCTTGAGCCGTTGATAAATTGTTGGGTAATTTTTTTTCAGGAAGATGCCGACTTTGCCGATTTGCCGGTCGATAATCAGCGCGGTCATTTTGACGGCGTATTTTATTTTGGCCCAGCTATAAAAAAGGGATAATCTGAGACTGGTTTTTAGGCTACCATCTTCCTCATAAGCGCGATACCAGTCCATTCGAAAGTAGGGGTTGGCTTCCTGGTTGGCAAAATAGTTAACCAATTGGCCTTGATAATGAAGGCATTGTTCTTTAGTGGTATTAACTAGCTTGATGGCGGGCTGGCTATTATAGTTGGTCAGGTTGAGAATGGAGTCCTGTTCCAGCAGCAGATTATTTTTTTTGCATAGTTCATACATTTGCGTGCCAGGAAAGGGATAATAGAAGGAACATTGTCCGCGGTCTGCTCGGATATCTTTGTTTAATTGGACAGTTTGGGCCATTTGCTCGGCCGTTTCAAAGGGCAGGGCGAACATATTGAAAGTGTAAATTTGAATTCCGGCTTGTTTGACCAATTTGGCATTGGCAATAAATTGTTGATTACTGTAATGTCGGCCGAGTAATTGTTTTCTGAATGACTCGTTGCCGCTTTCCAGTCCCACCCAAATATAAAAACAGCCGGTAGTTTTCATTAGTTTAATTGTTTCACTATCAAGAGTATCCATGCGGGTCATTAGGGTATAAGGTAGTTTAATGTTTTGGGCGTAAGCCCGTAAAAAATTTTTGAACCATTCTTTATTGGCAGTTAAAGTTTCATCAGCGAAATTAATTTGGCCGGCTTGGGGATATTGGCGGATTAAATTTTTAAGCAGATTAATGGCGTAATCAATCGGTGGCAGACGAAAAAAATGTTGGCCAGGAGGATATAATTGGGACAACTCTTTATTGGAACAATAAGTGCAGGCAAAGGGGCAACCGCGGGTAAGCTTGGCAGAAATATTTTTACCCTCATATTGAATAATCAACGAACGTGGATAAAGACTGTAATCGGGGAAGGGTAAGGTTGACAGGTCGGTAATAAAAGCTGACGGTGGATTTTTTTTAATTTGACCGTTAATTTTCCAATAAAATCCGGCAAGGTCGGAGACGTCTTGATGTTGGTTAATTTTTTTTAGCAGGTTGGTTAGGGGAATTTCCCCTTCGCCAATCGTCACGCCATCAATAGCGGCTTTGTTGAGGACGGTTTCCGGGGCCAAAGAGGCGCCTGGACCGCCACAAATTTTTAAGATGCCGGGCAAATCGGCGATTGCCTGAGAATAATTGATCAGGTGGTTAATCTGCGGCCACATCAAGGAAAAACCAACCAGGTCCGGATTAAGCCGTTTGATTTGGTCTTTAAATTCTTTGGCGCTGATTTTTTTATTCAAGTAAATCAAAGAAACCTTAAAGCCACAGTTTTTGGCTATCGGTATTAAGGCGGCCACGCCCAAATTAACTGCATAGTAAAAACTATCAATAGCTAAATCGACGAAGACAAGATGTTTTTTATTGGGTAAGTTATAATTCATCAGGTTTTAAGGGAGTCTTGATTTTAATGTTGGATATTCTTGATTTGCGCTTGGAGCGGAGGATTTTTTTGGAAAGATTTTAATTCTCGGTTGATTTGATGAAGATCTCTCAGATATTCCGAGGTTAGTCCATTACTGGTCCAATAGTGGCGGAAAATTGGTTCGGGATTATCAAAGTTGCACCAACTTTGATATTGATTGGGGTCCAGTGGCCGGGTTGAATTGGCCCAACCGGCCCGACTGATTAGGGCCGGGTAAATATTTTGCGTTGTCCACCAATCAAAGGGTTCGGCACGACTTAGCAATAGTTCTATTAATTCTAAATTTAAAATTTGTCGATTTAAACAGAAAAAACCAGCACAAAAATTAGGTGGCAGGTCGCAGTTTAATGTTGATAGAAATGCTTCTTGTCCCCGGGGGGACGCCTCATAAGAGTAAAGGATTTCGCGACTATTATTTTCTATCCAGTCGATTATTTGCTGGGGTTGTTTCAGAAACAAAGTGTCGGAATCCAATGATATTATTTTATCGGTTTTGGCTAGCATAAGGTAGTCTAGTAGTTGCTTGGCGATCAGGTGGTGCTGGCGGTAATTGGATATTTTTTCAAATTCGGCGATTTGAGGGATAATAATTCGGTCAGCTTGGCAGAGATCGATAATGGTGACATTTTTTATTTGCTTAGTCAATATTTTTTTATCAAAGTTTGTCAGACTGCCATCATCGTGGGCGACAACCGCTACTCGCTGATAGAATCTTAAGAAGGATTTGACGGCGAGCAAATATAAACCCAAATGTTTATGGCAAACCAAAGAATGTATTTCCGCTCGGCCCCCCGGGTCGGCGCTAAATTCGCCGGAAGAGTGAGGGAATTTAATTAAGGGGTAAGCTTCAATTTTTCTAAAAAATTTTTCAGTCACTTGGCTTAATCGCCACAGGCCGTCTTTTAGTCGAACCAGTATCAACCAAAAAAGGGAGCTGGCTTCTCTTTTGCTTTCTATTTTTTTTCTAATATTTGTAAACATTTTGTTTTATAATTGCTATAATCGCTGCCGCCATTAAAGCGCTGTTGGCGGAAATTGATTTTAACAACCAACCGGGCCTAAGGCGATTGGCGATAATATAAATAAAATCCTGAATAAGATTATAACCCGGCAAAATTAATAAATTAGGCATTAATCGTTTGCGGTTAATAGCCAGTAGTGAAGCGAATTCCCGCAAATTTCTTTGGTAAATTGATTTAAAATGTGGTTTGTGCCAATGATTAATAATCGCCTGGGGTTGATAGCCGATTTTATAACCGGCTCGGCTGACTCTTATTGCCCAATCATAATCTTCCGAGGCAGCCAGATTTTCAGTAAAAGGAAATTTTTTCCAGACGCTTTTTTTAATCATTGAACCGGCATTGGAAAAATATAACTGCGGTTTACTTGAGCGGCATATTTTTTGGTGGTGGGCGGTTAACATTCTGGTGATTAAAGGACAATCGCTATCGGTAGCAATTTGTTGGCTGTAAACTCCAGCAAAAAACGGATTGGCAAAACCGGCGATTAAATTATTTAGCCAATTATGTTGGGGGATAGCGTGGGCTGACAAAGAGACCAAAAATTCACCGCCCGCCTCATTAAAGCCAAGGTTGAGAGATCGACCATAAGTAAAACTTCCTTTGTTTATGGTTATTATTTTGGTTTTAAAACGAGCGGCAATTTTTAGAGTGTTGTCGCTGCTTCCGGAATCAATGATAATGATTTCGAAATTAAAATTAACCGATTGATTAAAAATTGACTCCAAACATTGGGCCAGTCGCCGCTCTTCATTGTAAGTTCTGATAATAATTGAAACTAACGGAGCGGCGTTAGTAGCAGGAGAGGGCATTTTTTATTTTATTAATAAAATTTTCCAAATTGAATTTAGCCGCCTGAGACAGACAGGCGGTTTTATAATCGGCCGGATTGCGACCAATAAGGCGGATGCCTTTTATTAGGTTAGCATCATCAAGGGCGTCAATTAATTTTCCGGTTTGGCCATCAATAATTGTCTCTTGGAAACCGCCCTCATTGGGGGCAATAACCGGCTTACCCGAGGCCATTGCCTCAACGGCCGCTAGCCCGAAATCTTCATTTTTTGCGGTCGTGATAAAACCTCGACAATCAGCGTAGAGTGCGGCTAATTTTTGGTTGCTCACCCAGCTTAAAATTTCCACATTAGCAGGTTTTATTTTCATAAGCCGTTGGAAATTTTGTTTAAATAGTTTACTATTTTCTTGATTACCGACTATAATTAATTTCTCCTGGGGCATCTGACGGAAGGCTTTGAGTTGAAGATCGATTCTTTTCTGGGCGACCAAACGGTTAACACTAAGCCAGAAAGGGCCATTTTGCCGATAAAAAAATTTTTTAATGTCGACCGGCGGATTTATTACCAATGAATCGCGTTGGAAATAATTTTTTATTCGTTGGCGAACGTTTTCTGAAACGGCGATAATTTTTGGGATTTGTTTAATATTTTGCAAATCGGAACGTCGCCTTAAACCAATCCACCAATCAAAAATCGTCTTCTGGCCCAATTTTCGAAGATGGTGCTTGGTGTAGTCGGCCAGGTCCCAGATTTCTCGGGCGGGTGAGTAGGCGTACCACAAATTTGGTTTATTATTGATTGCCGCTGATAAGGCCCAATCGCCGGCGATCAGGTATAAAGCGTATTTGGTTTTCAGATTTAGTCGCCCAAAACGCCAGTGGATCATTTCTTGTTTCCACGGGCTATTAATAGGCACTCGGCCGATACTAAAAATATTTTCAGTGCAGAAGCCCGCTTTAGTAATTTTGTCTTTATTAATGTTGGTGGTGTAAATATCAGCCCCCAGTTTTTCAGCCAGGGTTAAATTGACCAATTCTGCGCCGCCAAGATTGTCAAAAGAATTATGGAAGATAGCAATTTTAGTTTTACCGCTCATGGGTTTGGTAATAGTTAAACAAGTCAGCAATAATCTGGAGTAATTTTATATTAATTTTCTAATTTTAGCAATTTTTAGCCGCGGGAGCAGCGGGATCGCGGAACAATTCGACTGATTTGATTATTTACCTTAGTTGAGATACAATATCAATAATTATAAATCTTTCCCCAAATATGAAAATTGGTATTGATTGTCGAACAATTTTAAATCCCGGGGCCGGCGAGCAGGCTGGTGTGGGTCATTATACTTATTATTTGGTCAAAAGCCTATTAGCACTTAATCAGGATAATATTTATGTGCTGTTTTTTGATGATCGCTTTAAAAATAAGAAAGAATTTTCCGCTTATAACAATGTCATTATCAGAACCTTTCCTTTTTATCAGTATAAAAAATACTTGCCGGTTACTTATTCTCAGATGTTGGTGAGCGCCTTATTGGGTCGGGAGAAGTTGGATGTTTTTCATTCGCCGGCCAATACCTTGCCCTTACCTTATGATGGTAAATCTGTGGTTACCGTTCATGATTTAGCAATCTATAAATACCCTGAATTTTTTCCGGGAAAATTTCTTAATCGACAAATATTCTCTACTCGGGTTTTGGTGCCGCGGTCGCTCCAAAAAGCTGATCGGATTATTGCCGTTTCTAAAAATACCAAGACTGATATTATTGAAGAATTCAGCGTGCCAGAAGATAAAATTTCCGTCGTTTATGAGGGAGTTATCAGCCATGGCAAGAGCTGTCCTAATCAGGCTGATTTTGCCGAAGTTAAAAAGCGGTATGGAATTTCAGATAATTATTTTTTGTTTTTGGGCACCATTGAGCCTCGGAAAAACATTATTTCTCTAATTAAGGCGTTTCGGAATTTAAAATTGATTTATGATTCTCCAGCCAAAGATTATCAATTAATTATTGCTGGCGCCAAGGGCTGGAAGGATCAGCCGGTTTACGAGGCAATCGCCGATGCCAACGCCAGTATTCTGGGAATCAAGAGGCGGCGCAGCGGTTTGGAACGGCGGCGGGGTTTTGATGTCAGGACTGATTCACAAAAGAAGAAAATGGGTGAACGGCGCTCACTCGATGATCGTCGGAAGCAAGATCCGATTAAGTATATTGGCTATGTTCCTCATGCTGATAAGTTGGCTTTATTGTGCCGAGCAGTTTGTTTTGTTTTTCCCACCTTATACGAAGGTTTTGGCTTGCCAGTATTGGAAGCGATGAGTATTGGCACTCCAGTTATTACCTCAAATTTATCGTCGTTGCCGGAGATTGTCGGGTCTAAATCTGGTCTCTTGATTGATCCCACCAAAGAAGCGGAATTAATCGATGCAATGCAACACATTTTAACTGACGAGGGTTTACGCGAGTCCTTGTCAATCAGTGGTCATGAACGAGCCCAGGAGTTTAATTGGAATGATTGTGCCCAGAAAACTCTGGAGGTTTATCAATCGTTAAAAAAGTAGTAATAAAAAATCTCCGCCCAGTAGTTAATCGATTGTCGGGCGGAGATTTTTTATACGATATAAATTAGCCACACGATCAAGCTCATAAGAATGATTTGAAGTATCACCCCATATTTTAGAGGAATATCAGTCTTAAATTTACGAATTAACCAGCTGTGATTCCGACCGTGAATATCAGCAATTGGTTTTAATAATTTTAGGTTGGTGATTTTATAAAAAGCGACTAAAACATCGGGCAGGATGCCGCCGATAATCGCCCAAACGACGTGATCATTGGTGGCGAAACTGAAGTTTTTAAACAAGAATATTAAAAAAATGGCTAACAGACAGTTATCAATACTGCCATATAGAGCCAGGATTCTAAAATCTTCCTTGTTTTTAATTTTAATGCCTAAAAATTTTTTACCTAAGATTTCATCACCATGAGGAATAAGGTCCAAAATAAAATGGGAAATAAGACTTAAGACAAATGCCAAGGTTGAATTACTAATTTTTTTGCCGATAATAGTTGCGGCAGCGGCATGAACGGTAACAAACATAGGAGTAGTTATTTAATTAGGTATTATTAATATTTTAACAATTAAATCAATTTAAATCAACAAGGATGGACAATAAAAAACGAGGTCAACTCGTTGGGAGATTTTCAGAAAATTGTAGTTTGGTGCCGAAGGAGGGAATTACGCCTCGCTATTTTGTCTAAAGACAAAATAGTCTCGTTGTCCGGGGCAGCGCCGGATGCTGCGCCAGCTCGCATCCGTCGACGCTCTCCCGAGAACTCGGGATCGCTTCTGCCCGTTCGATTCCTTGGGTCGCTTTTAGAAATGTGAGTCAAAATAAAAACGAGATTTACTCGTTTTGGCTTTTTGGTGCCGAAGGAGGGAATCGAACCCTCATGGACAGAGTCCACACGATTTTGAGTCGTGCGCGTCTACCAATTCCGCCACTTCGGCATCTGGATGTACCAGGGGTGGGAATTGAACCCACGACCAATGGCTTATGAGTCCACTGCTCTACCACTGAGCTACCCTGGCTCCTATTTTGTTGCGGGGGCCGGACTCGAACCGGCGACCTGCGGGTTATGGGCCCGCCGAGCTGCCAACTGCTCTACCCCGCGTCATTGTTTATTATTTTAGCAAATATTTTTATTTTTGGCAAGCTGGTGGAGATGGTAGGAGGAATATTTTTATTAATTATTTTTTTTATGTTATAATATAAAAGTAAAAATATGGGACAAATAATTTCGGTTGTTAATCAAAAAGGGGGAGTTGGCAAAACCACTACCTCAATCAACTTATCTGCCTATCTCAGCCAGCTGGGCAAGTTTGTGCTTTTGGTGGATCTGGATCCACAAAGCAATGCCACCTCAGGCTTGGGTGTTTCCAAGGAACTGGATCGGGGAGTGTACGAGGTGTTAGCCGGACCATATGATTTTAAGGATATTTTGGTTGATACTCAACACAATTATTACAAATTGGCTCCTTCGACCATGTCGTTGGCGGGAGCGAATGTGGAGTTAGTTAATTTAGACCGGCGGGAATTCAGGCTTTATGATAATTTATTAAGCATTAGAAATGACTTTGATTATATCATTATTGATTGTCCGCCGTCTTTGGGTTTATTGACTATCAATGGCTTAGTGGCGTCTGATCAAGTATTAATTCCCGTCCAAGCGGAGTATTATTCATTGGAGGGGTTGGGGCAATTGATGTCCACTATTAATTTAATTAGGGAAAATATCAAGCCTGAATTGGATATTTTGGGAGCGGTTTTAACTATGTATGAGAAGAGATACAAATTAGCCAACGATGTTTTACATGAGCTTTATCATCATTTTCCCAATAAAATATTTCGCTCAGTTATTCCTAGGAACGTTCGATTATCGGAAGCGCCAAGTTATGGTCAGACGATTTTAAGTTATGACCCAAAATCTAAAGGCGCCAAGGCTTATGAGCGATTGGCTCGGGAATTTTTATATTACACTAATTCTTATTAATTTTTATGAATAAAACCAGTGGCTTGGGTCGCGGCTTAAGTTCGTTGATTCCCAATAAAAAAATTAAGGATGAATTTGAGGCAGAATTGGTTCGGGAGGTTTTTTCCGGTAAACGGGAAGAAATTTTGGAGTTGCCAGTAGAGCAGCTTTCACCCAACCCCCATCAGCCAAGGATTGATTTTGATGAGGCTGCTTTGAATGACTTAGCGGAGTCGATTAAGGAGCATGGTATTATTCAGCCGCTAATCGTCACTAAAGTTAAACCCAACCATTATCAGTTAATCGCCGGGGAACGGCGTTGGCGGGCGGCGAAAATGCTGAAAATGGAAACCGTACCGGCAATTGTCAGAGACTTTAATGAGCAAAAAAAGTTGGAATTGGCGTTGATAGAAAATATTCAACGCCGGGATCTTAATGCGATTGAAACGGCGATTGCTTATCAAAAATTAATGACTGAGTTTAATTTGGATCAGCGGGAATTGTCGCAAAAAGTCGGTAAAAGCCAATCAGCGATTGCCAACACCTTGAGAATTTTGAACACCATTTCGGCGGTTCAGGAGGCAGTTAAGCAAGGCAAGGTGTCAGAGGGTCACGCTCGGGTATTGGCTGGCTTGCCGGCTCAAGATCAGGCGTCAGTGCTTAAGCAGATATTATTAGAAGACCTTAATGTCCGGGAAACAGAACAGGCCGGCAAGGAGATTGTCGTCAAAAAACATCTTCGGAAGATTTCTTTTGACCCGGATTTGAAGGATAAGCAAGATAAATTGGAACAGGCACTGGGCACTAAAGTGGAAATAAAAAAATTCGGCTCTTCCGGGCAAATTGTGATTAGGTTTTTTTCCGAGGAAGAGTTGGAAAAAATTTTTAAACTAATCAGTCGGATTGAATAAGACGTCTAGCCGATTAGCGTGTCAGCAGGTTTGTTATTTTTTTCTTTTTATTGATAGCGGATTTAATTTTAGTTTTGGCCATCGAAGTTTTGGTTAACTCTAACCAGTCTTCGCTTGGTCCCGGCCTATTTTTATCGGTGATAATTTCAACAATATCACCGTTTTTTAATTCTGCTCCCAAATTGACCATTTGGTTATTAATTTTTGCGCCAACACATTTGTCGCCGACCCAAGAGTGAACATGATAAGCAAAATCAATAGGTGTTGATTTTTCCGGCAGATCAATTACGTCGCCCTTGGGAGTGAAAACAAATATTCGATTTTGAAAAACATCAAGTTTGATGCTACTGATAAATTGTTCATTGTCCCTGATTTCTTGCTGCCATTTAACTAATTCTTTGATCCAGTTGGTATTTTTTTTGTCAATATTGCCCTGGTGTTCCTTATAATGCCAGTGGGCGGCAATGCCGAATTCGGCTTCCTTGTGCATTTTGGTGGTTCTGATTTGGAATTCAATAATTTGCCCATTATCGGCAAAAACAGTAGTGTGGAGCGACTGGTAGCCATTGGGTTTGGGCTGGGCAATATAATCTTTGATTCGTCCCGGAAAGGGCTTGTAAAGTTTATGGATTATACCCAAAGTTGAGTAGCAGTCGCCAATAGTAGGCAGAACGATTCTGAGGGCGACTAGGTCATATATTTTGGAAATATCTTTATTAATATCCGGTCGAAGCAGTTTTTTGTATAAGCTGTATAAGTGTTTGGTTCGGCCATGGATGGAGACCGTTTCCGAGGTGATGTGATTATGTTTTAATTCTTGTTCAAGTAGTTTTTTGACTTGTGCCAGATATTTTTCTCTAGTGCGGTATTCGCGGGGAATTATTTTTAATAGCCAATTATAAGCCTGCGGATAAACATAGGGAAAGGCCAAATCTTCTATTTCTCCCTTAATTTGGCTCATGCCGAGGCGGTCAGCAATCGGCGCGTAAATTTCCAGCGATTCGGTTGCAATTCGTTGCTGCTTGACTGGAGGCAGGGCAGCAAGGGTTTTTAAGTTATGAATTCGATCAGCAAATTTGATGAAAATTACTCTAATATCATCGCTCATTGCCACAAACATTTTTCTGAGATTTTCTGCGTAGCGTTCAATGCCGCGATATTTGATTTTTCCTAATTTAGTGATGCCGTCAACCAAGTGAGCGATTTCTTTGCCGAAGTCTTTTTCTATCTGTTCCACCGTAATTTCAGTTTCTTCCGGTATGTCATGAAGCAGTCCGGCGATAATAGTGGGAACATCCAGATTTAATTCTGCCAGTTTTTGAGCGGTGGCTAAAGGATGAACGATGTAGGGTTCACCGGACATTCGGGTTCGACTCTGGTGGGCCGTTGCCGCGAAATCATAAGCCAATTTAACCAGTTCTAAATCATCGGGGGAATAATTTTCTCCGACCAGATTAAAAAATTTCTCTCTTTTTTTATCCAGGTGCTCTTTTTTCATTGTCTTTTGATATAATATTGTAAGATATTTTAATCAGACTGGCAAATGGGTCAGTTACTTAAAACGCCCCGATAATTCGGGACGCTGGTTGGGCTATTGACATTCTTTATTACTACATTTAACTGTGCCTTTTTTGTCTTCGGTTAGCGGGTAACCGCATTTGGGGCATTGGTCTTTAGTGGGTTTTCCCCAAAACGCAAAATCGCAGTCAGGGTATTTGTCGCAACCATAAAATATTCCCCGCCGACTTCTTTTAGAAATGATTTTACCGTTTTGACACTTGGGGCAGCTGATGTTTAAATCGGGCGCCGCTTCTTTTTTGATAAATTTACACTTAGGATAGGCGCTACAACCCTTAAATTGTCCATAACGACCTTGGCGTAAAATTAAATTGGCGCCGCAATCGGGACATTTTTCTTCGAGTAATTTAGGTTGGTTGTCTTCAATTTCTCCTTGGGGATTGATATTTTTAGTGTTTTTACATTCGGGAAAATTCGAGCAGGCTAAGAATTTACCAAAGCGACCGATTTTAATTACCATAGGCGAGCCGCATTGTTCGCATTTTTCGTCGGTTTTTTCTTCAGTGATCTCTTTTTTATTGAGGGCGGTTTCTTTTTCTTTGATATTTTTTGCAAACGGCAGATAAAAGCTTTTAATAAAGGGTTGCCACTTTTTTTTGCCAGCGGCTATTTTATCAAAATCTTCCTCAATGGCGGCGGTAAAATCATAATCAACAATATTATCAAAGTGTTCCACCAGCAGATCGTTGACTATTTTCGCTATATCGGTCGGCTTGAGTCGTTTGTCTGTCAGTCGGTCAACATAGCCTCGATCAATGATAGTGGCGATCGTAGGGGCATAAGTGGAAGGTCGACCAATGCCTTTTTCTTCCAAGGCTTTAACTAATGTGGCGTCAGAATATCGAGCTGGCGGCTGAGTGAATTTTTGAATTGGTTCGATTTTTAAACAACTAACCGGGTCATGTTTTTGACTAGCCGGCAGCAGTTCGTTTTTGGTTTGGCTGGGGTAAATCTTTAGGAAACCGTCAAATTTAATCACTTGACCAGTGGCGCGAAAACTGTAGTGGCTGTCTTGATCGTCGATATCAATAGTGGTTGCTTCTAGAATCGCCGGCGCCATTTGGCTGGCGATGGCGCGTTGCCAAATCAATTGGTATAAGCGGAATTGATTGCGGTTGAGCTTACCGTTTAGTTGGTCCGGAGTTCTGGTGGCTGAGGTTGGTCGGATTGCCTCATGGGCTTCTTGGGCGCCCTTACTTTTTGTTTTGTAATTTCTTTGGCGGTGATATTTATCACCCAGCTCTGCTTTGAGATAGTGACCGGCTTCGTGGGAAAATTTTTCCGCCAGGTTAGTCGAGTCGGTTCTCATATAAGTGATTAAGCCGACCGAATCACCATCGATTTCTATTCCTTCATAAAGCTGTTGGGCGAGCATCATCGTCTGTTTGGCAGAGAAACCTAGGCGGCGATTGGCTTCTTGCTGAAGCGAGGCAGTGGTAAAAGGAGGGAGAGGATTTTTAATATTCTCCTTGCTGATTATTTCGCTGATTTGATAAGTTAGGCTGGTTAATTGCTGGTTTATTTCTTGGGCCGCAGTGTCGGTGGTGATGGCAAATTTGTCCAAATTTTTTTGGTCAATTTTATGCAGTTTGGCCCGGATATTTTGCTGGTCAACAGTTTCAAAATCAGCGAATATTTCCCAATATTCCTGTTGTTTGAAGTTTTCTATCTCTCTTTCTTTTTCAACAATTAATCTGACCGCTACTGATTGAACCCGTCCGGCGGAAAGTCCTTTGGCCACCTTTTTCCACAATAAAGGCGAAAGATTATAACCGACCAGTCGATCTAAAATCCGTCTGGCTTGTTGGGCGTCGACTAAATTTAAGTCGATCGGTCGGGGATTTTTGAGGGCTTCTTTGATCGCTTCTTCGGTGATTTCATGAAAAGTAATTCGTTGGCTCTGGTCTAAGGGGGTATTAAAAATTTGGGCCAAGTGCCAAGAGATCGCCTCTCCTTCACGGTCTTCGTCAGTGGCGAAATATATTTTTTCGGCCTGTTGAGCTAATTTTTTTAATTCATTGGCTGTTTTTCGACTTTTGGCCGGTATTACATAAGTTGGTTGAAAATCATTATCCACATCAATGCCAATTTTACTTTTTGGCAGATCGCGGATATGGCCAAAAGAAGATCGGACTTTAAAATCTTTAGACAAAAATTTAGAAATAGTTTTGGCCTTAGTGGGTGATTCGACGATTAGTAGTTTAGACATGGTTGTTGATTAAATTAGCTTGATGTAGTTTTTACCGCCAAGATCTTTGATTAGGCCTTTCATTTCCAATAAGGTCAAAGCGCTCATCAAGGAATTAATTTTAAGTTTACTAAAAATAGCTATTTTGTCAATGTGAAGCGGTTCCTTACTAAGGAGATTTAGAATTATCAGTTCCGTTGAATCATGGGGTTGGTCGGCTAGGGGGGAAATTTTTTCGTCAATACTTTTAATATTTAATTCTTCTAAAATATCCTGATGGCAATTGACCAATTTGGCTCCAGCCTTAATTAAATTATTAGCACCCACCGAGAGGCGATTATAAATCGATCCGGGAATAGCAAAAACTTCTCGGTTTTGTTCCAGGGCGTATTTGGCAGTGATTAGGGCGCCAGAACTTTCGGGCGCTTCAATTACTATCGTTCCCAGGGATAGACCAGAAATAATCCGATTGCGCAGGGGAAAGGTAAATTTGGTTGGCATTGTGCCAAGGGAGAGCTCCGATAAAACAATGCCTTGGCCGTCAATTATTTTTTGGGCCAATTGCCGATTAGTGGCGGGATAAATGTTTTGCCAGTCTAGGCCAGAGCCCAATACGGCGGCGGTCGGCTCTTGGTGATTAATGGCCGCTAAGTGAGCTAAAGCGTCAATGCCCAAGGCTAAGCCAGAAACAATAGTGAGGCCGGCTCGGGCCAATTGACCGCCAATTTCTTCAGCGACTTGGCGACCATAAGAAGAATTTTTTCTAGTGCCGACAATGGCGATCGTCGGCTTGGTTAGTGAATCCAAACTGCCGCGATAATATAAGATTGCTGGGGGGTTATAAATTTCTTTGAGCAACCGGGGATAATTCGGGTCAGTTATTTTAACAAGGTTGATTTTTTCTTCCAGTAGTTTACTTAATTCGGCCTCCGGGTTTAAGGTGGGTCGTTGACTAATCAGATAGGAAATTAATTTTTCTTCCAATCCAGCTCGCTTAAAATCTTCGGCGGATGCTTGCCAGGCCGCTTCCAGTGAAGGAAAATAATTAATGATTTTTTGCCAACTAATCGGGCCGATTTTTTTTATTTGCGAGAGAGCCAACCAATATTGGTCCTCTAGCTGAGGGTCGCTGGTGGTCATTTTTTGCTTAATTTAAACAACTTGTCTTAAGGCTTGACTTTTGGTTTTTGCTATGATAAGATATCATATCAATGTAGTTCTTTGAAATTGTTATCGGCTATTATTCTGTCTGCTAGTTGACGAGAGAAATTGTTTCCCTCCTGACAGTTTTTCTTGTCCTAAATTATGATCCCAGTCTTTTGATTGAGATCATATACTAGCTGACAGTATAGTAGTCGATAGCGATCATCGGGGTGTCCGATTCCCGGTTGGGATTACCTATCCACCTTGGGGGATTAGGTCCAATCAGGTTGAGTCCGCCGGTAACCAGTCCGGAGACACCCCGACCATTTTGGGGCGCGATTTTGTTAACGCTTGTTAAGTCTTGGCAAAATCTTTTCCAGTTAAGCTGGAGCGTCCCGCCAGATATTCTGTTCCGGCTTTCTTAAGGAGAGTCGGTAATTGTTTTGGCGCGCCAGTCCTTGTCGTTTCCTTGGCTCGAGGGAACAAGGCTTAGGCATCCGCGAGGTTGCTGGCGTGCCTTTTTAATTGTAAAGATTCATTACTTTTTCAATCGGTTGGGATACTAATTCCTGAGCCGCTGCCGCCGCAATTTCAACGGCAGCTTTGGCTTTTTTGCCATCCCAAAAACCGATTTTTTTTAAGACATAATTATTGGCGGCGATTTGTTTGGTCTTAGTGGTTTGTACCCCGATTTTGATTCGGCTGAATTTTTGGCTGGATAAGTGATTAATCACTGATTTGACTCCATTGTGGCCGCCGGCCGAAGAGTCTTGGGCAACTCGAATAGCGCCTAGCGGCAGATCTAGGTCATCATGGATGACAATAATATCGGAGATTGGTATTTTGTAATAGTTGGCAATGGCCGCTATGGCTTGACCGGAGTTGTTCATAAAGGTTTGCGGTTTGGCTAAGATTATTTTTTTTTGGCCGATGCGGCTAGTGGCAATTTGCGCTTGAAATTTATTTGCCATTTTAAATGGTCCAGCGGCTAGCCTGCTTTGCAGGCAGTCTAGCGTCTTAAAGCCCAAATTGTGCCAGGTATGGGAATATTGGGAGCCGGGATTGCCCAGGCCGACGATTAGTTTCATAATGGCGATTATTTAGATTTCCATTTTTTAACTTCAATTTGAATGGGGGTGCCGATAATATTAAACTGTTGGCGTAAATTATTTTGCAGGAATCGAATATAGGAAAAATGCAGGATTTGGGGATCATTAACATAGATAATTATCCGTGGCGGATTGATGGCGGTTTGTTCTAATTTATAGATATAAGGGTTTTTTAAACCGCGACCGCGAGCCGGGCGATGTTGTTTGATTTTTGATTTTAAGAAGCGTTCCAGCTGTTTATCTGTCAACTGGATAGATCGGGCCGCTTGGATATCTAAAATCAAGTCCAATATTTTTTTAGTTCTTAAATTTTCTTTGGCGGAGACGAAAATTATCGGCGCCCACCATAGATAAGGGAAGTTGGCCTGATAATAGTCGATGTAACGATTAATTGTTTTTTCATCTTTGTCGGGAATTAAATCCCATTTATTCGCTACAATAATTACTGACTTGGAATTTTCTAGGATTGCTTGGGTGATGTTTTTGTCTTGAGTGGAAATGTTTTTCTGAACTTCCGTCACCAACAAAACAACGTCGGCCTTAGCGATTGTTTCTAGGGAGCGATCAATTGATTTTTTTTCCAAACTTTTATTTTTTAGTTTATTGTCACGGCTGATGCCGGCGGTATCAATCAAGGTGAATTTATTTTTTTTATAGATAAATTCGGTATCGTGCGATTCCCGGGTAGTGTGGGCAATATCAGTAACCATCACTCGCTCTTCGCCCAGAATGGAATTTAACAGTGAAGACTTGCCGACATTGGGCTTGCCGACAATAGCCACTTTGATTTCATTATTTGGTTGTTCGGATTTTATTTTTTTGTCCGCCGGCAAACGGGAAACAATTAAATCCAGTAAATCACCGACTCCAGAACCATTGGCAGCGGAAAGCATGTTGGGCTGACCTAAATTTAATTTATACATTTCCGCGCTGGGCTGACGCCACCTTAGAGAGTCGGCTTTGTTGACAACTAAAATAGTTTTATCTTTTTGTTTATTTTTGACGAGCGCCTTGGCCAATTCGCTGTCTGAGGCAATAATGCCGGATTTGGCATCAACCACAAACAGTATCAGGTTGGCTTTATTAATGGCTCGTTGGCTTTGTTTGATTATTTCCTGGCTGATTTGGTCGGGATTTTTTTTATTAATATCCAAGCCCCCGGTATCAATTACCTGGAAGCGGCGGCCGCGCCACTCGGCAGTGGCAATATTGCGGTCGCGGGTGGTGCCGGCGATCTTGGAAACGAGCGCTTTATTTTGTTCAATCAGGCGGTTAAATAGGGTGGACTTGCCGACATTGGCGCGGCCGATAATCGCTATTTGGGGTAATAAGTGAGTCATTTTAGGGGGGCTATAAAAAATTTTATTATAATATAATTTTAACCTAATTTCAAGTGGTTGGCAATTTACTTTATATTTTTCAAATAATCAGATAAAATAAATAATAATAATAATAATATTATTATTATTAATGAATTAATATTTATGGCGGTAAAAAAACTTTCTGAAGTTGGGTTATCGGCAATCGGGGATACCATCGGGGATAATGAGGAGCAGAATAATAATCAGGAAATCAGTGAAATTAGTCAAGAAATTATTGATGGTTGTTTGGAGTTGGCCATTAGAAGTGAGGCGGCAGAAATGGTTAATTATGGCAATAATGGCGTAATTTTTAAATTAAGTCCGGAAGATTTGCCGGAGGATTTAAAAGAGGTATTTTTACAAGCGCTACCGGATTTTATTGAAAACGGTCAGGAATCGGCTTTTAAAATTCTCAAGCTTTATACCAATGGCAAGGGATTGGTTGAGTATAATCTTCAGGCGGAAGCCTATCGGCTGTTGACAGAGTCAGAAGTGTCGGAGGTTTCAGTGCCTCAGCCGTTTTTTTATCGCGATTTGGAAATCAAGGATCAGGAAACAATTGATTTATTGCAGCAATGTGGCGTGGATATTGATGATAAGGAGCCGCGAATAGAAATTTTGGCGATGGATTTTGTGGATGGCTGCGATTTAGCGGCCTGGGTTTATCGCCAGTACCTGATTACCAGGAAAAATGAAATTGAATTAGCCTATCCAGATATTGGTTATGAAAATTTTATTGTCACCCTAGAGCAGAAGGGGGCCGATGAATTAATGGAGATAATTTGCCGGTTTATTGGTTTTAAACATAAATATCGGCACAATGATGATTCTCCTGAGGCGCATAAAGAGCGAATGGCGTTTATGAATAAAATAAAGCCGGATTTGGTATATAGGAATCTTTTTGATAAAAAACTAATCAGCGAATTAATAGTGGCAATCAGTGTTTTTCATCGGGCTGGAATTTATCATCGGGATCTGCATTTAAGAAATATTATGCTGGATCAAGAGGGCAAATTAAAAATTGTTGATTTTGGCTCGGCCATTAAAATTGATCCGAACAATGACTTGGATTTAATGAGGGTTTATCAGTCCGATAATTGTTATCCGGATAATGTCTCAATAGAATTACTTAGGCCAATTAGCAAGGGCCCGGAGCAAAAAATATTAATCGAAAGAATGGATAACGCCCAGGCTTTGGGCCAATATATTGATGAACCGAGGGAAAGTATTAGGAGAAGGTTATTAGCCGGTGAACCGTTGACTAGGTATCCGTTGAATAGGTATCAGGAAATATCAAAAAAAGCGATTGATAATTTGGATGAAGGAATCAGACTGGGCAAGACCATTCAAGAAATTATTAAGGAATTTGAAGAAATTAGAGGGAAAGGACAAGAAGAAAGTCGATTTTCTTTGGCGGTAGCAGTTTTGCTTGAGATTGCCCGGCAGGGTCGAGCCGATGAGGTTATCGATTTTTGCAACAATGAACTATTAACAATTGAGGATAGTAATCAAAGGATGCTTTATCGAGGGCTGCTGGAGTATCTGCAATAAAAAAAGATTTAAGCGGTTCGGCTTAAATCTTGGCATTTTTGTTTTTAGGGTTATTAATCGTACCCGAGAAACCTTTCCAATTGGTTAAGGGGAATTTTTTTGATTATTCCATTTTTTTCCAAAACCACTTGGTCCTTAATTAAGGTCACTTTAAATCCCCGGGCTTTAAACACAGATTCAATGTCTGTTGTTTTTAATTTACGCCCAGACATTTTTTTCTTTTGTGCCATGTTATAACGCCTTTTTTGTTTTTATCTCTTGTTTGAGATGCCATTATCAATAATGGATTATTATTGTAACAAATAAAAGAATTATTGTCAATAGCGGTTTATCGGGCTTGTTTTACTATTGACTTGATTTTGAAGCTCATTTTTCTTATACTTTTATCAGTACAAAGTTAGGAGGGTAATATTATGCCGGGTGAGAGAGATTATTATTGGTATTTGAAACCGTTGGACAGCTATACAAATGAGGTGATAGCTAATTTAGCGGAGGCCATCTTTGAAGATGGGGTGTTGTGCCAAGATGGCGGCCGGCGAGGGATGTGGCTATGCCCAAGGGAGATTATTGCCAGCCTCAAAAGAAGTCGGACAAAACTCAGGCTTAAGTTTGAAGTTTTTGTCCGTGAAGGCGGCAGTCATTGTCCGGCTCGACCTTTTATTTTTGATCAGTAATCAAAAAAGGCGTGACCCCAGTGGGTCTCGCCTTTTTATTTGGTGAACGGAAAGTGGCTTATTTACCAAGGATGATCACGAAGTCAGCCTGACTGTCAAAAGATATTGGTCGCTCGGCAGTTAGTTTGGTTTGGTAAATTTTTTCCAGTTCGGCGGCCGTTCCTGGCTTGGTTTGACCGGATAAATCATAAATAATGGTAGCGGCAAAATCATGATTAACGGCATTAATTGCCTTGGTGATATTAAATCCCAATTTTTTCAGTCGGTCCTTTTCTTGGCCGGCCCAGCCGGTTACCCAGGTGCCATTTTGGATTTCAATAGTGGCGTTTTCCTTTTGATAGTCATTAGTCGGCGGAGTCTCGGCGACCACTGGCGTTGGAGTTTCGGTTTCAGGCGGTGCGGACAATGTTGGAGTCTCGGTAGCCGTTTGAATATTCTCAGTTTGATTGAGATTGTCGCCAGTCGCTAAAGCTGGCTCGCCTTGAATATAAAAAATATTCTGCCAAATTTTTTTAATAGTTTCAAAATTACCGTCTTTAGGTAGTAAAACATAGGCGCCATTAACTTTATCGGCATATAAAAAACCGGTTGGACCATCGGTTAGGGTCTGATTAATAATTTTGGTTATATCAATGTCTTTGCCGATTTGAGCCAAGCGAATCATTTCCCAAACTTGCAAGTTGGTAATAATGTGATCCTGATAGGCGCTTAATAAACTATTGATGCGTCGGGGGCTAAAAAAAGTTTTGGTTTCAAATATTTTTTCTTTTAGGGCGACTAAAATTTTTTGTTGCCGTCGACTGCGGGCGAAATCCGATCCCTCGATGCCCAGGGCGTGACGGGAACGAGCGTATTTAAGGGCCAGTTCTCCGTCCATATGCTGGAGACCTTTTTTAATTGACAGAGTTTCAAAGCGGTTCTCAATGGGAAAAATATTTTCTTTGCCGCGAATTGGATATTGATAATCGATTAAATTTCTTTCTACCTCGATATCGACGCCGCCAAATTCGTCAATAATTTTTTCAAATCCATCAAAATCCACAGTGGCATAATAATGGATTTCATCGCCTAATAGCGAACTGAGCGCCTCAGCCAGATCTTTACCGCCGCTACCTGGATTTTCTTTTTCTCCATAAGCATGAACGGCATTGACTTTTATCCAGCCGTATTTGGTGGTGGAAATACTCAAATCTCGGGGGATTGACATCATGGCCACTTCATTGGTGCTGGGTTTGAAGCTACCCAAAATAATTGTATCAGCCAGTGTGCCACCGTCATGGCCTCGACCGCCCATACCAATCAGCAGAACATTAAGGCGATCCCTATCTTCGCCGATCAACTCTTTGTCGCCGCCGCCAATCAGCTTGCCCAGTTGACCAATTAAATTGAATTTAGACAATCCTTTGGCTAAATTTTCATCGGAAAAAACCACGGAAGAGGAAAAGACCGCCAAAACAATGATAATCACAATAATTAGGCTGAGAATAATTTTTTTCCAGCCGCTGATAATTTTCTTATCTGCCGACCCTTTTTCTTCTGGCGGCAAAAAATCTACGCCGATTTTTTCCATGGGTATATTGTTTTCTTCTTTATTATTTAAGTCATTATTTATTATAAACCATTACTTGAAATTTGCCAATCAAATGTGTTATAACAATAACTTGCAAAATATTGCTTTTATGTTATAATTTATATAATTATGAATAAATTTTAAGCGTGTGGATAATATTTTAAACGATAAGGGACTCAATTTAGGTGATTTTAATTATTCTTCCAATAAGCGGTCCAAAATTAGAGCCGTGGTTGATTTTATTTGGGAAATGGTCAAAGTGACGATCATCTCTTTGGCTATTATTCTCCCGATTAGATATTTTTTAATTCAGCCGTTCTATGTCAAAGGGGCTTCCATGGAACCGAATTTTTATGACCATGAGTATTTGATTATTGATGAAATTAGCTATCGCTTCAGTGATCCGGGTCGGGGTGATATTGTAGTATTTAAATATCCCAAAGATCCCAGCCAGTATTTTATTAAACGAGTAGTTGGTTTGCCTGGTGAGAAAATTGAAATTAAAGAGGGTCTGGTTTTTATTGACGGTCAAACTCTTCAGGAGGATTACTTGACTGACGATATTTTAACTCAATTACCCCTGGGGGGGTATGGCGAGGTGGTTTTGGCCGAAGGGGAATACTTTTTATTGGGCGATAATCGGAGTCAGAGTTTGGATTCGCGGACATTTGGTCCGGTAGCCAGGGATTTCATCATTGGTCGGACCTGGTTAAGGGGCTGGCCGTTTCATCGATTGACTGTTTTTAATGCCCCAACTTATAATTTTTAAATTACGATAATGGTTAAGAAAGTAACACCAAAAAATAATAGCGCTAAATCCGGTTTTATTAAAACTGAAGAAGAGAAAATCAATAAGCGTGGTCGCCGCTCGACTAGAGAGATAGCCACAGTAACCGGCATGAGAGATATTTTGCCTCAAGACCAACGGTATTGGCACGCTGTAAAAAAAGTGGCGGAAAAAATTGCCGCTGATTATGGATATGGCTTGATTGACACTCCAGTCTTGGAACCGGTTGATTTGTTTGTTCGCGGAGTGGGTAAGCAGACCGAGGTGGTGGAAAAAGAAATGTTTGCCTTTAAAGATCAGGGCGGCGACGAGTTGGCCCTTCGGCCTGAAGCAACCGCTTCAGTTGTCCGCGCTTATGTGCAACACGGGATGTTGAATCAGAGTCAGCCGGTAAAGTTTTTCTATCAGGGACCAATGTTTCGCCATGAGAAACCTCAATCCGGCCGTCATCGCCAATTTTTTCAGTTTGGTTTTGAGGCGATTGGTGAAGCCAATCCGGCTTTGGACGCCCAATTGATTTTGATGGGCTGGAATAGTCTGAATGAATTGGGTATTGAATCGGTGATTCAGGTCAACAGTATTGGTTGCCCCAATTGTCGGGATAATTATCGCAAAGAATTGGTTAAATATTATCGCAGCAAGTCAAAATTGCTTTGCGAAAATTGCCGCAAACGATTAACTACCAATCCATTGCGGATTTTGGATTGCAAAGAGGAGGAATGTCAGAAATTAAAGGACGAGTCGCCTCAGGTTTTAGACTATCTTGATGACGATTGCAAAAAACACTTTATGAAGGTGATTGAATATCTGGATGAGCTGGATTTACCTTATGTGCTTAACCCGTTTATTGTCAGGGGTCTGGATTATTATACTAAAACTATTTTTGAGTATTGGTCGATTGATGATCAAGAAGGTAAAAATGCTTTGGGTGGTGGCGGTCGTTATGATGGCTTAGTTAAGTTGCTGGGCGGGCGAGAAGAAACGCCAGCTTGCGGTTTAGCCATGGGCTTAGACAGAATTGTGGCTAAAATGAGGGAGATTGATTTGGAGATTAAAGACGAGTTTCAGCCGGATGTGTTTATTGCGCAAATCGGCGAAGCCGCCAAAAAGAAGGTGATGGTTTTATACGAAAAATTAAGGCAATGCGAGGATTTTCGGTTGGCCCAAGCCTTTTATAAGGATAGTCTTAAAAATCAGTTGGATTTAGCCAATAAATTGAAAGTAAAATTAACTTTAATTCTTGGTCAGAAAGAATTTGGCGATGGTACTATTTTGATTCGAGACATGGAGGGCGGCATTCAAGAGGAGATTAATTTTAGTCGAGCAGAACAGGAAATTCGTAAACGCTTATTGAAATATAAGGAAAATGGCGTAAATGTCCCCCCCGAAACTAATAAGTCGAAGATTGATAATAATTAATAAAATAATCAATTAGAAAGTGAGGTGAATTTAAGTGGCAGAGGTAAAAAGAAAGAAAGGAGAGACTTTTGAAGCGTTAGCCAGGAGATTTAGCAAGAAGGTGCAACAAAGTGGCCGGTTGCTTCAATCCCGGAAAATTCGTTATTATGAGCCGAAAAAAAATAAAACCGCCATTAGGTCAGCCGCCGCTAGAAGAGAAGAAATTAATAAGAAGCGCGAATATTTGAAAAAAATCGGCAAATTAATTGACGAACCAACTAGAAGATAATAAATAATTAAGAACGATGTCTTTACAGCAGACTATCGAGAAAGATTTTATTGAAGCATATAAAACCAAAGCGGCGCTTAAATTATCGACCCTGAGGATGCTTAAAACCGCTATTGCCAATAAAAAAATAGCGGTTAGAATGGCCAAAGAAAATGAGTTAGAGGATAGTGAGGTTGTTGGTTTAATAAAATCAGAAATCAAAAAAAGAAGAGATGCTATTGAGGCCTATAATCAAGGCGGTCGGTCGGATTTGTCCCAGCAAGAGGCTGAAGAAATGGCAATATTGGAACAATATTTGCCTGATCAGCTGTCGCCGGAGGCAATTATTGACATTATTAATCGTCAGGCCGAAATTGTGGGCGCCCATTCGCCGGCTGATTTTGGCAAATTAATGGGTGCAGTCATGGCCGAAGTCGGCTCTCGTTCGGACGGACAAATTGTGTCGCCTTTGGTTAAAAAGTTCCTCAATCAGTAGTCTAAATTTTAATTCCCATGCTTTTTTATCCTTTCTTAACCGGAAAGATATTTAATAAAAAAACCACCCTGCTTATGCTAGGTCTGGCAGTGGTGGTTTTTTTATTTGCGTCGACAGTCACTTTGGCCAGTTCCGGACCACTGGAGAATTACGGTTTAACAGCAGCCCGCGATTTTGGCCTGGGCACTAATAATTTAATTGAAACCATTGCTCGTATTGTTCAGGTGATTTTGGGTTTTTTGGGTATTTTGGCCGTGTTATTGATTCTTTATGCCGGGTTTATTTGGATGACCGCCGCTGGCGATCCGGCAAAAATCGACAAAGCCAAGAAGATAATTATTAATGCGGTCATTGGCTTAATTATTATTTTTTCCGCCTTTGCGATTGTCTCGTTTATTATCAACCAGCTGTGGGGCGGTCGTGATGGCAGTTGGGGGCCGAGGCCGGGAAGCGGCAATGATTTGTCCCGTTGGGGCATCGGCGCCGGCCCAATTCAAAGCGTTTATCCCGCTCCCAACCAGCGCGATGTGCCGATTAACACTTGGCTGGCAGTTACCTTTAAAGAATCGATTATGCCCGCGACTATTTGTAAGGTCGCCGATGTTAATGATAGCGACAAATGCGATGGCGACACCATGCTCAATATTGATATTTGTAAATTAGGGGATAATAATTTATGTGAGACCGAGACTGGTTTTTCGGTTGATAAATTTGTCGGGTCTACTGTTTGGCAGACAGCTGATGCTAGGACTTTTGTCATTACCCCTAAAATTTATCTGGGTCTTGAGGATTTGCAGAATCGGGAGTTTATGGTGACCCTAAAAGAAGGAATCAGCCGGGCCGCTGATGGCGAGTCAGTATTAGAGCGGTTGATTGGTCGCCAATTTTCCTGGTCGTTTGTCACTAATGGCGAATTGGACCTTGACCCGCCGGAAATATTAAGTACTAATACCATTCTTAATCCCTTGGGAATGCCCAGTATCAGCGGCGTATCACCGGCGCCGGATGAGGAGGCGGATAGTTACAGTCCGGCGATCGCGCCGACCGCAACTAAATTTTCTTATACTATTTTTAATCAAGCCAATTTAACTCCAGAAATTAATTCAGCCTATACTTCGCCGGTTAGCGCTCCGAGCTCGCCCAGCGCCACAATTTCCGGCAGTTATGGCGGTACTGCCAGTGGTGAGGTGACAGTCACTATTCAACCTGACGGTAAAACTGTTGCGGTTGATTGGCCGGGAATGATGGATAATTATTCTGGTTCTTATAGTCAGGGCCAGACAATTAATATCGGCCCTTATGGTTTAACTTTTTCTTTGACTGAGGCGGCGAATGAGCAGGGTGGGTCCTGGGCAGTGGGGGGGAATTCCTGGAAATTTGCGGTGACGGCTTATCAGCCGGGCGATTATGTTGAGGTGTTATCTGATTCACAGGTGATTAAAAAATATGTTTTTGGTCGCGATATTGCTATTGGTCAAGACGCCGCTAAGACCACGGCCAATATTACTTCGGCGCTTATTAGCGGCAGTGGCGATATTTTCAAGAAAGAAAGCGATAGTTCTATTGTCACCAAAGAAGTCGGTGAAAATAGCAGTCGCTACTCATTGAATTTTGTTTTGAATAAGTCGGTCACTTTTTCTTCTACTAAGATTGACGGTTTAAACGCCAGCCAAAAGCAGACCATTAAAGACCAGCCGGATGTTTACCGTAATCAATTGTTTGAGCTCCAATTTAATGAGCCGATTAATCCAATTTTTATTGATAATATAGTGATTAAATACGACCGCAACAATAATGGCGACTGGGTGAATTTGGCTGATTTTACCACCGAAATATCGGCTGATTATACCACAGTTGGTTTACGGGGCAGTATTGAATGCGGACTGAATACTTGCGGCAATCAAATGTATTGTTGGCCAATGTATGACGGGGCGCCGGAACAGGGAGCCGCCACTCATTATCAGGTTGAAATTAAGGCCAGCGACTTGGTGGCTTGTTCGGATTCTCGCTGCGACCAATGGCAGGGAGCTTGTGTTGGTGGTGGCGATAATCGTTGCGCCAGAAGAGTAGGCGATCAGATGGTTTTTTATCCGGGGGTTGGCGCCAATTTGAATGAAGTCAATGGTATTATTGATTTGGCCGGCAATTCTTTAAACGGCAGCTTTGATTATTATCAGGAAAACGGCCAAGTTTATGGCTTGGCTAACGGCCCAAAAAGTTTTTACGACCTTAATTTGTCCAATCCGCCGTTTGGTCAATCAAATCCGGAAGCCGATGGTTTTGGCGATAATTTTCGCTGGAGTTTTTGGGTGTCAACGGAGATTGATCGTCAGGCGCCTCTGATTATGGCTATTGCTCCCGAGGATATGACCGGCGGAGCAATGACCAGCAACCTTAATCAGCCAGTAAATTTTTCTTTTGATCGTTTAATGCGCAGCGCCAGCTTAAAGCCGGGTTGGAATTACGGTCCGACAAGTGACCAAAAAAGTCGGACTACTCGTTATTTGGCTTTGAACACTTTGACGGTTAACGCCAATCCAGTCGGTTTTTGGGTGACTAAGGTCAATTATGACCAAGATAATGATGGCTGGCCTGATTATACTTCAGCCAACTTACAGCATCATATTTTGGATCTGTATGCCGCTTATGCGCCTTTGGTTGGCTCGGGCGCGGAATCAATTACTCAGAATTGTTTTTT
>Ga0208939_1000175_pt1 | contig 55770 bp, 83 predicted proteins | sample AD_STIC12_MetaG_FD_184437 | JGI IMG/M metagenome (GOLD analysis project Ga0208939, IMG submission 184437) | Active sludge microbial communities of municipal wastewater-treating anaerobic digesters from USA - AD_STIC12_MetaG (SPAdes) (version 2) | ecosystem: Engineered > Bioreactor > Anaerobic >...
AAAAAAAAAAAAAAAAAAATAGTTTTTTTGTTTTTTTTTCCTGTACATATGCTTTGCATATGGTATAATAATCATGTAAACGGAAGGCAATAAACTTCCGAGAAAGGCGGAACCCATGGAAAACTTAAGAAGAAAAACTAAAAACACAGAAGTAACGATGAGCTTGGACGTGCTACTTGAGAATGAAAAAAGAATGGTTGAATTTCTTATGGCAGCACAAGAATTTGGACTAGACCACAAAATTATCGACGCAGATTTTGACAGAGGAATTTCAATCATTGATGTAACAGGAACAAAAGAAAATTTACTTAAGTTTTATTCAAGCGACTATTATAACTGCTCAGAAGATTACTTTGAGGAAGCATTTCAAGCAGCAATGGAGGAAAACGCGTAAGCGTTCTTCCTCTAAAAAGAAAGGCGGAAAATTATGACAAAAAAAGAAAAATTGGAAAAAATGCTGGAAGTCAAAGCTCAAGCTGTAGAAAACTTAGAAAGCTTACTTTCTGAGGCAAAGAAAAAAGTGGCAAAATTAGAATCTGAGTTATCAAAAGCAAATTATAATTGCCGTAAAGCTACAGAAAAATTAGAAGTTATGACTAAGAAAGAAAAAGAAATTTTTAATCCTTCTAGCGAAAATTATTACTCATTTGTAAAGTATCTTTGTAAAGAAATAGAGAAAACTTTTCCAAATGTTGTATCTTTGCCTCATGGATATTGCTGCAATACTGATTACTTCTCAAAATCAAAATACAGTAAAAATGCACCTGAAAACTATTTTTGTGCTAAACTTTTCAAAGGTGGACTTAATAGTAATTATACAAACGGAGAATGGGATATCATATACAATCTTTATTTCACCTGGAGGTTTGAAAATGATACTATAAAAAATAAAGTATTTTCTTTTGTTGAAGAGTTCTTAGCAAAATTTAATGTGCTATTTGTTATTCCAAAAAACGACTTAGAATGTTTTGAAATAGTTTTATAAAAAACACAAAGCAGAGATTAATTCTCTGCTTTTTCTTTTTAATGAAGGAGATTAAAATGAGTAGAAAGCAAGAAAGACCAACTAGACTATCAGAAGATGGAAAACATTATTTAGTAGTAGTTAAAAAACGTGTAGGTGCAAAAATTGTTTTATCAATAGCAGAAATACCTGTTAAATTTTGTCCGATATGTGGTAATAGAATTCAAATAAAAAATAAGTGCAAAAATGAATATCTTCATTTAAAAACTTGTGGTGAAATTGAATGTGTAAGAGCACAAGGACAATTAAGTAGAGATAAAAAAGAAAAGTTTTCTGCAGATACACCAGAACAGAAAAAGAAAAAATTAGAAACCGTTAGAAAAATGAAAGAAGCAGCAAAAGAACTTTCTAAATTATCATTTAGAGGATTTCAAAAATATTGAGGAGGAATAATATGGAAATACTAGTAAACTTCAAAGAAAAAATATCTGAATTAGTGAAAGAACTTTGCGTTCCTGAAAATTTCTACACTTTTTGGCATGAATTCAGAGACCAATATTTTTCAAAAGAAGTCTCATATAAAGAACAGTGTTTCATTGGTTATTTATTATCAGAAGTTCAAGATTCTTCTCCACAGGAAGTATCGGTATTGTGTCATGCCTTATTGTCAGAATTTGTATTAAGACAAAAAATATTTTCAGAAAGAAAAGATTATGAGAAAAATACCACAAAGATATGAAATAGATGGAAGTACTATTCTTTTTGGTGATTCCAGGAAATTAATAAAGCCATACGAGAATGGTACATACATGAAGTATAAAGACATGATTCCGTATTTATTCTTAAGAGAGCTAATTAATGTAGGAGAAAATGAATTCTGCGAAAAATGTATAATGAAAATTTGGAATTCTCGTGAAGAGCATTTTGAATGTAGAGCATTTGGAAAAGTAAAATTAGAAACAAGTGTAGAAAAATTAGACGAGAAAAGATGTGAACAATGCATAAAGATGTTGACATTTAATAAAGAAAGAAGCAATAATAAATAAAGAAAGGTAATATTATGGAATTTTATTATTTAAACATGGAAACTTTAGAAATCATAACAAAAGAAGAAAAAGAAAACTTAGAACTTAATAACCCAAACGAGCTTGAAAAAATTTATCCTTATAGAAGCTTATCAGAACTTAATAAGGATAGAATATTTAGAATTTCTTTTGAACTTAAAAAATTGAAAGTAAGAAAAACTAAACTAAAACATTTATTAGCAATTTCTAAGTTAAACTTGAAATTTAAACATTCAAGAGAAGAAGAATAATATGTCATTTAAATGGTATAAAGCAAGTAAACAGTTGCAAAGCATTGAATATTGCAATAGCGTAGATGATTTGCTAAAAAACTTACTATATTCTAAACGAGCACTCGAAAAGCACTACCTATACGAGAGGTATTGCGAGAATTGTTCTCATTACAAGTTTACTGGTTTTTTTGAAACACCAAGAGGAACACGTAAACTTTATGAAAAAGATTGTAAAAATGAAGCTGAGTGTCTTCTTAAAAACCATTGCCATTGGCAAGACGGGAGGAATTAGGTGGAATATAAAGAAAATACTTTTTTAGAATTTGTATCTAATAATTCTATGACATTTAGCAGAGAAGCAAAAGATGCAATATATTATTATAGAGAAGATATAGATTCTCAGAAATTTAAGAAAAAAATATACAACTTAGAAAGAGATATTGAATCTGCTTTATGGAAAATAAAAGATAGAGACAATGAATTAATAAGGCTTAATGAAAAATTAAGTAAGATAGAAGAAAAATATAAAGAGGAGTCAACTTTTCCTGGAACTGTTGAATGGTTAAGACAATTTTTTCAAGATGTTGTTTACTCTTTTAAAAGTGACTATGGTGTAGAATATAAAAATAAAAAATATAATAGAATAGAAGTATACGCTGTAAATAATGTTCTATATGCTATAAATGGAAAAAATAATAAAAGAAGATTGGCTATTTTGCTATTTAATACTAAAGAAGAAATAACTATGACAGAGTCTAAATATAGAGAGGGTATTGGAGAAAATATCTACGAATTTTTAGGCAGTGAATTAAGTAAAGCATCTTATGAAATTCTTTCTATATTAGAAAAAGAAGCACAATACTTATTACAAAATAAATTTATTGAAAGTGATGATAACAAAGAATTTGTTTTGTCTTTAGTAGGTAAAATAAAAGCAATGCTTAAAAAATAAGGAGGTAGTAAGTATGAAAGCAAAGTATATTCAAATTCTATTTGTTATTTCTTTGTGTTCTATTATGCTAATAGTAGAAGTATTGAAATCTGAGCCAAATTTTTTCTTTTTATCTTCTTATACTTTTTTTATTATTATTAATATGATAGTAGGAATAGTATTTAGAAAAAGAGAAATGAAAGTAACATCTAAAATGAGATTTGTTTGGACAATAGATTCAATGATGGGATTTCTTGAATTACAGGAAAATTCTTTTTTCGGATGGCAAACTGTAAGTAAAAGTGACTATCACATCGCTTGTAAATTAGATGAATCTATGAAAAAAATTAAAGAAGAAATTTTACTACAAAAATACAAAAGAAGTAAAGAAAAACCAAAAATCACTTATAAGGAGATAGTATGAGAATAATGAGCAATGTAGCTGTATATGATAAAAATGAAATATATAATAGTCATAAAGAAAAGCTAGGAAGATATTTTATTTATTGTTCTGGAAAAGACTTTGAAATAATAGACTCTACAAAAGTATACAATGCACATTTTGTAATATTAGCAAAAGTCTTTTCTTTTGAAGTAGCGTTAACAATTTGCAAACTTTTACTAAAGAATTATGAAGAATCACAAATAAAAGTATCTAATCTATATGACTACTCAGAAAAAAGAATTGACATTAATAAAAAATATGGAGATTGACATGATAATAAAAGTAAGAAAAAGAAAACAAACTATTCATCCATTTTATAGATTAAGAAATATTTATACAAAATATGCTTTCAATAAATATTGCTTTCCAATAACAAGAATAGTAAAAAAATTTTTTATTTATACGTATCTAAAAGACAAAAAAGTATTTTTTCAAAAAGTTAGAATTAGACAAGAACTTAAAGCTATTTTTATTAATAATGGGTACAAGACTTATTTTAGTTATGAATTTAAAGACATTGAAATAGTTGACTAGTTATGAGCTATTATGAAGAAATAAATAAATTAGATAAATTAATAGAGGAGGTGGAAAAAATGGATGAAAATACTGTTGTGTTGACGAAAGAAGTTTTTGATTTGCTTATGAAAGCAGTCAATCATGCTTTGCAAAATGGATTTGCTTATTCTCAGGAAGAGAATGACAAAGTCAATGAAGGAATTCCTCACTGAAATCTATGAGGGCTTAATTGCCCTCTTTTTATTTGACAATATTAAAGTTTTTCAACAATAATAAATATAAACATAGAGGAGGTACTTATGAAAGTATTCATTGTAATTTTAGCAGCATTTTGGTTATTTAGTTGTTCAATAACAGAACCAGAAAAAGATTTTCCAGGGCCGTATGATTTTAGAATTGAATCAATAGAAAAAATTGATGACTCAACATCTAAAGTTAAATTAGTTTGGAACTTTATTCCTACAGCAGAAAAGTATACAATTCAATGGAAAAGAAATTCAACTACTTTAGAGTATGAAGAAATATTTATTTATTCTATTGAAAATACTTATGAAATAATAATACCAAAAGAAATTAGTAAAAGTTTTACAGCAAGAATTAAAGTGCAGTATATTTCAGGTAAAGAGTCTTCTTGGTCTAATGTACTTAAATAAAGTGGAGAAAATTATGAATTCGGAAGACTACATAACTAAGAAAATAAATAAAAGAAAAGCTGGTTTTTACTGTAGAGCACAACCTCCAACAAACCCGTTTACAACAAGAATGGTAGAGCTTTGTATTTCATTCTCTGTAGTTGGAGCTACTTTATGGTTACCACCATTCACAGAAGAAGAACTTGATAAAATATATGAAGTAGGTAAAAAATTTTTTGAATCACAAAGAAAGGAGAATAAAAATGAATAAAACTTTATACCACAAAATTGTTATAAAATTTTTAATATTCTTACTTGATTTTTCAATGTAAAAGAATGGTACTCTACAAGCGGGCAACAATAAAAAGGAGTTTTGCTATATGTTTATAAGAGAAGATTCTATAATTATTGAAAGTGATAACTTAAAAGAAATTTCCACAAAATTGGCAATGTATTTTCAAAATAAAAATGCAGTCATTGTTGGAAATGCTGCTTCAGGAAAAACTGCAATAGCAGAAATTACTATACAAAAATTAGATGGGACGCATAAATTAATTTATTGCGATGACTACTTACGACAAGAAGGTTTGTCTGCTCTTATGTTAAGTATTGAAAGACATAATATGGTTCCACAATCTACTAGAAAGAAATTAATTATTGAAGGTTGTCTTGGTTATAGACTTCTTCGCAAGTGTGCAAAAAGAGAAATTGATTTTTTTCCAGATATTATTGTAGAAATTAAAGTCAACAATTTTCAACAGTATAAGTTTATGGAGTTAGATGAAAGAAAAATTGACTACGCGGAGTACAAAATGAATTATTTGCGTATGAATAAATCTTTGAATACTATTTTTAATGATTTTTTGAACATTAATGATAGATATTTTGAACACATTATAGTAGAGAATACTTTTCATAGGTGAGTAAAAGTACAAAAAGTAACAAATAGTACAATTGAAGTACAAAAAAGTATTTTTTACTTATTTGTACTTTGTTGTACTTTATTAAAGTACGAAGAAGTAACAATAATATAAATCTTACTTTTTTAAGACAATTGTACTTTTTAAAAAGTAAGCTTAAAAAAGTGTACTATAATTTACTTTTTTGTACTTTATTTCTACTTTTTATCAAGACCATTTTTAAAAAGTACCCGGAAATATGTGTAAACTTAACCAGATTGGGAATTTTGTATATCCTTTTGTATACCAATTTCTAGTCTAAGTTATTCTCCTGCTTCAATGTTACCAATTGATATGTTTTTTCTATTTAATCAGTAAGAAAAAGAAATATATAAAATAAAAAAGAAATATATAGGCTCTCCGGTGCAAAATAGGTATCAATTGGTATACAGAATGATCTATGTTGTTAAATAGCTATAAGTTATATCATTTTTGAGCTCAGAAATTGGTATACAAATTGGTATACAGACGCTCTATGTTATTAAATACCTATAAGTTAAATTTTTTTAGCCATTTTTTACATACACTCGCAATAATATACTTATAAGAAAGCGGAGGTTTTATGAATATAGCTGTAGGAAAATTGGGAAAAAAGTTCTATTTTAATAGAAATAAATGGACTATAGATTCTGGAGATTCTGAAGTATCTTCTCTTATAATTACTCTTGCAGCACTAAACCCGAGTAAAAAATTCTTCATTATAGGAACAAATGACTTTAGTTCTCTTTCAAAAGAGATTAAAGAAAAATATTTTCCAAACAATAATGTAATTGACGTTTGGAAAGACTTCGATGCAAAAAAACATGACAGAATAAACTACATCATAGATTATTTTAATGAGAAAAAAGTTTCAATAGATTTTGGTTATCTTCACTTAGGTCCAGTTTCTCAAGTAAATATTCCAGAAAAAAGCTACCAATTAAAATCAGGAGAAATCGCAAAAGTAATAAACATGTCAAAACTTTATTGTGGACCGATGGTTCACTTTTTAAATGAAAGTAAAATACCGTATGTTGTAATGGGTGAAGATCCAAGATATTTTCCAATACCAGCAAGAGATTTATTTCATAGACCATTAGCTTATTTATCAACTCAAAATATAGAAGTTAAAACTAAATTTGCAAAAGAATACTTATCTAAAGATTTAGTTTCTATAAAAGAACAAATAATTAATGAAGAATATGATAGATGGTTTTTAGTTTCTGAAGATATAGAAAAAGTATATGATTACAAAAAATATAAGAAAACAAATTTTTTAGATATCTACACAAATGGGAATGGGTCTGCTGGAGAAAAGAAATTTAAAATCATAAAAGAATATATGCATAAAATTCCATTTTATTGTCTTGGCAAATGGAGTGAAGAACTAATAGAAGAACAATACAAAAAATATTTTTTCAATCTTCCAATGGTTGATGCTACTGATAGATTATATAGAACAAAATATACTTTAATGTTTCATTTTGAAGATGGTTTTCCTTCTTCAAAATTTTGGAAGATGATTAATTTTGGTATAATTCCGTTCTATCATAAGTCTATGGACTCTCAAAAAAATCAACCAGTTCATGAATACTTAAGAATATCTTCTAGAAAAGAATTAGTTGAGAAAATAAACTTCTTAGAATCTAATCCACAATTTTACAATCAAATTTTAGAATTTCATTCTTCTCAATTTAAAAAAGAGTATTTTACTGGAGAATTTGTAAATAACATTTTTTTAAAATATCTTTCTAAAGTAACTAAGACAAATAACAAAGAAACTAACAAAAATACTTTTTATAAAGAATCAGTTCTTTTTAGAAAGGAAGATTAAAATGATATTTAATTATCAATATGTACAAAAAATTTGTAAAAAAGAAAAAATTTACATTTTAGTTTTAGCGAGGTCTAATTCTTCACGAGTAAGAGAAAAAAACACAAGACAATTTTATGGAGAAAAATCTCTTATAGAAATAAAGATGAATCAAATTATAAACTCTGGTATTCCAAAAAGTAATATTCTTACAAGCTTTGATTTTTCTTTAAATGAAAATAATTGCACGCAAATTATTAGAGATACTACTCTATTTACAGATGATTCTATCAAATTTAGTGATCTTTTACACAATCTTTTTACAGAAATAAAAAAGAAAAGAAAAGTTTCACACTTACTAATAACTTATCCAACTTCTCCTATGTTTGATGAATCTTTATACAGAGATGCAATTTATAAATATTATTCTGAAGTTATTTGTGGTTCTTATGATTCTATAATTTCAGGAGTTATGAAAAGAGGTTTTTTCTGGTACCATGGCAAAACAGTAAATTATTGTGCAAATGAGAATCATCAATATACACAAAACATTTCTCCAGTGTTTGAAGTTAACAACGCACTATATGGTGGAAAATTTGAAAAACTTTTAGAAAGAAGATATTTCATCGGTGAAAATCCATACTTTTTAGAAAATAGAGTTATAGACTCTATTGATGTAGACACTATTGAAGATTTTCTTTTAGCAAGAAGTATGTATGTTGAAAAAATGAGAGGTGGATTTTCAAATGCGCTATGATAGTTTTGAACAAAGCGTTATTTTAACTATTGATGAAAATTTAAGAAAACCTTCAAATTTTTTTATTAAAGAAGACAAATCAATAGTAACAGACATAGACAAACTTATAAGTAAAAAAATTAAAGTACTTTGTAAACACTTTTTTGATGATTTTTCATTTATATCAGAAGAAGAAATAACAAAAAACAATAGAGCCCTTTATACTATTGTAATTGACCCTATTGACGGTACAGAAAATTTTGCAAACAATATACCTATTTTCGGGTTCAGTTTAGCAATTTATTTTAATGAAAGCCACGAATATTCTTTATTGTATTTTCCAAAATTAAATTTAAAACTTTCATCATTAGACGAAAAAACAATTTCTACAAAACAAAAAAGTAGAATAGTTGCTTTATCTTCTTCTATGACTTTACAAGAAATTATTACTGAGTCTAAAAATTATGAAGAATATAGAATAACTGGATGTGCAACTTATAATATTTTTTCTGTTATAACAAAAAGTTTCAAAAATTATTATAATCCTAGAGCATGTTCTTGGGATATTTTAGCTGGAATAAATTTAGCAATTCAATTTAATTGTAAAGTTTTAATAGACGGAGAAAAATACTATGGAAAATATTTGCAAGAAGATAAAAGATATTCATTGTCAATTTCCAACTGAGTGCCATATAATTGGAAATGGAGAATTACAACATGAACTAGCTCAGAATTCTTTTTGTATAACAGTGAACAACTCTTTAAATAGAAACCTTAGAACAAATACTATAATTAATATTGTTAAGTCTAAATATAGTATTAAAGATATAGATTTCAACATCATAAATTTAATACCATATGATTTAATAGAAGATTTTAAAAAATTACATAAAATTAGTTCTTCTAATATAATAATTTTAGAAGAAGAAGATTTAATAGACTCATCATTAATTTTAAATCCAGCTATTTTTTCTATAAAGATAGCAAAAGGATTAGGATGCGAGAGACTATACATTGATGGATATAATTTTGATTCTTCAACAAATAAATTAAGCATAAATACTGAAGACTTCAATAAAGTCTATTTTGAAAAACAAAAAGAAGAATTTAATAAATTCATAAAAGAACAAAATATTGAATTTTATACTAAAAAAGAAAAAAGTATAAAATCATTAATTGATGAGAAAGTAAATAATAATGAAGTAATAATAGTAGCAGAGATTACAAATAACCACTTAGGAGACATTGATTTACTATGTAAAATAGCAAAATTAGCTACAGAACAGGGAGCTGATTTAGTTAAAATTCAAAAAAGAGATGTGAATTTATTTTATACTAAAGAAGAATTGCAACGCCCATATGAATCTAAGTTTGGAAAAACTTATGGAGATTATAGACGTGGGGTTGAATTGACAGTAGATGATTTAAAGAAATTTGACTCATTCTGCAAAAAAGAAAATATTTTGTGGTTTAGTACAATCTTAGACAAATTTTCTTTTAATTTAATGAACTCTACTTTTAATCTTGAGCTAGTTAAAATTCCTTCTACAGTTTCAAATCATAAAAATTTTATTGAGTATGTTAGCAAAAATTATCACAAAGACATAATTATTAGTACTGGTGCAACAGGAGAAGAATACATAAGTGAAATTGTTGATAAGTTCTATTCAGAAAAAAGATTTTTATTTATTTTGCATACTCTTTCTAGTTATCCAACGCCTTTAGAAGAAATAAATACTGGAGTTATAAATATCTTATTTGCATTAAAAAGTAGAATGAAAAATATTGTACCGGGTTATTCTGGACATGACTTAGGAAGTATTGGTTCTATGATGGCTATAGCAGCTGGAGCAATAATGATTGAAAAGCATGTGAAATATAAAGACCATGAATGGGTTCATTTTGATGAAGTTGCTTTAGACCTTTCAAAAGAAGAATTAAAAACTTTCGTGTCAGAAGTAAAAAAAGCAGAAATAATGCGCGGTTCTTTTAAAAAGAAAATTCATTCAATAGAAAACCACAAATATAAGACAAATTCTTTATGCAATTGAAATAATAGATAAATAAAGAAAGGTGAATAAATATGAGAAAAAGAAAAGAAGAACTTTTGAAAGAAGAGAAGATTCAATACAGAGAAGAAAGGGCACAAAATATTTATTCTACTCGTTTGAAATTTCATTTGCTAGGATTTCCATTAAAAGCTGAAGATGCTATTTTAGCAAAATGTGCTGAATGTATGAATGACTTTGTAGACGGAAAAGAAGATTGTCAATCAGAAGATTGTCCTTTGTATTCTTTTATGCCATTTTCTAAAGTTAAGAAATTATCAGAAGAACAACGTCAAAGAAAAATAAAAGAATTTTATTCTAACTATGATAAGTTTGGAAATAAAATTACAGAAGAGACGCCTAAAGAAAATATAGTAACAAAGGAATGAAATAAATATGAACGAAGAATTAATATTTGAAAATTTTATTTTGCCAATTATTGAAAATGAAAATGATGAGATTTCTAGTAAACTTTCTAAAATTTTAGAAGAATACAATCATCATGAAAGAACATCTTTTAATGAGGGAATTGACTTTGTTTTTAAAACACTAGTTGGAAGAACTCTAAAGCAGATAGGAGAAAAGTGAATGGATAGACATTTAGAAGAACTTAGAGAAAAATTATTTTCTTCAGAACTTAAATGTGTAAAAGTTGATTGTTTTGCATTTAATGATACTTATAAAAATTATTGTGCTATGGGGGGATGTATTCAGTTATTTTTAGACACTATTAATATTAGAATAAAGTCTGAAAAGCTAAAGTCAAAATATGAAAAATTAGCTGAACCAAAATTTAGTGTAGGAGAAACTTTTTATCAGCCTACAATATATTGTTTTGAAGACTTTTTGAAATTTTTAGAAAAAGAAAGCTTTGAAGAAAATATGATAGTAGATGAATTAGTAGTGTCAGAAATAAGATTTAGTGGTTTTGATAAATTTCCGCAGTATTTCTCTGTAGAAAAAAATTCTCTTTCTCGTTCAGTGCATAATGAGTATGAAATGTATAAGACAAAAGAAGAAGTTATTAAGAAAACTTTAGACATGCTTTTTACTAAATCAAGAGATAGAATAAATAAGTTAGAAAAAGAAACAGTAGAGTCTATAAAAGCACGAGATTTAATTTTAGAGTTAGAAGAAAAATTTTTAAATGGGGGTAAATAAGAATGGGGTATAACTATATAACTATAATTCCATTGATAGGTGGAATGACTCTTGGAAATATAAAAGCTACAAAAGTAAAACCAAAGTGTTTATTATCATATTCTATTTTTTCCAATAATGACAATCATTTAGTTAAATACCTTAAGAACGTTCCTTATTATTTACTAGATGAAAAGAAATATTCTTTCAAAGAAAAAATTGACTTTGTATCTTCTGTATGTCCTTGTGCAGGTTTAAGTATGTTAAACTCTTCTAAAGATAATGGAGAAAAAAGTAGAGGGGAAGAAGCAATTCAAAATCAATGGATGTATAAAACTGCTTCTTATGTTCTTTCTACTATAAAACCAAGAGTAATGTTTGGAGAAAACGCACCTAACTTATTTACAGACGCTGGAAAAGCTGTTAGAGAAAAATTACAAAGAATTGGAAAAGCTAATGGGTATACTTTTCTTGTAATTAAAACTAGCACTTTAAATCATGGAGTACCTCAAAATAGAGTAAGAACTTTTTATTTCTTTTTTGAGGGTAATAAAATTCCAAAACCAAAACAAATAAAAAAACACTATACTAAGCTTGATGAATTTCTAAGTGTAAAAAATTACTCGTCATTAAAGCACTTTGATGATTTTATTGTTAAAGATACACTAAAAGAAAATGGCTATTACTTATATGCACTAAAAGAACTTGGAAAAAATTATAGAGAAATAATTCTTGAAGGCAAAAATACAAATTCAATTCTTGCTTACTGTGTAAAGAAAAAAAATCTTTCTACTTTGAAAAAATACTTAAATGATAACGAGTTAAGAAGATTCAAAAGAATACTTTCTAAATTAGATGATGGACTTGGTTATTGGAATCCTTCTCCAATCATAGTATCAGATTACACAAATGCAATTATCGGAAAGAATTGTAGAATAATTCATCCTATTGAAGAAAGATATTTAAGTGTTAGAGATACTATGATATTAATGTCTTTGCCAAATGATTTTAAACTTCAAAGTGAAGATTTTCATCATGTTTTTCAAAATGTTCCTGTAAATACAGCTGCAGATTATACTAATTTTGTTTTAGATTTTCTTAATAACAAGATAGAATTACTTGACGAAAGTTATCTACTTTACAATAATATTAATGACACTTTAAAGAAAGGAGAATAAAATGAAACTAAAAAATAATGAGCTAACTGAAGAACAAATAATAATATTGACAAAGTTTTCCTTACGCCAAAAAAAGCTTAACGAGTCTATTTCTGAATTTTTTAACTCTTTTTCAGAAGTTCCAGATGAAGAAGAAAATATATTTGTAGAAAAATTTACAAACGTATTAGATATCATCAAAGAAGCAGAAGAAAAAATAAAAGCTTGTTTTTACAAGAAAAAAGAAGGGGAATAATAATGATTATTTTTGTAGACACAGAAACAACTGGATTAGATAAAGAAAAAGATGATATAATTCAGATTGCGGTTATTGCGTATGAGTATAATGAAGATAATAATTGCTTAGAGGAAGAAGAAATTAGAACAAAGTCTTTTTGTAAAAATAGTGATATTCCTATTTCTTTTGATGCTATGGCTACACATAATATCTTAGAAAAACATATCAAAAATGCTCCGCATATTACTTCTTCATCTTCTTATCAAACTCTACTTTTTCATAATTTTTCTCATAATTTCATAGTAGCTCATAATGCTCAATTTGATGTAGGAATGATTGAAAAATATCTTAAGTTGAATTATAAAATTATTGATACATTAAAAGTTGCTAAATTTCATTTTAAAAGACCTTGCTCACTTCAATATTTAAAGCATAGAATGGGCTTCAGTGAAAAATATGAAGAAACTATTTTTCATGACGCATTAAGTGATACTTCTCTACTTGTAGATATTTTTAAAGAATTTTTGAAGTCTTATACTCCAGAAAAAATGATTAGTGTTTGCAATAGCCCTTGTGAATTGGAAAATTTACCCCTTGGAAAATATAGAGGTAAATCATTTCAAGAAGTTTTTGAAGAAGATCCAAACTATATTGTGTGGATGGCAAAAAATATAGACGATGAAGATTGTAAATTTACTGCAGCTAAGTTGCTTAAGGAGAAGTACTCTTGAAGAAAATAGATTTTTTTGATATATTACCGCCACATTTCAATTCTTGGAATGACTTGAGAGAAAAATACATTGATAAAATTGAAAAAGAAGAGTCTATAGAATTAAAGTCTAAATCTATAGATGACTCTGAACATACATATTATATTAATTGTGTAACTATTCAAAAAAATTCTTTAAGAGAATTACGAGAAGACGTAGAAATAATTTTAGAAATTGTGAAAGAAATTAATGAACAACTAGAAAGGAGTCAGATATGACAAAAATCGTAATCCCTGTAGAAGACCGTGTCTTAGTTAAATTGAAAATTGAGGAAGAAAAAACTAAAAGTGGTTTGTTTATTCCAGATGTTTCTAGAGAAAAAACTCAAATTGGCATTGTAGAAAGAATTGGTTCTGGAGAAGAAATTTCAAAACTTAATCTTCAACCTGAAATGGAAATAATTATTTCTAAGTTTTCAGGTACAGGAATTAAGATTAATTCTTTTGAAGACGCTGAATATTTAATTGTTCGTTATGAAGATATTATTGGAGTAATTCAAGAACAAAATTAAGCAGGACACTTCCTGCTTATTTTTGCAATAATAAAATAAAGAGGAGATAACTATGAATTTGAAAGGACAGTATAATTCTGATAATAAAATAATTGTTCCAAATCCATTACTAGAAAAACCCTTTTCTGTTGAAGCAAAAGAACTTATTAAAGAAACAGGTTTAAATATTCAAGGAAAAGATAAAAATTTTGACAACGTCAATAATCCACAACATTATACAGATAGACTTTATGAGGTTTTTTATGTTCTTATTGATTGGTTTAAAAATGACCCTATACTATTTACTGTTGTGAAATATCTTGCAAGAGCGGGTAAAAAGCAAAATACTATTGAAGATTTGAAAAAAGCTAAATGGTATTTAGAAAAAAGAATTTTACAAGAAGAAGGAAAGCTTGAAAATGAGGGTCTTGCAAAATTAATGAAAGAAAAAATATAATGAAAGAAACGTATTCTTACTTGAAAAAACAGCTTAGAATAAAATTATTATTTAGTTTTGTATTTTTTATTATTACTTCAATATTGTTTTTAGAACACACTGACTTAATAGTAAGAATATTGTGTTTATTTTTGTCAATAGGGTATGCAAAAAATTTATACACTATTTATGAAGATTTAAATATGCTAGAAGCTATAAAAGAAAAAATAAGAAGTGAAAAGGAGAAGATTATTGATGGAAAAAATTAATTTTGCAAAAGTTAGAGATGTTAAGAGTCCACTTGTTTCAACAACTGGTTCAGCAGGTATTGATTTCTTTGTGCCAAATGATTTTATTGATGTAGCTTTAATGTCTGGTGAAGACATTCTTATTCCCTCTGGGATAAAAATGAATCTTCCAGAAGGAAAAGTTTTAATTTCATTCAATAAGAGTGGGGTTTCCACAAAGAAAAAACTTATTATAGGCGCTTGTGTAATTGATTCAGACTATCAAGGAGAAATACATCTTCATCTTATAAACTATAGTAATAAAGTTGCTGAAATAAGAGCTGGTGATAAAATAGCTCAATTCATACTATTAGATTTTAATTCAGTTGAGTTATTACAAACACATGAATCTGAGTTATTTGATAAAGAAAGTCAACGTGGTTCTGGTGGTTTTGGTAGTACAAATTAAATAATACAAAAAGCATAGCTTTTAGCAATAATATAAATAAAGGAGGATTTATATGGAAAGCATAACAAAAGATATAGAAAAAAATCTTTCAAACGCAGAAAAATGTGAAGGCTATGCTCTTGTATTAGATTCTAAAAGTACTATTTCTTTAAGCAAATTAGAGAATTCTTTTCCGGTAAGAGTTGCAAATATTTTAAAAAATTATTTTAAAATAGTTCATGTTGGCAACGATGAATTTTTTAGAAGCATTAATGATGTAGTATATATTCCAACTTTGTTGGGATTTAATTTAGCACATCATTATTCTAAAATTTTTATTTTAAACGATGTTAGAGCTAAAACAAACAAAAAAGAATTTACGCTTATTGACAATCTTTCTTTAAGAGAAAATTTACCAGTAGTAAAAATAAATTCTCTAGTAGAATTTAAAGAATACATGGAGAAAAATTATGCGTTTTCGAATGAGTAAAGAACAATATTTTATGAAAATAGCTATGACTGTTGCTCAGCGTTCTACTTGCTTAAGAAGAAATGTAGGAGCAGTTTTTGTAAAAGATGACAACATAGTGGCAACTGGTTATAACGGAGTTCCTATTGGCTTTAAGCATTGTGAAAATTGCGTTAGAGAAGAATCTGGAAAAGATTTACATTTATGTCATGCGGTACACGCGGAGCAAAACGCTATTGTTCAAGCTGCAAAACATGGGATTTCATTGAAAGGTTCTTTTTTGTATTGTACTACACTTCCATGTATAGAATGCGCAAGACTATTAATAAATCTAGAAATTTCTGAAGTTCATTTTTTACAAGACTATCATGGAAATGAAACAACAAAAATGTTTAGAAATAGTGGAATACTAGTATACAAACAGGAGGGAGTATGATTATAGGATTCTCTGGTGCATCACATAGTGGAAAATCTACTATTATGAGAGCTCTTATAGAAAAAAATAAAGATTTTGTTCTTATTGAAGAGCCGATACGAAAAATGATTAAAGATATAAATGAACTTAGAAAAAACCCATCAATGAATTTAGAAGTTCAAGAAAAAATATTTAAAGACAGATTGAGTAAAATTTTTGAATCAAAAAAGCACACAGTTTACTTAAGTGATAGAACTTTAGTAGATTGCTTTTTTTATTTCACAAATTATATAAATCATACGCAACTTTCTGATTCTTTGAAAAAAGACTACTTTAATTTATTACATAAATTTATAGACACTTTGAATGCTTATGATAAATTGTATGATTTAACTTGTTTGTTTAAAAGTATTAAGCCAACAGAAGAACAAGAATTGATAAGAGATTACAATTTAGAAATGATACAAGAACATGAAGAGTTTTCAATTATCAATTTAACTAAAAGCTTGTCTAAAAAAATTATGCTTTTTGATTTGAATAAAACAAGTAAAGAAGAAGTTGTATCTCTAATAGAAATTTACATAATGAAATCACAATATTCTGGATTAATAGGATAGAATAAGTATGATTGAAAGTAATACTTTTGCTTCTCTTTACTCAAACTTATTGCTGTGTTTCAATAATCATAATTATTTTCAAGAGTTGGAATTTAACGAAGTAAAAATAAGAGATTTCAAAGTAATTGAAACTATAAATGCAAATTTGTGTATAAGACGTACTACAGAAGAATTTTTTTCTATGAATAGCAGACCAAACATTTTAAAATATCTTTGTGCAGAAACGTGCTGGTATTTTGGTGGTTCTACTTCTTTAGAGTTTATTTCTAAATATTCAAAATTTTGGCTAAAATTGCAACCTATTCATAGTTATTATGGAGCTTTAATATTTAAAGAAGAAAATATTTTTGGAAATACGCAATATTTTTGGGCTATTAATTCTTTAATAAAAGACAAGAATTCAAGACAAGCTATTATGCATTTCAATAATTCTTCTCATCAATTCTTTGAGAACAAAGATTTTGTTTGCACAATGTATTTACAATTATTCATAAGAAACAATAAACTTATTCTTATTTCAAATATGCGGTCTCAAGACTTAATAAAAGGAATGACTTATGACATTCCATTTTTTATATTAGTTCAAAAAGAAGCTTTCAAAGTTTTAAAGTATTGGTACCCAGAATTGATTCTTGGAGAACTATACCACAATGTTGGGTCATTACATGTTTATGAATCTGATTTTAAATTGCTAGATACTATGGCTAATGATGATAGCATAAAAGAATTTAAGTTACCAGAAAGCAACACTTCTTTAATACTGCACGAAGGTTTTATAAAATACATAGAAGAAAACAAGAAAGAATTGTGCCAAGATAAATTAGTCAATTTTGTATTAGAAAATATTTAACAGCTAGGAGAGTGATTATTATCAAAGAGCAAGACGCAATCTTATTTTTCGATAAGATTTTTGAAAAAGTAGACAAATCTAAATATATAGAATTTAGACTAATAGATAACGAGAAAAATATTCTTAGAAACTTTTTTAAGATAGAAGAGAAAGAAGAATATTTAAAGTACATAAAGAAGTATGAGGGAAAATATAATATTTTTTGTGGTATTCAACCAAGAAACGGAAGTTCAGATTCTTCTGATACAGATATAAAAGAAGTTGCACTTTTCTGGGCAGACATAGATGCAAAAGATTTTAAAGGGACAACAGCAGAAGAAAAGAAAGTAGAAGCTAAGAAATCAATAACAAACTTTCCACTTACTCCAACTATGATAATTGATTCAGGAAATGGGTATCATGTTTATTGGATTTTAGATTCTGTATTTAACGTTAGTAAAGATGAAAACTTTGATAAAGCTCTTATGATTTCAAAAAGAGTTCATAGAATAGTTAACGCAGATTCTACTTTTAATCTTTCAAGAATCTTAAGAGTACCTGGTACTAGAAATATTAAGAATCCAGACAACATGAAATTTTGCAAAATAGATTCAGTGAATTCAAATTTTTATTCATTAGAACTTATTCATTCTTCTGTTAATTCAATTAAAATAGAAAGCATAGATGAAATTATTTTAGATGACTTCTCTTTATTACCTTCTAGAATTTTTTCATTAGATGATATAAAATTATTAGTCTCTCTTGATGTTATAAATGACGCAAAACAAATTCCAGAAAGATTTGATGGCGATAGAAGTTCTCATGATTTTTCAATAGCTTGTAAATTATATGAAGCTGGGTTAAATGATAGAGAAGTATTTGAATGCTTTAAAATATTTCTTGAAAATAATTTTGATGTTAGTCAAAAATTCAAAGATAGAGGAGAAGCTTATTTAAAAAAATACACTTTAATTAATGCTAAAAGTAAAGTATTTTCTTTAGAAACTCTTTACAGAAACTTAGATAATTCAAATACTGAGCAAGAAAGATTTTATATTCTTGATAAGATTTTAGCTATTATAGCTAAAAAAAGTTCTTTCGAACGGGATTTAATATTACAAAATCTAAATAATAGGTTTGGTAAAAAATTTGGTTTGACTAATGCTCTTTTGAAAAAAGAGTTAAATTATCATGTAAATGCAGAAGTTGTAAAATCTAAAAAATATTCTCAGTTTTTTTTGATTGGAAAAAATGGAGTAGCTTCATTTCTTCCTGTAAAATTAGCAGAATATCTTATCGATAAGTATAAAATAATAACCATTCATCAAAGAATTTACACATATAAAGATGGATATTATACAGAAAATGTAAATATGCAAATTGAAAAATCTATACAAGAAATTTTAGATGATAAGTGGTCTTCAAAATACTCAGATGAGACTTTGGAATTTATAAAAATCCAAACAAGTATTAATGCAAAAGAAGCTGAAAGAGTTCCAATGAAAGTAAATTTAAAAAATGGAATTTTTGACTTCGAATCTAATTCATTATTGCCACATAATACTAATATAAAGTTCTTGTATCAAATAAATGCTAATTTTAATAAAGACGCAAAGTGTGAAAGACTAGATAAATTTATGGAAGAAGTATTTAAAACAAAAGAACAAGTGTATACTATGTGGGAAAATGTTGGGTACATTCTTCTTGGAAAAATGAATTTAAAAAGATTTTTAGTTTTAGTCGGCTCCGGAGATAACGGAAAATCTGTATTTTTAAGATTACTTATAAAATTTCTTGGAGAAGATAACGTATCTAGTGATACTTTACAAAGATTAGCAGGGGATAGATTTTCAGCTTCTAATCTTTTTGGAAAGCTAGCTAATATTTCTGCAGACCTGGATGAAGAAGATGTAAGAGCCACAGGTATGATTAAATCATTGACTGGTGACGATTTAATAACCGCAGATAGAAAATTTCTAAAACCTTTCCAATTTAAAAACACCGCTCATTTAATTTTTTCATGTAATCAACTCCCGATTTTAACAAACGGTGGAGACGAAGCTTTTTATAATCGTCTTCAAATAGTTCAATGCTTGACAAAATTTAATGAAGAAACTCGTGACGTTAACTTATTTGAAAAAATATCAACTGAAGAAGCTATGAGCACATTTTTAAATAGAGCTATTGAAGGTGGTTTTAGACTTCTTAAAAATAAAGACTTTACTATTTCTACTAAACATCATTCAGAATACAAGGAAAATTATAAAAAAGAAAATGATTCTGTGATTGATTTTTTCTTTAACAATATAAAGAAAACTAACTCAGAACATGTAATAACAAAAGCAGATATGTATAATTCTTATACTTATTGGTGTGCTTTAAACACAAGAAAACCTGTTTCAAAAATAAAATTTAGCAAAAGAGCTAAAGCATCTTTTTCAGATTTATGCGACACAAAAATTAGATGCAAAAAAGAGTTTCCAGAAGATGTTTGGATTGGCGTAGTTTATCAAGAAGAATTTTTATTGCTTATGAATAAAAAACAAAGTGAAATAGTCGATGTTGGTACAATGTTATTGTAGACATTTTATTTTTATTTTAGCAATAATAATCTTAAGTAGGAAAGAGGAAGTATGTATAAACTAAAATTTTATTCAGTAAAAAAGTTAAACTTTCAAGATAACTTAATTTTAAACATGCTAGAAAAGAGGTATTTACAAAAAGAATATAAAAAGAAATTTATTTTTTTATGTGGAAAAGAAACCTATTCTCAAATATTACCACAAATTGAAAATCATATTTTATATCATAAGTACGATTTGGGAGATGCTGTTTATATTCCAATGAGAAGTCTGTCTTGGTATTATAATTTTGAATCTGATTTTAGAGACTTATTAGATTGTATTGATTTTTTAGAAGGAAAAGAAACTAAAGATTTTTCTTTTTCTTTTGAGTTATTTGAAAATTCTAAAGATTTTGAAAAATTTACTGGAAAGCACTTAGTAATAGACATAGAAACTACCGGACTTAACTTTATAAAAGATAAAATTTTTCTTATTGGTTTATGTGATGAAAACACAAAAATGATAATTCCTGAAGAAAAATTACAAGAAGCAAAAAAAGATTTATTAAAATTAATTAAAAATAAGATTTTAGTTCTGCATAATGGAAAGTTTGACTGTAAATTTTTAACTTTATTTTTTCAAGAAAAGATTTTCTTTAATTATGATACTATGCTTATGCATTATTTAATAGATGAAAGAAGAGGAAAACATGACTTATTGACTTTGTCTCAAAAATATTTTAATGAAGAAGATTATGAAAAAGATATGAAAAAATCTATGAGAAATAAAAATGACTACTATAATGTAGATAGAAAAGAGATGTATAAATACCTTGCAAAAGATATAGTATACACTTGGAAGTTATTTAAACTTTTTTCAAAAAAAGTAGATATAAAAGCGTTAAAGTTTATGATGAAAGCATCAAAACTTTTACAAAATATGGAAATGCGAGGAATTAAATTTGATAGAAAATACGCTAGAGAACTTGAGCTAACTTACAATAAAAAACTTGATGAGATGGAAAATGATTTAACAAAATTAGCAATTGATAGTGGTTTTTCATTTAAAGAATATCAAAAGTTTACAGGTGCAAAAGCAGAAATAGTAAGATTTAATTTAAATTCACCAAAGCAAATCAATTATTTTGTGTATGAAGTTTTAAAAATAAAACCAATTTCAAAAGCTATGAACTTCGATGATTTAGTAAGACAGGAGCTTTTAAAAAAATATGGTTGTCCACAAAATATGGAAGAAATAATAGAGTGGAAAAATAAAAATTTGATTCACAGATTTTTATTTGATTATTGTGAGTACAAAAAAGTGCATAAACTTTTTACTACTTACATAGTGCCAATGTTTGAATACACAGACGTAAATAATAAAATTCATAGTAATTATTTATTGCATGGGACAGTAACTGGAAGACTTTCAAGCAAAGACCCAAACATGCAAAATATTCCATCGAACGCAAAAGATGTTAAAAATGTTTTTATTCCATCAGAAGGACATGTTTTAATCGAAGCAGATTACTCTCAAGCAGAACTTAGAGTACTAGCAGTATTATCTGATGACGAATTTTTGAAAAATGTTTATTTTCAAGAAAAAGATTTGCATGACGCAGTTACTGTTGAAATATATGGAGAAAATTTTACCAAAGCTCAAAGATCACAAATTAAAGGATTAAATTTCGGGATAGTTTATGGAAGAGGAGCTTATTCGATTGCAAATGAGTATAAGATATCAACTAAAGAAGCACAACAAATGATAGATAAATGGATGGAAAAAGTTCCAAAGGCTGGGGAATTTATTAAGAAATATAGAAATATGATTAGAACTTCAGAAGTCGCAAAAAGTGTTTTTGGAAAGCAAAGAAGATTTTATATAATAACTGAAGATAATAAAAATAAATTAGAGAATGAGAATTGTAACTTTATTATTCAATCATCTTCATCAGACATGACACTATCTTCTGGCATAGTTGTGGATAATATTTTAAGAAAAAAAAGTATTGGATGCGTATTAAATCTAATTCATGACTCAATTTTGGTAGAATGTAAAGAAGATAAAGTAGAAGAAACTATAGAAGTAATGAGAAAAGTTATGGAAACTCTTCCAAAATTAATTTTCAAAACAAATATGCCATTTAGAGCTAGTTTTGAGATTAGTAATACTGGTTGGGGAAATAAAAAGAAAAAAACTTAGTTTTTTATGTTTTTTTTCCTGTACATTTCGCTAGAATATGATATAATCTAATCATAAAGGAAAGGATGGATAAAATCCTTTCAGAAAGGCGGAAACAAATGGCAACAAAAAAACTCTCAAAAGTCTTCTTCGGAAAGAAAATTGGAACAATGAATGGAAAATCTGTCCGTTGGAATGAAAACACTGGTCGTGTATCTTGTGAAGGTGAATCATTCATAATGGGGTTATCTGAAAATCGTGCAATCGAGTTTATGAATGAGTGCTTTGGTGAAACTTTCATAATGAGCAAATAAGGAAAGGCGGAAGATTTATATGACAAACAATCTTACCATAAAAGAAAGAAATAAATTAGTTGAAGAAAATTTAAACTTAGCTAGAAAATTAGCTTCATCATTTAAGCACAGTTGGTGTGAGTATGATGAACTTTTATCTACTGCCTATTCTGCATTATGTGAAGCAGCTAGAACTTTCGACCCTGAAAATGGGACAAAATTTTCTACTCATGCATATACTAAGATAAAATTTTCTCTACTTAGCATTTTTCGCTCAAATAATGTTTTTTCAGCAACAGACTCTGAGAAATCGATTACTGAACTTTCACATTCTTCTGAAGAAAATTTTGACATTGATATATTTTTAGCAACAACTAAAAATTCTATTGATGTAAAATCTATTATGTTACTATTGAGCCCTTTAGAATTTAAAGTTATTTCTGGATTCTATTTAGAAGACATAAATAGAGAAGAAATAATGGAAACTAATAATATTAGCAAATATGATTTTTATCAATTAAGACAATCAGCGATTCAAAAAATGACTTTCTTTATAAAAAATAGAAAAGAATTTGCTTTATGATTAAAACTTTAGTAATTGACCCCGGTGTAACAACTGGGGTCTCTGTATTTACTACAAATAACTTTTATAATAAAATAAATCTTATAAACAAAGAGGAAAATGTTTTTTCTAAAGTATTTTCAAAAGAATTAAAAACTTTTGAAGAGCTAGAAGGAATTATTTGTGGTGGTCCAATAGGTTATACTTTCGATTTTGTTATTTTTGAACGCTATCAATTGTATGCTTCATCTAAATTCAAGATGGGTTCAACTTTCCCTGAAGTAGAATTTATAGGAGTACTAAAATACTTATGTGAGAAAAATAATTATAATCCTATTGCATTAATGCCAAATGTAAAAAAATTCTGGACTGATGAGCGTTTGAAATTTTTAGGTTTTGAAGAAAAAAGTGAGCATATAAAAGACACTATAAAACTGTATCTTTACTTTCATGATAACTTCAGAAAGATTATTAAAAATGAATCTCTATAAATATCAACAAGAAGCAATAGATTTCTTAAATGAATTCCCACAAAGAGGTATCTGCGGAGATGATATGGGCCTTGGAAAAACAAGAACAGCTTTAATGTTAGCTGAGCAAAACAATTACAAAAGCGTTCTTATTGTATGTCCTAAGACAGTTCAGCTTTCTTGGAGAAATGAAATAAGAAAAGTTTTCAATAATGATGACTTTACAATTTCTCCAGATAAAGCTTCTCTTAGAAAAAAAGAGTTTGAAGAAAATAAAAGATTTTTCATCTGTAACTATGCTATCTTACGAGTGGAAGATTTTGGTATTTTCTCTAGAAAATGGGACTTAGTTATTTTTGATGAAGCACATCGTTTAAAAAATAGAAAAGCTCAAATTTCTAAAAAAGCAAAGTTATTAAAAGCAAAGAAAGTACTTCTTCTTTCTGGAACTCCTATGCAAAATCACCCATCGGAGATTTGGCATCTTCTTCATTTACTCGATAGAAAAAACTTCAAGTCTTATTGGAAATTTATAGAAAAGCATTTCAATACACAAGTAAACTATTTTTCTGGATTTAATGAACCAACAACTATAAAAAATATTGAAGAATTTCAAAAAGAAATTTTTAAGTATATGATAAAACGCTCTAAAGAAGACGTTAAAATTCAATTACCGAAAAAAATATATTCAACAATTCCAGTAAAATTAGAACAAAAACATCAAAAAATATACAAAGACCTTATAAAGAATTTACAACTTTTTAACGATAATAATGAAGAAGTTTTAAGAATAGAGAATCAAATAACTCTATATACTAATCTTAGAAGATTAGTGCTATTTCCAGAATTTTACGGTATAAATATTATTAGTGAAAAAATTAAAGCACTATTAGAAATATTAGAAGACTCAAACGAGAAGTTTGTAATATTCACATGGCATAAATCATTTTCAAAATACTTGCATAAATTATTAAATAGCAATAAGATAGAATCAGAATTAATTTGTGGGGATAACTCATCTGAAGAAAGAATAATATCTCAAGAAAAGTTTTCTACAAATGAAAAAACTAAATGTTTAGTTTTAACTATAGCAACAGGTTGTGAGGGTTTAAATTTGCAATCTGCAAACAATTTAATATTTATGGAAAAAGCATGGAACCCTGCAATGAATGAGCAAGCTGAGAATAGAATTCATAGAATAGGACAAGAAAAAGTTTGTACTATATATGACATAGTTGCTGAAGAAACTATTGAAGAAAAAATAATACAAACGCTATCAAAAAAGACAATAATAATATCAGAAGCGTTGTTCATAAAAGAAATTATGAACGACTTAATAGAAGGGAGAAACCTATGAGAATTTCATTTTCAGAAGCAAACGCATTTAGAAAATGTAGGAGGTCTTGGGATTTGGGGTCTAGGAATAGACAAGGATGGCAACAGATAAAAGTTAACACAAAATTATTCTTAGGAACTTTAGTTCATGAATGTCTTGATAAGTTTTACTCATCTGGAAAAACTATCGATATGCAAGTAGAGTTTAAGAAACTTTTTAAAGAAAGTTTAGTAAAAATTAAGAATGAATTGAAAGTTGATATTTCTCAAGAAGACATTCAAGCTTTTAATGAGCAAGAAATTCTTGGATTAGAAATGCTAAAAAACTACGTTATTTGGAGTGAAAAAATTGACAAAGAACAAATTGCTGAAATAGTTTCTACAGAGAAAAAAATTGAAGTTAAATTATTCAAAGATTTAGACCACATCTTGGTTTGTAGAATAGATGGAATAGTAAAAGACAAAGATGGAAAATATTGGATTCTAGAGCATAAAACTGCAAAAAGTGTTGATACAAACTTAGCTTTGAATGAACAACCTGTTTTGTATTGTTATTTAGCTGAAAAAATTCTTGGAGTAAAAATAGAAGGTATTTTATACAATACTCTCTTGAAAAGTTATCCTGAAGCTCCGAATGTTTTGAAAAATGGAACACTTTCAAAAAGTAAATCACAAAACACTACTTGGGAGTTGTATCAGCAAAAAATAAAAGAGCTAAAGTTAAATGAAGAAGATTATTTAGAAATGAAATCTGAGCTAAAAACTCTTGATAGTTATTTTGATAGACAGCGTATTTTTAAAACTCAGCATGAAATTAAAGATATAGTTCAAAGATATAGAGAAATTTGTCTTGATATGGCAGAAAACCCAAGAATCTATCCAACGCCTTCAAGAGATTGTAATTGGTTTTGTGGGTTTAAAGAAATTTGTGTTATGATGAATGATGGGCTAGATTATAAATTTGTCTTAGAAAATCTTTTTAAGCAAGAAAAAAATTCAGAAATAGTAGACGAAAAAGTAGAAAACGAGCAATAATATAACTATAGGAAAGGAGGATAAATGTTAACAATAGACAATCCATTGAATGACGAGACTCTTTGGCTGAAAATGATTATTTTTGGAGAAATTGGAGTTGGAAAAACTGTGTTCTTAGGTTCTTCAGCAGCTTGTCAAGATTCTAGTGAAACTTTATTTGTAGATTGTGAAGCTGGAACAAAGTCATTACGTAAATTTTATCCAAACACAACAGTTGTAAAAATAAAATCTTATGAAGACTTATGTGATGTTTACGATTTTCTAAGGTCTCACACTGAATTAAGAGATTTATATTACTTGGCTCAAAAGAAAAAAGATAGCGAAGAATTGAAATCTTGTAAATTAAAGCTTAAGACGCTTGAGAAAAAATTCTTTGACAATCCAAATGATGAGCCAAAACTTTTTAGAGCTGTTTGCTTTGATACACTTGACGAAATTCAAAGATATGTAATGTCAAGTGTTCTTAAGCAAGATGATTCTTCAATAGCAATGGAAGTTTTTAAAAATAAAACACATCAAGATTGGGGAAAATCTGGTGATGCTTTAAGAACTGCTATTCGCTATTTTAGAAATCTTGACATTCATTTCTTTGTTTCTGCACACACAAAAGATATTACTGATGCAACCACAGGTGAAGTAAAAGTAATACCTTCTCTTTCAGGACAACTTGCAAATGATATAGGCGGTTATTTTGACATAGTTGGATTTTTATATCAATATGACAAAGTAATTGAGCATGAAAATGGTGAAAAAGAAAAAGTTTTTTCAAATCGTCTTTTAACTCAAAAAACAAAAAAATATCTTGCAAAAGATAGATTTGATTTATTTGGAAAGTATATTGACGAACCAACTATTGAAAAAATTATTTCTAAGATTAAGCAATCAAACAAAGGAGGATAATATGCGTTTAGACTTTACTGGTGTTCAGAGTTTTACAGCTATTCCAGAAGGAAAATACAATGCTGTTGTTTTTTCAAATGAGATAAAAGACACAAAAGCAGGAGATAGTCAATATGTAAGTTGGCAATTTTCTATTATTGATGGAAAATACAAAAATCGTAGATTGTTTGCTATTACTTCTCTTAAACAACAAGCTCTATTTAAATTGAAAGAAATGGTTGAAGCTATCAATCCAAAGTGGAAATTAGAAGGAGCAGTAGAGCTTGATTTTACAAAACTTCAGGGTAAGAAATGTGTTATTTTAGTTGGTAAGAAAATGTATGAGGGTCAAGAACAAAATGAAATTTTAAAAGTATTTCCTTTTGTAAAATCAGAAGACGATATTGAAGTAGATGATGAAGAAAATGAAGATATTGATACTTCTGAAGATGATGAAGAAGGTCTTCCAGATTAAGCTGCTGTGTGAGGTCTTCTCACTATAATCTATATTAATTTAATAAATAATATTAAGAAAAAAGAGAGGTAACCCTCAATGAAAACTGGGTTACCTCTTTTCAATTTCATGACTCAAAATGGCTTAAAACTAATACCTACTTGAATTTCTTTTTCTAAAATCATATAGGTAATATTTCCGCCGATATTTTTGTAATTTGCTCCTAAAGAAAGTCCAACATCTGAGAAATCTGTAACAGGTTTTATTAAGTCGAAATTTTCATATCTTATTAAAACATACCCTACATTTAGCTTCATTTTTTCTTTTGCAAAACTATAGTTGTAATCAAATCTAATATTTTCTAAATAATCATATTCTTTTTTTGTAACTACTTCTTCAATAAAAAAGAAATCTCTATCAAATTTTGATTTATCAAAGTCAAAAGAAAAATCGCCAAAAGAATTTTCCCTTAAAACAAATTCAAAATTTTTCTTTTCATTTGTTTGTGGATTTAGTATATACCCTTTTAGTATTACTTCTTTAGTCTTTTTCTCAACTATTTTAATTTTCTCAAAGGTATCTTTAAAAGAATATTTGTCTTTCAAATAATAATAGCCTCCAAAAATTACAGTAAGAAATAAAAGATAAAAAAGTATTCTTTCTTTCATATTTTTCTCATCTCAGAATCTACTAGCTTTTTAAATTGAATCCATTCTCCATAATTAGTTACAAACCACAAAGGGCATCTTTTTCCTGTAATGTCGAAATGTCTATATAATTCGTTTACTGTAAGAGAATATTTTTTTAGTAAATATGCGCATCTTTTCACAAGTGAATCAAAAGTTTCATCAGTCATTCTACCTTCTTTGTCTATATGTGTTGCTTCAATCCCATATAGATATAAATTAGGATAGCGATTATTCAATCTAGTTCTAATTAGTTCACTATATGAATTGCTTCCAACATGGTAACACATTTCATCTTCTGGAACTGTCAAATAAATATCTCCATTTAAATCAATAACTTCGTTAAAAGATGCGAATTTAAACTTTTCTGGTGGCAATTTAGCATTTATTTTTGGTATCATTGTATTGTCATCAATAATTTTTTTAGCACTGCCATTTGGCCATTCTGGATAATGAATTACTATGCCTCTAAATTCTTTGAGTTTTTTACCAGTTCTTGTAAATTGTGAAATAGGAACATACGCTTCAATTATTTTCATTTAGAATCCTCGCTTTCTTTTTTACTATAAACAGAGTGTTGATACCCATTGACCGCAAAGAAGGCAGGTATAATAACGACCCAAATAGTTGATAAATTTTCTCCAGAAATTTTTTCTTTCCAACAAAGTAAAAATGACAACAGTAAAGAAAAAATCAAAATATTTAATTTTATAGATTGCAACTTTGCTGTAAATTTTCTCATTCTTTTCTCCTAAGTATTAATTAGTGTTGCAATAATAGCAAAAGTAACAGCTCCTTTTGCAGTAACTTTTAAAGTATATTCTGTATTTGCTTTTAATAGAATAAATCCAGAACCCTCTGACGAACCTCCAGGTTTAACATTTCCTTGTGCAGTTCCAGGAATCATATTACTAGGAGCAGAAGTTCCATCTGCTATTGTCCCACCTTTTTTCAATAGTGTAAAAGGACAGTTAGAATCTCCTACTATTCTATTTAGATTCCAAGCAGTAATTTCACTACCATCAGAATAAGTTCCACCTTCTATTAAAGTTACAAGTAATTCATTACCAGTTTTTGCTATTGAAGAAAAACCATATAAAGAGATTCCTGTAAGAGGAGTTTTAAAGTGTAAAGTATATGAATCACCATCTGCTGCTAATGATTGATATTCTGAACCAATTCTCCACACTTCTCCTTGATTTGCATATCTTTCTATCATAGACTCTGCGAGGTCGCAAAAATGGCCTTCCCTGTCAAGCGCACCAGTAAATCCACCATGACCAAAAACTGATACATCTTCATGTGACATAAATTCCTCCTTTAAATCTCTACTTGAGATATTTTAGTTTCAACATTATTACCAATTTCATTTTGTGTAGAATAAAAATCACTAATTGTTTCTTGTATGAACTTTTTATATACTACTTGCGCTCTTTCTACTTTTGCATTTACTCTATCATTGAAGATTTTTTCTAAGTCTTCTAATAATTTAACAGTTCTTACAGAGTGGTCTAAATAAAAAGTATTCGCAAATAGTTCGTTCACAAATTCTATAGCTTTTTCATAACACTCATCAGATTTTTGTTGAATAGAAGCTTTAAAAAATAAAAAATCTTCATGCTTTTCGTATTTTGAAAAATGTAATTTCATAAAAGAATCAATTACCATACTCATTTTATAACAATAGTATTGTTGAATATTTTTATTTTGAAGATACTGATTTCCATTAGCAACAATTTCCTGCAATTCTTCTCTAAAAAAGTCTAATTGCTCTTTAAAAGACAATCGTAAGTCAATCTTTTCTGCTATCTTTACAATATTATGATGCAATTCTTTATGCTTTTCATTTAAGTTTTCTTCAAGCTTTATTATTTTTTTATCTAACTCATTGGGTTTTTTCCACCACATTATAAGCATTAGTAGAAAAAGTATTGAGTTTATTACTCCACCCTGTGTTGTTAAAACTTTTACAAATTCAGCAAAAAAGACTTCCATTATTTCCTCCCGATGTAGTAATTATTTTCTCTTTGTTATTATTTCTTTCAATTGTTTTAAACTATAACCAACGATGTAATCTAAATATCTAACTTCATTTTTAACTGTCTTAATCTTTGTTATTGGAAATCCAATTTGCTGCGAGCCTGTAGCTTCTATAAATTCTTCTCTATAATCTTTAATGTTATTCTCATCAATAGTTATTACAGAAAAAGTAGCGCCATCTGGAATGCTTTCTTCTTTCATTATAGCCATTTGCATCATATCACAGTATTGACAACCGTCTTTTGAAAATAAAACAATCTCCATAAAAACTCCTTTTTTTTAAGATGGTTCAGGACAAGTACCAACTGATGTCCATACGCCAGCGATGCACCGTAACGTGTTATTACACCTATATGCACCGTTAGGGCTACAACCTACACCTTCCCATAGCATTACACAACTTTGGCATGTAATACATTTTTTCCCGCCAAATACTTCTTCGCAGATAATATAACCTGACCCGTCATAATAACAACAATCAGTGTTTTGTATACAGATTCCTCCAAGTGCTACGCATGAGGTAACTGTACACCCATACCACGCACCGCCAGAAGTTTCATCACCGCAATCAGCATTACTTTTCTTTTGCCAAGCACCAACTATAGTACTATAAACCCAGCAAAATCTATCACCTGTAGAAGGATAGTCTCCGGCTATTTTAGCACCGTTCGGTGGAGAAGCACTAGTAAAAGTATAACCTCCGTTGTTAAGCGTTCCACCGGTAAATTTTGTGCACTCAAGACAAGTTGGCTGCACAATCCTCCAAACATTAGTAGAAACGCATTCATACCAATACCCATTCTTTTTTGCTCTTTGTCCAACAGTGCAAGCATCACCAACAGCCATAATTATACCTCTACCCAAGAAGTTCCATTGTAAGTAAATTCTCCATGCAAATCTGTTCTATAAACTTTCATTCCCTCAACACCTGTAGGAAAAGATGTGCATAAATAATTCTTGAATGGTGAACCATTTTCTATTTGTCCAGTTCCTTTTGCAACAAGTTTAAGATTTATATTAGTATCTCCACCTGTTGCTTGTACTTCTGGTGCATTACCTGTAGTGTTGTTTTTTAATGAAACCTCATTAACTGCCGAAGCTACCACTATAAACTTCAATAGCTCATTACCGTTTGTATCTGCTAAATATCCACTATTCGCAAATTTTGGTGCTGTCAATGTTTTATTTGTAAGAGTGTCTGTTGATGCTGCTGTTATAGCACCCAACAGCGACAAAACTTCTGCAACAGTCAAATCCTTTGGGTCTGCAGCTGAACCTGTGTTATTGCCTTTAATAGTATTTGCAGCCATATCTGCTAACTTAGTATTTGTCACTGCATTGCTTGCAATAGTCGTTGCTCCATCTCCAACAGAAGTTACGTCTCCTGAATGGTTAGGGTGAACATACGCATTTGCACCATCAGCAACATTAATAATTGTTCTCACCTGTGCAGCTGTTAAATCAGTTGGGTCTCCAGTTCCGGCGCCTGATGCTCTTCCTTTAATTGTAGATTGAGCCATATCATTTAACATAGTATTTGAAATAGAATTTGCAGCAATAGAAGATAAATAAGTAGTAGTATCTATTGAAAATAATCCAGACAAATGACTATATTTTAAGAATCCATCAGTAGCTGCTGTGCTTAAAAACTCAGCCAGCTCTAATAAGTAAATACTCATAGACCAAACTCCAAGACTGGATTTATAAGGTACTCCGCTTACAGATAGTGCTGCAATTGCACTTAAATCAGAATCTATAGGTTGATAAACTCCGCTATGATTATGACTACTTAAACTATAAGTTTCATTTTTCCATGACCAAGCACTTCCAGTCCATGTAAGATATCCAGTAGATTTTGAAATAGCTCCTTCTGCACCTATATCTCCTAAAGTTATAGTAACAACACCCGTTTTTCCATTTACAGAACTAACTTTGTCACTATTATCTATTTTAGACCAAGTTGAAGAATTATAAGTTAACCAATCACCTATTTCATAATCAACTCCACCTAAAGTTCCTGCAACAGATATTATCCAGTAATATCCGTCTTGTGGAGAAGCTGGATAAGTCCCACCAGAAGCATTCCAAACTCCTTGATATTTCAATGCTCCTAATATAGAATCTGGCAATTGAGCAGTAGCTACTTTTCCATTTGAATCAAGTCCTGCAATTCCATTAGCAACATTTATTATACTAGATAAGTCAAGTTCATTACTAACATGAGTATGACTTACACCTAAGATATTATAATCACTAATTATTGTGTTTCCATTAATAACTACATAACAGTCTATTTTTGATGAATCAGCTATTTCAAAATATAGACAAAATTTTCCAACTTTTGTAAAAATGTCTGTTACTGTAGAATTATCTGACGATAACTTCAAAATAGCTGTAGTAACATAGTCGTTAGAAAGTGGATTTCCAAATTTATCTACTAAATTTACATATACTCGCATTATTTTTCACCTCCTAAAGAACTAAATAAGTTGAGTCAGTTTGAAATGTTATAAAATCTACTTCCATCTTTACCCCAACAATATTGTTATTATTATCTTCCTGAGTAAACTCTAATTTTTGAATATTAATTATGTCAGTAAAAGAAACATCTGTAGAAGGTTTCAATTTAATATAAACTCCACTTTGTCTTGAATATTCTTTTATAGCATTAAAATTAGTTAGCTGAGTACTTGTAAGAATTGACGGAAAATATTCTATTTTTACCTTGTTGTAATAACCACAAACTTTTTGTCTCTTAGTAAATCCTCCGTCTATATAAGAAAACTTTGTCTCTTCTATATCTGGAAAAAATACTTGTGGGGTTGGAAAATTATAAGAAACAATAAGAGCATCAGTAGAAGAATTATAAATATTAAAAGTTAGTTTTCTATCCCCTGTCAATAAAGAAAGTCTTTTGTCTACCGGCATATTTCCTCCACTAAGTAGTAATATTTGCTGTAACGTTATAAGTATAAATCTTATTAGAATATCCATAAATTAGAGTATACTCGTTATAAGACTTTTCGTCTGTATAATATTTTGTTCCTATTACTACAGATTTATATTCATCACCATCAGAAGTTTTTAATGCTCCATGCTCTAAAATCTTTAATATTGAATCCTTTGCGCATTTTATTTTTACTACTTTATAATATAGTGAAAAGAATTTTTCAAATTTTTTTCTACATACGTATTGAACTATTTTATCTTGGACATCTTTTAAAAAAGAATCACTAACATCTGTAGGGTTTATTTCAAAAATTTCAACAATCTCGTATTGATTACTTTCTAAAGTATAAGAAGATTCTTGCTCAAACAATAAAAATAAGTTTCTAAAATAGATTTTATTATCAGAAAAATTATAGTAAAAAATGTTCAATATTAATTTTCTAAAATCATTAAAAATATTTAATTTATCTTTGTCATCTACTAATGTTGAATAAACATCTGCAGTATTTAAAAATTTATTATTATATGAATATGCAGAAGTATATCCAATTTGCAAATGCTCTAAATATTCAGTTTCTAGCAATACGTTTTCAATGTCTTCAAAAGAAAATGTAGCTGTATTATAATTCCAATGAATATAAATTTGCTTATACTCTTGATTAGAAACATATTGATACATTACTTTAGAATAGCAATTAGTTTCAACATCATTTCTATATTTCATAGAACCCACAATAAATCCAGTAGGTATTTCTTCTTTAGTAGATGAAATTGCTCCATCTATAGTGGTGAACAAATCTGTTTGATAAGATAAATCAAACCCGTTCTCTCCAACTATGTAACATTTTCCATCTATATCTTTTTCAATAAAATAAAAATACTGAGAAATTAAATCACTAAAAACTATAGGAAGAATTACAAAATTTCCAACACCAGAAACTTGAACGCTTCCATCTGATAAAGTTAAATATGTTCTTCCATTCACTACTGCAGAAATCCGTATTGAGAAATAATCAACTTCATACCAAGTTCCGCTTGATAAATAAATTGGAGAACCTCTAAGTGCATCTTTATTTATTATTGCTTTTTCATTCATTATTGATGTAAGTTCTGACGACGTTGTAATAGTCGTTGGGTTTATTATTGTTGAAGTACCAGAAGTAATCCATGCTTTTGTAGAAGTATTATAAACTCTCCAACCTTTCACGTATGTAGTAATTCCCATGCTAGTTCGAATATAGATAACTTTAAATATTATATGGTCTGAAGTAATTCCATTACTTTTTGCATAATAGTTTTTTATTACTGGAATTATTTTGTAAACTTCATAATCTAATCCACCAAGTTGAACATATTGATCAAAAATTTTTCCAATGTTTTCTTTTATTACATTAGATGTAGTCATAGTTTCTAAAAGATATAATTCTCTATCCCACAAATTAGAAGCATTACTTAATACATAAGCTTTTGTAGAATTATAATCTACATCAGTATCACTTTTTCCGTACTCAATTAAGTCACCAAGAATTCCGGGTATTCTTAAAAACATATTTTTAGAATCCTCAGCAACAACACCAGATATATAATTGATGTCATCCATGTCTTTATACACATAACATTCAGTTTCTCCTGAAGTGTATCTATCTGAATTAAATTGCTCTCTATTACTTTCTAAAAAATATAAAATTACTTGTGAATTGAAGATATTTACTGAAGAAATCTCAATAATCTCATCTCCTATTAATAACCAATAAGTAGTAGATTCAGAAAGTTCTAGCATAGGATTATTAGAGTCTTTAGTGAGAATAAGATTATAATTCGGAGAAGAGCCATTAATCGTTCCATTTGTTTGATATTTTCCAACCTTATTTCCATAGGCTCGATTCAATACATACTCTATAGACTCTTTTATAGACAAATTTTGCTTATACGGTGTACTAATTTTTTGGCTAGATAAGTATGAAATAAAATTAACAAAAGTAGCTTCTGTAAAAAATTTCATTTTATCAATTTTTTTCTTTAAAGTATTTTTCTTAAGCTTTCCTAAGAATATTATTGATGTCTTATAGTAAATAGATAAAAAGCAATCATTAGTTAGTAGTAAGTTATACAAAGAAGTAACATTCAAAGAATTTTGTAAGTCAAAATCTGCAATCTTTATATTTACATCTGAAAGTTTATAAGAAAAATCTTTTAAATCTAAGTACTCAGACAATTCTGATACTGAACCCATGTGAACATCTGAAGTTATTTCATATTTGTTTGCTTCTTCTAAATTATTAATATGTAAATAATACTTAAAGCTCATGATAAGACCAAACCTTCTTGATTTTCAGAAAATTCTCTAATCATATTGATAAGATTTTTTGCTGATTCTTCATCAGATGCAAGAGCCGTTTGTGGTTTAAATTCTACAATAATTGTTTGACCTGTACTTCCAGAATTTTTTGAGAATAACTTACTTGCTAGTTGGTCAAATTTCTTTTCAAATGTAATTTCTGGAGTCACGAATTCTCGTTGTCCTGCTTCTCCTAAAAGAGCTAAAGTGGGTTGGTCAACTACTCCACCTTGAGCAAATTTAATTGCTTGAAGTGCACCAATTAGTGATTCATATCTTAAAGTTACCCACAAAGCTTCTGGTATTCCTGCAAAGCCTTTTGAAAAAGCTGTTGCTAATGCTTTAGCTTCAAGCATTCTTATTGCTGAAGCTATTGCGTCTTTCATTCCAGTTAGCATAGCTTTCCACCAGCCTTTTTCTCCTTTTAAAAGTTGCTCATACATATCTGCAAAACCCTTAGAAATAGAACCCCAGCTTTGGCGTAACATATTTTCTTGTTCTAATAGTTTTTCTTTCATACGTTTTATTTTTTCTTCTTCAATTCTTTTTTCTTCTTCTTCTTCTTTATTTTTCCAATCTTCATCAATTTCAAATTGCTGCCATGCTTTTTTTAAGTTATATTGTTCCATCAATTTTTCATTCAACCACTGTAAATATAGCTGTGCTCTAACTTCATCTTCATCAGTAACTGTAAATTGATTGTTTCCTATATCCGGAACTTTTTCTCCTGCTTTTAAAATAGCGTCCCAATCTGTAGAGCCAATCGCATTTTTCAATATCTCTTGTTGCTCATTAAGTTTTGTTGTCCACATCAGTTGTCTTTCTTTGTACTTTGATATTTCTTTTTCTTTTGCTAAAATTAATTCATCACGATATTGACCACCGGCATAATTTTTAATAGTTTCTAATTGTGACTCTAATTCTTTTTGTTTGTTCTTTTCTTCTGAGATATACCTCTCATACACAACTATTTTTCTTAACTCAGCAGCGTTCAAACCATATTTTTTAGCAATTTCATCTAACGCTTTTGTTCTTTGATTATTAGTTTCTACTTCTAAATCAAAAGCGTCTAATTCTTTTTGCTTATAATCAATAAGTAAAAAAATTAATGAGCTTAAAGCAGCAGATACTAATCCAATAACACCTAGTGTAGATGACATTTGAACTCCAAGAGCTTTGAAAGCAACAGATAATGATTTTATTGCTGCAACTGCTGGAATTAAAATAGCTGTTAGCGAGCCAATTACTGTAATCAATCCGGTTGTTTGAATAACCCATTTTGGAGTAGAATCAATTAAATCAGCAAAGGCTGTTAGCAATGGATTTATTGCTTGTGCTAATGTTTCACCTATAATTTCTTTAACATCACCAATTGTTTCAGTAGTTCTATCTAGCACAGATTTTGTATTTCCTGCATTTTCATTAGCAATATTCCAAGCATCTGCAAAGAATTTTTGAACTATAGCAGCTTTTTCAGTTTCACTTGTTGCGTTTCTTAATGAAGGTAAATATCTTTGAAGCATCATGTAATTTCCTTCACCTGCAGAAATTACTTGACGCATTGCTAAAGTTAAATCTATTCCAAAAGATTTTGAAACGCCTATTGCATACTGAGTCATTTGTTCTAATTCACCTGGTAATGCCCCTAGTTGCAATCCATATCTTTGTAAATCAAGAATAGTTTCGTCACTTATTCCAAAATTTTTCTGCATAAGTTTAGATAACTTTTCAAATTTTGGGTAAAGTTCTGTAGAAGAATTACCAGTTATTTCAATAGCAGACTTTAATAGATTTACAGAATTTTCACTTTCTGCAAAAGCGGTTACAAATCCAGAAATATAATTTTTTGCTGAGTTTAATTGTGAAGAAAGAAGTTGAACTGCTTGATTTAAGTCAGTTATAGATGTAGTGGTCTTTTTTGTTTTTTCTCCAAGACCGTCTACATCCTCTGACGTTTTTGGTATATCATCACCGTTTACTTTAAAAAAGAAGTTTAATATCATGTCAGTAAAAGTTTGAGCCATTTTTATTCTCCTTAGCTTTCTTTCTTTTTCAAATCTTTATCATTTGCCACAAAATTTGAAAATAAAAATAAGACTTTCATTTTTACTGTTGTAAGTATTTCATTAAACTTAGTTATGTCTTTTTGTGAATACGAATAACAAAGTTTATAAATACTACTGGCCACAGGTTTTCCTCCATTTAGTCTAAAGTCTTCACTAGTTCTTTTGAACTCTCTGCTGATAGAAGGTCTTTCAGTAAATTCTTTGAAAAAAAACTAACTAACTCTTTCTCTTCTTTTCTTTTCATATTCTTTTTTAGATATGAAAGACGAGTTTCAAAAGAAGAATTTTCTGAGTCAGTAAGAATTGCAGCACATAATTCAATATTATGAACACTCCCAGTATGCTCAAAAGTAGCTGTAATCAAGTTTAGTTTTTCTTCATCATTTAAATCTTCTATTTTTTTATTCTGCAAACCAACAATATTACTTGAACCCATTATTTTTGACAGCTTAGAATAAGCAACAGTTAACTCTGCAAAATCAAGAGCAAAGAGGTCGTCCACAGACTGAACGACCGTAAAAATTTTTTCTCCTACTTTAATTTTTTCCATTAGTAAATCCTTTCTTTTATGCGCCCTTTGAAATAAACTTATTAGCGCCATCTAAAGAATCATACAATATTCCCCAAGTTGTTTCAGGATAATTTACGTTCTCATCCATTGTTAAATCACTAGACTCCATCAAAGAAGCATGCGGGAATTTCATATAACCATAAACTATTCCAGAGCTATCTTGTGGTGTCTGCATAGTTAGTATAAAGATTGCATAATCAGTTACTACTTCACTAGAAAGTTGAGTAAATCCATCTACTTCTACACTTTCTAAATTTACACCCATCATTAGCGCTAACTCATTATAACCACTTTGCATGTGAGTCAATTTAAGAGTTGGCTCAGCTGTTGGCCTATTTACTCCACATTGTCTTCCAACACAATCTTTTAAAATACTTCCACCTTTTACACCAGGAGAAAATACTATTTTTTCAAGAAAGCCAATAGGTTTTAGTTCTGTACTGCTATAAGAATTAGCAGTATAAACTATCATCAAATCACCTTTGTTGTGTGTTGTTGGACTAGCACCGCGAGTTACAGTGATAGAATTTGCAGAAGGAGAAACTGCAGTAACAGTTAAATCTGTCTCAGTACCAATACCAGCAGTAAAAGGTGTAGATGGTAATCCTTTTGTGCTATTTACATAAAATGTAGTAGCTGAAGTAGAAGAAACATCTGCTGATAAAACTTGAACTCTGTTTTCACTAATTTTCTTTGCTGCCTTTTTAGCTGCTAATACTATTCCACCATACTGAAGAATAGCACCAGAGCTTTCAGCAAAAGTAAGTTCTTTTGTTGCCATATTATTACCTCCTAGTTAGGGTTAAATCAATTCTAGAGCAAAAATAAGGTGGATGCATATTAAACATTCCTCCTATTTTTATGAATGTTGTGTCTCTATCTATTTTAAATCCTGGAATTTTCGCAATTCCAGATTTTCTAATAGTATCTACAATTTTATATTCTAGCTCATTAAGTTTTTTAATTCCTTCAGTTTGAGACTCATCATTATAATTCATCACATATATAGAGATTTGAAGATTTTCTTGCCAATTAAATTGTAAATTTATATGCTCCAAAACATCTAATGAACCTCCCCAGACAAAACACACTGGAAAATTTTCTAGTCCCACTTCATCAGGAAAAATAAATCCCCACTGAACTCTTTCATAAGGATTTTCAGGGTCAATAGAAAAATCATCAATTGTCTTAAGTTTATTTATTAAAGTTTCAACAGAACCATAAATATTAGGCATTGTCAATTACTCCTTGTAAATAAGAAAATCCATATCTACTTAGTGCTTCTACTTCTTCTGAAGAAATTGCCCAGAAATTTCTTTTTTTATTATTCCAACTCATTTTACTTTCATTAAACTTACCTTCTGAATTTCCAGAGCTAGTAAATAATAATTTAGAACCTACTCTTTCTTTCATCAATGCCGGTATAATAGCATTCATCATGTCACCAGAAAGTTTCAGCCAATCTAAATTTCCTCTAACTCTTTCTTTAAATTTTGCATATGCTGTTGAGTATGGAATAAAAGGTTGTCCAGAAGCGTCAACTCCACTTGAAGTTCTATTTTTTATGTTATTAGATTGCATGCTTGCTAATAATAACATAAGTGTAGGAGCTTCCTTATTAATACTTTTTGAAATTCTTAAAAGCTTTTCAGAATTACTACTCATTTTCATTTCCCCACAAATGGCTTAATTAATTTATAAACTACTTTTGGAAACTCACCATCTTCATTAGAAGTAAAGTTTTTAGACTTATAGTATAGATGTTGTGTTAACATTATACAAGCTTTTTCAAGCGCATCAGGAACACTTCCTATAGCATATCCAGCTTTATATGAACATGAATATTTTCCAAAAAATCTAAAATAGTTTTTTGTATAAATTATTCCATTGTTATTTTCAATGTAGTAGTAATTTTCTGGAACATCTGTTGTTGAAGTACCAAAAGTTTGTAAGCTTGTTACTTCTGAAACAGGATAATTTTTAAGAACCATTGATTCTTTATCTCTTATTTCATGTATTTCATTTTCATAAGTTCTTTCTGCTAAATTTCTATTACAAAACTCAGTACTTTCTAATAATTCAGTAGCAGCACTAATAAATTCTTTTATAGTAGCAGATGTAGCAGTTACTGCTTGTGGTAGTTTTATTTTTTCATAAGTAGTTAAATAGTAACTCATACTTCTCCTTTAAATGGGGAAGAAGTTTTCTTCCTCCCCATAGTTTTCAAACTAGTTAGTAACAGGAAGATTTATTGGGTTTGCACCAATGAATTCTATGCCGATAGTATCTGCTTTTCCAGTAGACTGAGAAACTACAGCTGTAATAAATGGCTTTGTGAAATCATTTTTAGACAGCTCGATGTAGTATCTTCCAGCTTCTGTGATTGTCAAAGTTTTTCCAGTTATAGCAGTTGGAGACCCATCTGCTGCAGATGTAGCTTCATAAGCTTTAACTACTACTGCTGTAGAAGAAAGGTCACGAACATCTACAACTAGCATTCCTTGTAAACAAGTTTGACGGTCTATCTTCGCAGGAGACGGGTCTGTAGAACCTTGAGTATAACTTTTAGTATCTACAATTACTTTGGCCAAAATATTATCTTTTACAGAATATATCATTTCTACACCTCCTTATTTCATTTTCAAAACTTTAAATGCTTCAGGTAACATTACTGCTCCACCTTCACGAACACGGAAAAGAAGACCAATAAGAGGAGCGTATTTTTCATTCATTCTCTGAATAGACATATTGATTCTTGCTACTCTCCAGTAGTATGACATATCTCCAACAAGCATTACTTTCTGACCAGTAGTCATATTTTCAGAAAGACCTGCCTGACACTGAAGAATTGGCATTCCATCAACAGTAGCAGTTTCACCCTTTACAGCAGGCGGCATCCACAAATAGTTATTAGTTGTGTCTTTAAGAAGACGCAAATTTCTAACCATTTTCCTACGAGCAAAAACAGTTCCACGAATTGCGTATTGTTCTTTCAACTCATAAAGGAAATTAATTACATCATCCATTGTTAACACAGTAGATGAAGCTGCTGTTACAGCACCAATAGAAGTATTTGTTAAAATACCTTCTTTAGTACTAGTACCGTTACCAGTGAAAATATCAGTTTCTACTTTTGTAGAAAGCGTTTTTACAAATTCACCAGTAATATACTGCTCAAGATTTACAGCAGCATCTTCTAACAGGTCTTTAGACAAAGTTATTAATCCTGCATGCTCATGTGTTTGAATTAAAACTTGACCAAATGACGGGTCAGATTCAGTCGGTAAATTTTGCTCATCTACATCATACCAAACCATTCCACCATTTCCCTTTGGAACACGAATTGCGCCTTTTGAAGTGGTAATATTAGTAACAGTAGGAATTACTACATTCTTATCAGGCACTGCTACAATCATTGAGCTTAAGAATTCTTCATCAACAGTAAATCCGCCTTCAGCATCATCAGCTACAATAAGAGCTTTTTTCTCTTTTTCAGAAAGGTCATTATAACCCTTTCTAATATAATTGATAATGGTTTCTTTTTTCTCACTTTTTACACTAGTATCAAATCCAGGCATATTAGCCTCATTCAATTTCTGATACTTCTCAGTAAGCTCATCAAGAACAGTTTGAACTGCTTCGATTTTAGCTTTGTACTCACCAATTTCAGCCTTGTTAGAATCATTAGCTGATTTTAATTCATTAAAAGCAGAATTAATATCACCTATAATTTTTTCCATTTCTTTGATTTCCATATTACTTAACCTCCTGTAAGTTTTTTAATAGCAATGACAATTGAGTTCCTAACCCTTCAAAATCAGTTTCTTTTTCTTCAGTATTGATATTATCATTAGTGCTAATAGATTCTGATTTTTCATCAGAATTATCGGGCTCTGCTGATGATATAATAGCTTGAAGTTTTGTGAAACTCTCTTCAATACTTTTGACGATGTTTTTAAGAGCTACTAAATTTGCATTTGATAAAACTCTTCCTTCTTTATCTTCTTTGTTTATATTTAATTTAAAGTCATTAAGTAAAGAAGTTAGTTCATCTATCGCATCTTCGTTTTTCTCAGAATAAATTTTATCAATAACTCTATCAAACATAGACTTGAACTGAAATATTCTTGCATCTTCCATAGCTGGAAATGGAACTACTGAAACTTCATAAAGTTTAGCTTCTTCAATAATTCTTAAATCTCCTTCTCTATGAGACTTTATTGTTGTAAATCCTATTGAAAGTCCATCTAATAGACCGTCTTTTATGTCGTCTATTATCTCAGTTTTTGTCAATGGTATTTGACCCTCTAACCACAAACCAGCATCGGTCTCTTGTAAAGTTACTGGTAATCCAATTACTTTTGTATCGTCATGGTATGCAAGAAGTTTTATTTTTTTAGCAGGCATTCTTTCTCGTATTGTTTTTTCAAAAGCTCCTTTGATAATTATATCTCCATAGAAATCTGGAGTTTTAGAAAATGAAGCTGCTAATCCACTAAAATAAAAATACTTTTCATCAGATTTAGTTTCAAGTTTCACTCCTTGCTCATAAAATGACATACTGTTTTTCTTTTCTATATTCATTTTATTCTCACCTCCTTAGTCTAAATAATTTAATACTTTTTCTTTCTGTACTTCAAAATATTTTAAAAATATTTTTTCAAAATTTGGCTCGAAAGACTTCATCAATTTATCTTTTTTGTCCCAATAAATTTTCTTATTTTCTAATGTATCAAACTCGAATTCTGACTTGTCAATGATTAAAGACTTAAAAGCATCTTTAAGAATAGAAGCTAAAAAACATCTACATTCTATATCATCAGAAGCAACTCCAGTATCACCAGGAAATTCTGTCTCGTTCCCGTCTCCTGTTTTAAAATTTTCATCTAAGTCTATAGCTTCTCCGTCTAATACCTCATGACTATCTCTAACTAATTCATCTCTTTGAGTTATCCAAACTTTCTTTTCCACAATGTCTGTATCTTTGTAAGCATTGTAAACTCCATAATTTGCAGCATGAGAAGATTCTGTTCTTGCTATAACACCTACTCTACCCTTAGAATAACCATCAAAAAGCTTTTCAATTCTTTCTTTCATTTCGTCAATAGTTTCTCCAAGTTCAGCAGATTTAGTCATTTCTTTTCTTAAATCCTTTATTGTAGTTCTATCAACGTTAGAAATAAGTTCACCAGTCTTTTTCTTAATGAACTTTATTAAATTTTTATTTTGAGGATTATATTTTACAGTCTTGTCTAAAGCTTTTAACCATTGCTCAGCAGAATAATTTGCTACTCCAGTTAAAAGATTAGAAATAGACTTATTGAACTCAGAAGATTTAATAACTCCAGAAGGAATAGTTATTTCTTTTACTTTCTTCATTTCTAACTTAGTATTGATATTTTTAGTAGTTTCTTCTTCATTTTCTAAAGCAGAAAAAGTTCCCATAGAAAAAGAAGGATATTTTTGATTCAAAGCTTTTAAAAATTCCGAGCGAGTTAGCTGTTCTGTAGTAACTTGTGGATAGCCAAGTTTAGTAGCTGCAGTATTTAAAGTAATTACATCTGCGTTAACTAGTTTTACTAAGTTATCAATAATCGGAGTCTCGTCTTCTTTTAGTGCTGAAATCTTAGAAAAATCAGGAATGATAACTAAGTTTTTAGAATTTTTAAACATCGGAACTAATTTATTATTTAGCTCATCTACATAATCTAATATGTCAGGAATTATTGTATTTTCCCACAAAATTTTTCTTGCTGTTGAAATATTATTATATGTAGCTGCTGTAGGAATTATCAACTCTGTAGGAACTTGAAGTAATGCACAAATATCTTCTCTTATCTTTCCTTGTAAATATTGAAAATCTAAATCTTTATGTGTTTTTCCAATTTCTTGCCATTCTAATCCTTCTTCTAAAAGAAGTGGCTTATGTGCATTATTTACTCCTATGTAATCATTATCTATTTGATTTTTTAATCTCTCATATTGTGGGTCACTTAGCGTTGCACTTGTTTTAAATGCTCCGTCTGGTCTTGCAGCATTTTTAAAGAATATTCTATTCCAAGTATCTATTTCGTTAGAAATTTCTATAGTAGCTTCTCCAGATAGTAATGGTGATTTTCCATCATTTAAATTCAATAGGTCAATGTATTTAGTAATGAGCAATTGTTCATAATGGTACAATATTTTCTTTCCAGGTGCTTCTTCATATTCCACAGAAACTATTTTAGAATCTTCAATATTAAATTGGCATCTATCAGGTCTTAAATAAAATATCCCGACAGGTTCTTTATCTATTTTTCCAGTCAATATTACCGCAATTCCCTTTCCAGCTAAAATTTTAGATAACATCAAAAATTGCATGAAGTTGTGTTTTGAATAATATGAATTTGGTTTATTTAATAACTTTTGAATAGGATGATTTTTTTCATGAACAAATTCATCTGAATTTTTATAGTAACCCACTTTTAGAGGAACACTAGCAAAATTTAATGCTCTTAAACTTGAGCAAAGATATACATATATCGCTTTTTCGAATTTAGTCTTTACATTACATACGTAAGAATTATTTTTATAGATTGTAGTTTCCCCAGTTAGACTATAAGAAACATCCCAAGTATCTTGAGATTTTCTTTCAATTTTTGTCATTTTCAAATCTGTATTTTTTAGTCTAAGCATATACTACCTCTTTTAATATTTTTTGAATTACTTCTTTTTTATCTATATGATAGTGAATAAGTTCTGATTGCTCTAAATTATCAATTTTACTAAGAAATCTTTCTCCAATTATTTTTGCTTCTTCAATTTTATTTAATTCTATAAAAGCAAAAAATAAGAAAAAATCACAGTCAAGACTGTAAAGAGAGTAACTTTCTATTTCTTCTTTTAATTTTAAGATAGATTCATTATCTCCTAGAGCTGTCAACAATCTTAAACTATAATCTAAAATTTGTAAACTAATATGTTCAGGAAATAAACTTTTTCCATTGTATGCTTTTGCAAAAATGTTTAAATTTTCAAAACATTGTTCTTCTGTATAATTTAAAACACCACTTAATTTTATTTTTTCTAAATTAGATACTCCAAGTTGATATAGAGAGTAGAAATACGAATAGTCACTTACTTCATTTTTAGATTCTTTTTCTTTTATTACATCGATAAGAGAATTCATTGTTTGAATATGACGACCACTTTTTTTTCTTCTTTTTTCAGTATAACCATAATGTTTTAAATAAAAATTTGAATCTCCCACAGAAATTAAATGTCCAAAAATTTGGTTGTGAACTGGTAGCTCAAATAAAATATAGTCTTTTCTTATTATTCTTGTATTAGAAAAATTACCAAGCTTATTATCAGGTAAGTGCATCATTTTAAAACATAATGAGTCAAAACTTTTATTTACAGCATTGTAAATACTTTTTCTTAAAGAAGCATTTACATAATTCTCTACTAAAACTTCATCTGCATCTATTATAAAAATCCACTCATTAGAAGCATACTTCACAGATTCTCTTCTTGCATTTGAGAAATTAAATGGTTCTTCTATAAAAGAATAAACTTTTTCCGTATACTTAAACGCTATTTCTTTTGTAGAATCAGAAGAGCCAGTATCTACAACTATAATTTCGTCTACTTGATTTTTTATTGAATTTAAGCATTCTTCAATATAGTCTTCTTCATTTTTTGCAATTATACATGCTGAGATTTTTATGTCTTTTTCTCTAAGTAAATCAGAGTACTTAAGTTTTTGATTAATTAATTTAATAGCTTCATAATTATTTTTGTCTTTGTAATATTGTTTCAATCCGCGAAGTACAGAGAATTGAAGATAATTTGCTAAGACATCTATATACAATTTAAAGTGTGTATCTTTGTTTTCTTCTAAGATAGGCAATGCTCTCATAATGCCAAGCATATTTTTAGAAGAATTAAATAGCTCTTCTACATTACTTACTTGTTCTTTTTTAATATGAGCATTTTTTATTCTCATAATCTCCTCAAACTTGGTGTTCTTAATTTGTCTTTGTAATAAGAATAAGCAATTTCTGCATATACGTTAGCATGGAAATAATGGTCAGCACCAACTTCAACATATCTAGGAACACCATCAACAATTGTTCTCATTGGTGCTTTTAATTGATTACAAAATTCTTCATCTACAGTACCAGGAATTTTAATAGTCTTTGTCTTATATCTTCCAACAATAGCATCGCAAATAGAAGTTCTATCTGCAGTAACAAATTGAGAGTCTTCATTTTCTGTAAAGTTAAGTTCTGCTTTTGAATTATCTACATAGCGACATAGAAAAACTTTACAATTCTTTTTTAAAGACTCTTGCAATTCTCTAGCTTTTCTAGTTTCTGGCATCGCATCAATAACAGCAACAGTAATTCCAGACTGTAAAATTATTCTTTCTACTTCAGCAAAGTCTCTATACTTTTGAACTTTGCAAATATTTCCAAAAGAATCGTAAAAAATAACGTGTAAATAACTTCCAACGTCAATACCACAAACTTGAGGTAATTTAACTTCTTCAAATTTAGCAGCTTCTAAGTCTTCATGTAAAAGTTTGTCACCCTCACAAACATAAGGCAATCCTAACTTGCTATTGTAAAAATTTTCTTTTACTGTCGCTGAAAATTTTGTTTTTTCAAATTTATCCATTAAATCGTCTGCAGAAACAGTAGGACTTAACGTTTGAGAAATATGATAACCCGGAACTTTAGACTTAGCTAAAGCTTTCCACTGTCCAAAATTTCTATTAAGCTCTGTTTTACATTTTTTGCAACCATAAAAATAAGATTCTTTTTCATGGTTTAAAAATATATTTTCAAAAAAATCTACTGGTTGCTCTAAACCGCATTTTGAGCATTTTACAAAAAATTCTCTTTGGTCTGATTGTAAAAATGCTGAGTGTATGTTCATTTCAGGAAGCAAAGGTGTAGATAATTTCAAAATCCACTTATACTCACTTGCATCTAATCTATCTAATGCAAGTTCTACTGAACGTTCTGGCATTAAAGAATATTCATCTATGACAAGAAAATCTACTGGAGTTGAGCGAAGTCCAGATTCAGAATTTGCTCCACGAACAAATAAATTTCTTTCACCCGTTCTTTTGTGCCCTATATTTGAAACATCATTGAACAAATTAGAAAGTCTTTCAGAATTTTCTATAGCTGGGTTGAATCTCCCAGATGAAAAATTACTAGCATCTCCACCCCCTGGAAGAAGATACATAACGTCACCTATGTTGTCTACTACATACAAACCAAGATTCACAGCAAGCTCAGAAACTCCAAGCTGCGCACCTTTCATTATTACAACTTCTTTTTTAACTTTTTCATTTATAAAATGAGAATAGATTTCACGAAGAAACTCTCTACCTTTTAATGTATAAGGCTTACCTTCTATTATTCTATTTTTAAAAGCCCAGCCAAGAGAACTTACTGAATCAATTAGCTTCGAGGCATTCTTGATATGATTCAACAAGTTCTCTGAACTTAGGGTTTCTAAGGAGTTCATTTTTGATTTTTTCATCTTTTAATAAGTCACCAGATTTTTCTGGGTTCTCTGGATTTTGTAAAGGTTGTTGTTTTCCAGTTGGTAAATAACGTAATAATATTTCAATAGCTTTAAGCTTCTCTTTTGGCATAGAAGAACCAGTAGCAATTGAATAAAGTTCTTTGAAAAGTTTATTTCTCTGAGATTCGTAATCTCCAACACTCGAAGCAGCAACTTTTGCGATGAAAGTTTTAACAATTTGATTTTGTAATAATTCTTGTCCTTCTTCAAAATGTTCGGTAAAACTAAGTCTTCTAAGAGCTTCTTCTTCATTGTAATCAATAACATAAGATTGCGCAAAAGCTTTATAAAAGTCATAGATAGTAGAATAAGCTATTCCTCCCTTTATTACTTTTGCATCATTCAATTCCATATATATCATCTCTTTCCATATAATTATTATTGCAACTATTTATATAAAATGTCTAAAAAAGTTATAAAAAAATGTAATTTATGATACTTTTGTATAACTATAAAAATAAGCATAAAAACGCGTAGTTTTTATAACTACGCTGATAAAATTTAAAAACTATTAAATTTATTTAGTTGATGATGATATTATATTCAATTGAAAAAATAAAAAAGAAAAAGTAATGTAAAAAATAATCCCTACTTTTTTTCTATCTTCTTTATCAAACCATCCAATTGAAATAGTGGGAACCAAGAATAGTTCTTTTTGATAAAATTTTAAGTTAGTATTTTCTAATCGTCTAATAGAGTTACTAAAGTTAAGATAAAAATTCATTTTGTTCCCTCCCACAAAGTATTTCGTTATTAAAGTATTCTGAGTTAAAAATTATTGGGTAATATGCTTTTAATTGAGAAACCATTTCACGAATTAAATGCTGCATTTGTGGGTGAGCTTGTTTTGAAACGCGTAATTTTACTATATGAAAAATTTGGCGCAAATTAGCTGTCATAAAAAGTTCTGTCTTTAATGAATTTGGTAAAACACTTCTTGACCATTGCGGAGACATTCCAGAGTTTATAAGTTCTTTGTAAACAAATTCACTTTGTTTTATCATTTGAAAAAATAACTCTACTTGTTCTTCTTTCCCTTCAGTAAAAGTAAATGGAGATATGAATTCTATATCTTTATTGTTATAATTGCAAAACCTAGTAGATTCTTGAGTAAAACTTGCTATTCTATGTCTAACTAATTCGTGAGAAATTCCTCTATCTGTCGTAATTTTAAAAGTAAAAGAAATATGCTCAAACACAGAAAGATGCTGTTTTTGTAAAAGCATATTTATAAAATCTTTGTAAGATTCTTTTGAAATTCTACCAAAACTTAAATACGCAACTCTACCACAATACTCTATCATTTTACAAATATCTTCTTCTTTTATTTTAGTAATTAATTCGCATTTTTGTTCTACTATTTTCATAAATAACCACCTTTCTATAAAGTAAAAAAGAGAAGAATTTCTTCTTCTCTAAAAAATAATAAGAACAGTTTCTTAATCCAAAATTGTCAAAGATTCTGGAATTTCGACTTCTGGAACTTCTGTTTTTAGCTCTACTGTCTCAACTTTTTGTAATTTTTCTTTTTTTACTCTAACTCTTTTTTCTTTTACAGGTTTTTCTTTGACCTGAGCAGTAACAACTTTTTCTTTTTTCACTCTGGGCAATTTCTTTTCTCGTGTCTTAAGCTTTTCAGCTCTTTCTTTTTTCTTTGCTAAAGCAATTGCTTTCTTTTCAGCTTTTTTTGCATTAGCAGCAGCCTTAGCTTCAGATTTCTTTTTTGCTATCTCTGCTTTTTTCTCAGCCATAGCTTTTTTCTTAGCTTCTGCAATTTCTTTCTTGAAAGCAGTAACCTCAGCTTTAGTAGGCTTATAATCTAACCAACTAAAACAATTTTTAGACTTTGCTAACTCTTTAAGACCTGCTACACCTCGTTTTGCAGCTAATTTAATTTCTGCAAGTTCACCTCTTAACTCTCGATTCTCATTTAGCAGTTTTTCATACTCCTTTTTAGATACCAATCCAAACATATTGTTCTCCTTTCTATATTTTATATTATTATTGTTTCAAACTTTAATTTTTGTCAAGTTTTTTTTTCATAAAAATGCATTTTTTCCTGTACATTTCTTGTGCATATGGTATAATCAATTCATAAAGGAAGGAATGGTTCCTCTCCTAAAAAACGAAAGGCGGAAACCAAATGAAAAACTTGAGAAAAGAAATCAGACAAAACGAGTTCATCAAAAAAGCTATGAGAAAATTGGTAGAAGAATTTGGAAACAATTCTTTTTACCGATTCTTTGAAGACGATGACTGTGTAGTGGGAAAAGAAATTTATGGAACTCAATCAGAGTATATTTCTTACTTTGGTACAAGAGAAGTAGATTTAAAAAATAACGTGGATGTTATGTTCTTTGTAAAAAGCATGGCTTCATCAATAACAATAACTTTTGATTATATAACAAAAGATGTTCTGTTTGAAGAAGAATTCAAATACATTCATGCTAATTCAGGAAAAAATAGTTACACGGCAAGAATAATATACCACGCTAACACAAACACAATTGAAAGAATGTCATAAATAAGGAAGCTTCGGCTTCCTATTTTCTAGACAAGTGATGAACTTAGTAGCAATAATAAAATAAAGAAAGGCGGAAAATATGTACTCATCAAAAAATTTCAAAACTAAAAAAGCATTTAAAGAAGCTGTTGCTAATGGTGAACAAATTACTCTATATTCTCCTGGTATAGGAATACCAAAAGAAAATGGAACTGAATGCGTAGAAGGTCCTTGGTACCCTGCTCCGCACTCTTGGTATGCCACAGTAGTTGTTGAAAATTATATTGTCAAGTCTGTAAAATAAGAAAGGAAATAAAGAATGAATACTTTAAATAGATACATAAAAGAATATTATGAAAGTATACTAGGAAAAAATATTTCTGCAATAAAATTAAGCGGTGAAATAGTAGTAGGTGTAGTTACACGAGTAGACCATGTAGCAGTTACGATAGAACGTGAAGATTTTAAAGATTGCTTTTACTTTGCTAATTTTTGTTGTATAAGTATTATTAATTGAAAGGAGAAAAAATATGAGGCTTTTTAAAATCGAGTGGTCAAATCAAATTATTTCTAAAGAAGAGTTTGAAAACTTAAAATCCTGTTTTGTAATTGGAAAAAAGTATTTTAAAGAAAGAACAGCTAATGATTTTTGGGTCAGTAAAGAAGACGCAGAAAAAGTAGGAAAAACTGTAGAAGAACTGAAAGTAGAAGAATACAATGCAGCTTTTAAAAAGCAAAATAAATCTATAGATACTGACATTATGATTGACTATTGCTATGGTTCTAATGAGTGTTTAGTAAATGATGATTTCTTAGATGTCGTTAAGGAATTAGAATTTAAAATTTTAGAAGTTCAACATACAAATACTAAAGAATATGATAATGGAGATTTGTATGGTGCAATTCAAGACTTAATAAGATTAGATGCTACAAACGAAGCAAGAAGACTAGCAAACGAAAAATGTAAAGTGCACATTGGGGGAAATAAACTTATGGAAATTACAAAAGTAAAAGTTGAAGTGAATTGTTGCACAGATTATTTACAATCTCAATTAGATGAGGGTTGGAGAATTATTGCTGTATCTGTTCAACCAGATGGAAGGAGACCAGACTATGTCCTTGGAAAATAAGCCTCTTATGATTACTAAATTTAATTTCGCAAATGTCCACAAAGGATTCTGTCCAAAATGTTTTGGTTCTGTCACTGAAATAAACAATAGATTTTGCGGAAGTTGTGGATTAGAATTAAACTGGGGTTATATTGGAGGAACAAAATTTATTCCAACATCAGGCATACAGAAAAATTTAGAAGAAAAAGATATAATAGTTCTTATAATGAGAAATGAAATCATCTCTCCAGTAGAAAAAGAAACTATTTTTAGATGTGCTAAATGTGAAACGCTTGTGAATAGAAATGATAGATTTTGTAAATTTTGTGGACAAAGAATGGATTTTTAACAATAATACTAAAAACGAAAGGAGATTCTTATGGAAGAATTGAAAGAGCTGGTAGTAAAATTGGAGGCACTAGTAGGAGTTATTAAAAGTGACATTGGAAGATTTGAAAATGAAAATGTCAAAGCAGGTATTAGCATTCGAAAAAATCTTCAGGAAGTTCGTATGGCTGCTGGAGAGGCAAGAAAGATTGCTACAGATAAGATAAAAGAGCTTAAATCGTCTATCGATTAGCAAAATAAAAGGAGCTAAATATGAGAATGGTTGGAGAATTTGTACAAGGAAACTATTCAGATTCTATACACTATAAAAAATTTAGCTCCTTTATTTTAAAAGAAACTTCTATTTCAGTATTATTGAAATTTAAAAAACCACAATGGATTCCAAAATCTCGTATTGCTATTTGGAAAAATGAGACTGGTGGATGTTTTGTTTTCATTCCGATTGATATAGTAAAAAACAAAAATCTTTTGGACAATTCAATCAAAATAGCACAATAATATTATTCTATGGAAGGAGAGGGGAAAATATAATGAGAAATCAATATAAAGATAATAGCCGTATAAAAATCCTGGGACTTAACCCCTCTCAGTCTCAGGTACGCGCTCGTAGCCAAGTGGTAAAGGCAATGGATTTTCAGTCCGTCATCGAGAGTTCGATCCTCTCCGAGTGCTTTTGGAGTCGTCTAAGTGTAGGACACTCTTGCCTAGTAAAGCTTTTAAAAACTTTTTGCGCGAAGTTGCAGCTTGAAAAGTGGGGGCAATGGAAAGTTAAATGCTTTCCCTCCAAACAGAATTATTCTTTTAACAAAGGTTATTCGCCTTTCTCTTTGTTAAATCTTCAGTGAGTTATTCGCCTTTCGCACTGAAGAAAGAAATGCAATAGTTGCAAAGCTTCTATTGCATTTTCTTTTTACAAAAACAATAAAATTTCACAATAATAAATATAAAAATAGGAGGAAATTATGATACTCATAGTAGAAGTAAATAACTTAGAAAGTATTACTAATCCTGAGAATTTTGGAATAGAAAAAAAGATTGCTTTTCATTTGCCAGAATGTTTTCAAGGTATAGCATATGAGACTAAATTTAACCAAGAAATATTCTTAGAAAACTTAAATAAGATATTGGAAAAATTTCCATTTAAGCTCGAGTATACAATACGTAATTATTGTGTAGATAATAGTCTTATAGTTTTGAAAAATGAAAAAGTAAGAATAGTTCATGCTGAAAAATATTTTTACACTATTGCTTGGAGAGATTGAAATGCTTAAGAAAATTCATAGATTCGTATTTGAAAATGTTTTTGATATTGTTTTAGCATATATTCCTACAATTTTCTTTGCTCTTCTTTTATTAGTTTTTATAAGCATGTTTACACTAAGATGTCAAGTCTCAAGAATGGAGAACAAGATTGAAAAAATAGAATCAGAAGACATGAAGAGTTTTTTACAATCTGTAAAGAGATTAGAAAAAGAAAACAAAGAAGAATACTATCGAAAAGGGTATAATGATGGAGTAAAAGACATAATGTCTTTGAATCTATACGTAAAGAAAATTAATATAGAAGATTTTGAAACTGTAAAAAATTACCGTTTTAAAAATATAAAATAAGGAGAAAATTATGAATAGAAAAACATTTTTAGAATTAATAAATGATTTAAGAAAAACAAACAAACGTGAGATAAAAAGAACAATATTAAAAAGATTTGAAACATACGGAATGTTAATTTTAAAACTTACTTATGACAAAAATATTATTTTTGGAATACGGTCATTGAAAAGTAATAAGTCTGGAATTTTAGATATAGAAGCAGTTTACTCAAATTTTTTTGATACTTTAATGAAATATGTAAATAAAGAAATAGAACATAAAGAAGCAATAGCGAAACTTACAGAAGTTTTTTCTCTATGCAATAAAGAAACACAGGAACTTATAAACGATATTCTTTCTAGAGATTTGAAATGTGGTATAAGTTCTATAATTCTAAATGAAGTTTTTGGAAATAATTTCATAAAAGAATTTAAAGTCCAGTTAGCAAATAAGTATGATCCAGAAAAAGAATACCCCACAAAAATGTGGTTAGCTTCTCCAAAACTTGACGGCTTGAGATGTTTCTATGTTCATAATAAATTACCTCATCACCCTAACTGGGTAAAAGAAAAAACTTTGTACACAAGAAATGGAAAAGAAATTTTTGGTTTTGAGCACATAAGAAACTATTTGGAAAGAGTATGCACAGTAAACCATCTAGATTTTAATGATGGAGAATTATTTTCAAAAGATTTACTTTTTGAAGAAATTCAAAGCATAGTGACTACTAAAAAAGAAATAAGTTTGGAAAGAAAAAATAAAATATTTTTTAATTTGTTTGCTATAAGTGCTAAAAATTTAGAGCACTTTTGTGAAACTACTAATATGTTAAGAGCTTATGCTTCAAATGAATTTTTTAATGTTGTTGAATATTATTTAGTAAACTCAAGAGAAGAAATTGAAAGATTACATGATAGATTTGTTGATGCTGGGTATGAAGGAATAATGCTAAGAGATACTAAGGAATTATACAACTTTGAGCGCTCTAACGCATTATTAAAATACAAAAAATTCAAAGAAGATGATTTTGAAATAATTGATGTTGAATTTGGAAGACCTAGAACAAAGTATGAGAATGAAATTGTTAGATTAAAGGTTGTTAAAGAAAATATAGAATCTTGGGTTGGCACAGGTCTTACAGATTCTACTCGTGCTAAGTTGAAAAAATTATACAAAGACAAAGAATTGTTTGGAAAATTAGTTGAAATAAAATATCAAAACGTTACTGAAGATAATTCACTAAGATTTCCTGTGTATAAAAAATTGAAGTTGGATAGATAAAAGTATTGAAAACAATATTGAGCCCATAATATATATTTTAACCATATGGTACAAGGGGTGTTGCAATGAAAATCAACATCCCTACTTTTTAAAGTGTATGAAATGCGAACTTGAAAGTCAAGTTTAACAATAAAACAAAAAAACTAAATTTTTCATTTTTTCCTGTACATTTTTCTTGCATGTGGTATAATTAATTCATAAAGGAAAGGAATACTTTCCAGAAAGGCGGAAAACTATGGAAAAGAAAATCGGGAAAATCGAAATCGAAATCTTATCGGACGACATCGAAGGGGATCTTGGACACTTATTAATTGAAGCAAATAAGGGTTTTGGGTTACGGTACACATTAGAAGAAATTGACTTTACCACAATGACTTCTGTGATATCTTTTTATGGGAAAAAAGAAAACTTACGCGGGTTTTTCAACTTCTACGCTGAAGAAAATTTATTTGAAAATATAGATACTGAAGTAGAATTCGAAAAACTTTTTGAAGTAGAAATGGAGGAGCAGGGTTAAAAGCCCTGCTTTAAAACTATGAAGCCGATTAAAAAAATAAACTTAGACGTTGCTTACACGAATGACGAGCTAATAAACTTTCTAATAAATGTTGGAAAAGAATATAACTTGACTTTTCGATTTGAAAACGATAGTTATTCTGAATCAATGTTGTTTGTCCCAAACATTACATTTTATGGTTTTGAAAGCGACTTAAAAGTATTTTATATTGAAGAATTTGAGCCAGATTACACAGGAGATTTTTCAGAATTATTAGAAGATTAGTTTCAAAACAAAAACTGGAATACTAAAAATATTCCAGTTTTTTCCTGTACTTTTCGTGTGCTTATGTTATAATGAATTCATAAAGGAAGGGATAAACTCTTCCAAGAAAGGCGGAAAAAATGAAAAAAAAACTTACCTTGGAAACACCAGAAACATCTAGCATCGGGGTTCTAAACATTCTTAAGTCTGCTACTTTGGATTACAATCTGACTTACAAAATTCATGAGGTAGAAGAAATTCCAAAGCGAGATGGAAGCTCAAATGCTGTGATAACTGTTACGTTATTCGGGCCAGAAGAAAATTTGGAAAACTTTTATTATGAGCAAATAATTTTAGAAGAAGATACTGTTAGCTTCAAAGAAATTTTGTTAGAATCAAACTAATAACAAAAGACTAAAAAATTAGGGGATAGCAATATCCCCTATTTTTATGTAGCAAAGTTAAAACTTGACTTTCAAGTTTTTGTTTCATACACATTAAAAAATTACCTTAGCAATTAGCATTGCAACACACATACAAGTAAATAGTTAAAATATATATTAAGACATCGCTATTAAAAAAAACAAAAAAAAAAAATAGTTTTTTTGTTTTTTTTT
>Ga0208939_1000176_pt1 | contig 55283 bp, 42 predicted proteins | sample AD_STIC12_MetaG_FD_184437 | JGI IMG/M metagenome (GOLD analysis project Ga0208939, IMG submission 184437) | Active sludge microbial communities of municipal wastewater-treating anaerobic digesters from USA - AD_STIC12_MetaG (SPAdes) (version 2) | ecosystem: Engineered > Bioreactor > Anaerobic >...
CATCCGGTTGAGAACCCCTCTCGAACTCTCCCCGCGTATCTTTAATTGACACGTCTCTTTGGCAAGTATTGCCTTCGCTTGTGGACCACGATGAATTGCAATCCGGAATGCGCCGGTTCAGCCCGGCAATTCGACGGGCCGACATGATGCTCAGCAACCTCCCACCGGCCAGCGATCCGCTCGTGCGCCGCGTGGCTGAATGCCTTCGAAACCACGAGTTGCTCGTTCCAGGCACTTCGGCTCTGCTTGCAGTCTCGGGCGGCGCGGATAGTGTGGCGCTCGCGCTCGTTTTCCAGGCCCTCGCGCCGGAATTGCATCTTTCTCTCCGAATTGCCCACATCCACCATGGCCTTCGTGGCAGTGAAGCCGACGAGGATGCACGCTGGGTGGCCGAATTCGCGGCGGCGCTGAATGTTCCTTGTGACGTCGTCTACGTCGACGTGCCCGCCCTGAAACAAAAGGAACGCGGCTCGACTGAAGACATCGCGAGAATGGCTCGATATCGTGAATTGAAACGCATCAAACTGGCCCACGGGATGGATGTGCTGGCCACAGCTCATCACATCGACGATCAGGCGGAGACCGTGGTTCACCATCTGCTTCGCGGCTCTGGAATCACCGGACTCGGCGGCATGCCATGGAAGACGGGCGAAGGCCACATCCGCCCGCTCCTCGAATTATCCCGCAAGGAGATTCGTGACTGGTTGCGCGGTTGGGATATGCCGTGGCGGGAGGATTCGTCCAACGCCTCGTTAACGTTCGCACGCAATCGTATTCGCCACGAGCTCCTCCCGCTGCTGCAAAAGGAGTGGAACCCGGAAATATCGCGGACGCTCTACCGACTCGCGGATGTTGCCCGGGCGGAAGATGAAGCGCTTGAGATGTGGGCCGAAAAGGCGCTTGATGATGCACTTCTGTCAAAGACCCGGGACTTGGTTCTCCTTGATATCCCTTGCCTGAAGAGGTACCCTTTAGGATTAAGGCGAAGAGTGTACCGTCGCGCGGCGCTTGGGCTTTCGTCGATTGACGCGCCTCTCAGTTACGCGGAAACGGCAGCGCTTGACCGCCTGCACGAACGCCGTGCGCAGGTGTCGTTCCGCCGCCGTTTCCGGGCGTGGAGCACGCGGAGTCATGTTGCCTTGGAATCGTTCGACGCCTGGCGCGGACCGACGGAGCTTCTTCCGGGGACACGCACCGAAGTTCCCTCGTGGGGCGTTTTTGTGGTAACCACGGCAGCAGGTCATTTCGCTCTCCCCGGTACCGATTCGCAATGTCAGGCGTCGTTCGCTGCTGGCGGGCTTGCCATGCCCCTTCATGTCCGCCGTTGGCGCGCCGGAGACCGCGTGCAATGGGGTGGGTCAGAAAAACTGGTTGCAGACCTGCTCCGCGAAAGAAAAGGAAACGCAGACCCGAGAACCGCGGTTGTTGTGTGTGACAGTAGACGTGTTGTCTGGGTACCCGACCTCGGCGGCATTCGCGCAACAGAGAAGAAGGACACGAATTACGTGACCATAATCCGGGAATCCTGGCGTGCATGATCGAGACTCTCGATTGCCAGAGATTTTGATTCCTGCGGAAGACATCGCGCGCCGCGTCACCGAACTCGGGAGGAAGCTGTCTGCTGACTACACCCGTGCCGTTGCGGGGAACGTGGGCGCCGAGGAGCTTGTGGTCCTCGGCGTACTGAAAGGTGCCTTCATGCTCGTAGCCGATCTTGCGCGGGCCATATCCATACCCGTTGTTGTGGACTTTGCACGCGCTGCGAGTTATGGTTCAGGCCGCGTTTCGTCCGGGGATGTGCGGATCGAGCCCATCGCGTGGCCGTATGGCGAGGGGCGCGACGTGCTGGTGGTGGAAGACGTTCTCGACACGGGAAAAACCCTGGAAGCGGTAGTCAGGGCATTGGAAGAGTTCCGTCCACGGTCGGTGAAAACCCTCGCGTTATTGCGAAAACCGGCGGCGAAATGGCCTGCCGACTACGTCGGTTTTGAAATCGAGGATACGTTCGTCGTCGGCTATGGGTTGGACGACGCGGGAAAATGGCGCCAGTTGCCCTACGTAGGGATTCCCCGCGATGGCGGCGAACGGCGCTGACAGGTGATGCCAGATCGGAAAAGAGAGTTTTGATGAACGCCGAACAGTCCGGCAGAAACGACATATCGCCGAGAAACACGCCGCGGAACAGACGGCCGAGAAGAGGTGGGGACATATCTCGAGAGCAACCGAGAAATGCTCCGATTCGCGGTTCACACCAGCACGCGGCCCGCGATGACAGGACAGCACATGCTCCAAGGTCCGCGCGCCCATCTGAGGGGAGTGGGGACTCGGAATTCCTCGAACAGCGCAAGCCAGAAAACGCAGCTTCGCAGGCGCGGAGATTCAAAAACACCGTTTCACCACGAAAAAGGCGGCGCTTTCGCCAATCCTGGACTGCCGGTCGAACCGTCACCATTGTCACCCTGCTTCTTCTTCTCGCGGTCGTTCTCTGGAGAACCATTGCGGGTTCCCGTGCGCGCAATACGATCTCGTACACGGAATTCACGACGGAATTCGTGGCATCGGGCAACGTGAACTCCGTCAGAATCATCGGCGACCGCCTTGAAGCGACGTTGAAAAAACCTTTCGGCGAACGTAAGGTGGTGTACCTGGGGTCTCTTCAACTGACACCTTCTCTGATCGATTCCTGGGCGCAACAGGGCATCACAATCGAATTCCACGGCGCCACAAACGTATGGGGAATCATCCTCGGCACCCTGCCGTATGTGACGATTCTCGTTGTCGTGTATTTCCTGTTTCGCAACGTGTCCGGAGGACAGAAAGGCGTCTTCTCCTTCGGTGAGAGTCGTGCGCGCGAGATCACCGCCGACATGCCCGGGGTGACCTTCGCGGAAGTCGCAGGTGTTGAGGAAGCGAAACAGGAGCTGCAGGAAATAGTGGAGTTCCTGCGCGATCCTCAAAAGTTCCAGCGCCTGGGCGGGCGGATTCCCCGGGGTGTTCTCATGGTTGGCCCGCCGGGCACGGGCAAGACCTATCTTGCACGCGCCGTCGCAGGGGAAGCACGGGTTCCATTTTTCAGCATCAGTGGCTCCGATTTCGTCGAAATGTTCGTTGGAGTTGGTGCCTCCCGCGTGCGGGATCTTTTTGAAAAGGCGAAGAGGAAAGCGCCCTGCATCGTTTTCATCGACGAAATTGACGCGGTGGGAAGGCATCGGGGGGCCGGCCTTGGTGGCGGACACGACGAGCGCGAGCAGACGCTGAACCAGCTTCTCGTGGAAATGGATGGTTTCAGCAGTCAATCCACTGTGATCCTGATGGCGGCCACGAACAGGCCTGACGTACTCGACCCCGCCCTGTTACGACCGGGACGGTTTGACCGCCATATCGTGGTCAATTTGCCCGACGTTCGGGGCCGTGAGGGGATACTTCGCATTCACACACGAAGTATCCCGCTGGCGCGAAATGTGGATCTTCACACCATCGCAAGGGGCACGCCGGGTCTTTCGGGGGCTGACTTGCGGAATCTCGCGAATGAGGCGGCACTTCTTGCCGCGCGGAACAACCGCAGTGAAGTCGGCATGCGCGAATTCGAGATCGCAAAAGAAAAGGTCATGTGGGGATCTGAACGGCGCAGCCTCGTCATGTCCGAGGAGGAACGGCGTGTTACCGCGGTGCATGAAGCTGGTCACGCCCTTGTGGCAATCTGCCATACCGGCGCTGATCCCGTGCACAAAGTGACCATTGTTCCACGCGGGCGAGCCCTCGGGCTTACCGCGTTTCTGCCCGGCGACGAGCGACATACCGTCTCCCGGCACTGGTGCGATGCAAAACTCACCAGTGTTCTCGGGGGACGTGCCGCCGAGGAAATCGTTCTCGGGGACATTACCAACGGCGCTGCGAACGACATCGAACTTGCGACCGAGCTGGCGCGGAAGATGGTGTGTGAGTGGGGCATGAGCAAACTGGTCGGGCCCGTCGCCCTTCTCCGGAAAGGCGAAGAGGTGTTCGTCGCGAAAGAAATCGGGCATTCTGCCGAGGTGAGCGAACAGACGCTGCAAATTGTTGATAAAGAGGTCAACCGAATCGTTGAAGCCGCACTGGCGAAAGCGCGAGACATTCTCGAACAGCGACGAACAGCCCTGGATGCGCTGTTTGCGGCATTGCTTGCGAGAGAGGTGCTTGACAGGCAACAGATCGACGCCCTGATTGCCCCCCTTTTGGAGCCACCAGGCAGTGCTCCGGTCAGCGAAAGCGTCCAATCAGTTCCGAAGGTGATTGACCGAACAGGCGCGGACTCAGCGCCTGCCGCAGTCAGATCCGCCCGACCGGAGAAGGGGCCGGAAGCACGGGCCAGACGAAGCAAACGGAGCGAGCGTTCAGAAGTAGAACTTCCTTTACCCTCAATCAGGCCCGAATCAGTTCAGCCCGAAATTCAGGCCGAAACCGCTCCGCCAGTAGGGGAACCGGTGTCTGTGGCGGCGCCCACCCCGCGCGTGATGTACGGGCGGCGGCCCAAAATGGTAAAGCGCTTTGCCCTTCCGACGTCCCAGGTTCCCGAGAACGGAATTCCCGTTGCGAGTGTTGTTTCTGAAGCTCCCATTCTGTACGGAAGATCATTGCGCTCCGAGTCCCGGACGAAGACACAGCCGCAGCCACTCGAGGTGCTCCCTCAGGTCCACTCTTCGGAGGGGAACTCCCAGGGCAGCCGTGAATCCGAAGGGGGAAATACCGCCTCCGCAACGGTTTCCGGTGAGCCGATCGGCTTGAGTGACAGAACCGGGAGCGATCGGCACGAGACAATCGGCGGCGCGAAGGAAAACGCGCCACAGAGCGCGAACACGGATACCGAAATCGAACAGGGCGCGGCAGACAAGTTGGCGAAGGTTGACGAGGCAGTCGGTTCCACCTGACAAAGCGGACGAGGCAGAAAACGTTCACACTCTTTCATGTCGGTTTCATGGACATCACCGTGGCTGATGTCCTCGACGTTGCTCTCTTAACGTTCATCTTTTACAAGAGCTTCGTCCTCTTGCGCGGCACGCGCTCTGCCCCCATGGTGATCGGGCTCATCATCCTGCTCGCGATCGCCGTGATCGCGGAACGCGCGGAAATGGTCGGGTCGAACTGGCTCCTGACGCAAGTGAAAACCGTCTGGCTCATCGGGCTGGTGATTGTGTTTCAGACGGAGCTGCGCCGGCTGCTTACCTACCTCGGACAGAACAGGCTGTTCCGTCCATTCCTCGCTGAAGCGCCCGACCAGACTGTGAATGAAGTGGTCGCCGCATGCAGGACCCTCTCGGAGCAGGGAATCGGTGCGCTCATCGTCATTACGCGCGACGTGGGGCTGGCCGGAATTCTGGAGACGGGTACGCGAATTCGGGCGGAAGTGAGCGCCTCGCTTATCGTATCGTTGTTTGTTCCGAAGACGCCGTTGCACGATGGGGCAGTCGTGATTTCGGGAAACCAGATTGAAGCTGCCAAGTGCATACTTCCACTGACGCAGAATGAGGTCGATCCCAGCCTCGGTACTCGCCACAGGGCGGCGCTGGGAGTTTCCGAGGAATCAGATGCGGTGGTCATCGTCGTGTCCGAAGAAACCAGCAGGATATCTGTTGCCGTTGACGGCGTGCTGGAACGCGCGCTGTCGCCGGAAGAACTGCGCGCGCGTCTTCTCCGTGAGCTGAATCCGCAGGGCAGGAAAGCATGAGCAGGAACCATCGCACCGTGTCGACATCGTTCTCAGCCCGTTCTTTTCAGTCTGATGGTGTCTTTTCAAACAGGAATGCCGGGGTTTCTTCGGGAAGGAACTGCGTCTTGCCCGAAAGGTTTTTCCCCTGGGTAGTGCTCCTCATTATGATCTTTTCCCCGCCTTCCCGAAGCGAGGTCAGAGTACTCAATTCGGACGCGCACGGGCTGGATTTGGAAATAACCGTTCCTCTTGAAATTGACGGTGCCAATCCTGCGAAGTTGCGGGTTCCCGGATGGGAAACCACATCAGCCCCGTCTCAACCGGCTGTACCGTATCTCGTTGTTCCCGTCGTGGTGCCGCCGGAAGGGACGGTGAGCGCGTCCGTCACCGCGCAGACCGACACGTTCGCGCGGTGCGGCCCGGTGGAAAGGGGAAGTGGCGATCGCCCCATCGGGCTCGACGACGGGGCGGCGGGTGCCGCAGCGTGGCAAGACCCGGGCAGGCAGCTCGTTTCCGTGGAGCTGACAGGCGTCGCCCGCGATGTGCGGATGGCGCGACTCATCGTGTGCCCGGTCAGCGCAGCGGATGGCGGTGTTCGCTGGTCGAAATCGCTTCGCATTGCGGTGCGATTTGCCTCGGAGAGCACGGCGCCGCTGGCGAGAGCCGCGAGGCAAGATTCCGATCATCCTGCGGTTGGGGCCCTCAATGCCGATATGATACCGCTGTTCAGGCGAACGGAAGCGGCTCAACCCTCGGAACGGGTTGCCGCCTCTCTGAACTCATATCGCGTGCGTTTTTATGTCCGCTACGAGGGGATTTACCGCATCACAGGCGCCGATCTCAAAAAATGGACGCAGGGCAGTCCCATCGTGTGGGAAACCGTCGATCCCCGTACGTTCCGGCTGGAAGAGTCGGGCAGGGAAATACCCATCTACGTGGAAGGTGAGGAACGCGGCGTTGTCGAAGACTCGCTCGCGATCGAGTTCTTCGCGCGGCCCAACATCGGTCGGTACCAGTCTCTTGCACCGGACCTGTACCGGGATCCCTTCGTGGAAATGGGGATTTACAACCTTTCGTGGGGCCATGGGCCGGGCGCACGCCTTGCCGACGAAGATGGTTCTCTGACGACGCCGGCTTCTTCACCGGAACTGGTTCAGTGCCTTACCTACTGGCACACCGTTCATGCGGAAGAAGACCAGACGTTTGAGCGATTCGGCGGCGCGAATGAGGATTTGATAGACCGCTACATGTGGAAGAGGATTGGCCACGGGGAAACGGCCGAGTTCCCGATCGAGCTTGAAAGCCCTGTGAACGACGCGAAAAATCCCCCGGTTGTTGAGGTCATGGCTCGGGGCGCGACGTTCAGCCGCCACATCATGGAGGTACGACTGCAGGGCACGCGGATCGGGACGGCAGGTCTTTCACCGATCCTGAGAGATCTCGACCTCATCCACCTCAAGCGCAACTCGACCGCCGTGAAACTCGAGGACGGAGTCAACACGCTCTCCGTTATAACGGGAGATCCCTCCAATCCGGACCCTAACGGAAATGATGTCGTCGCATTGAACTGGTTCGAGGTTACCTACGAACGGAGTTATGTGGCGAAGGGTAATTCGATTTCCTTCCGTCGCCCTTCGGAGCCCTCGCAAGGGGTGTTCGAGTTCTCTCTGTCTGGCTTCAGCACTCCCGATATTACCGTGTACAAAGTAGGCGTGAGCAGAATTCGGAACTTCACAGTTGAAACCCCCGCCACATCCCGTGTTGAGGGATATACCGTTCGCTTTCAGGATCGCATCGACGGCGACGACCCCCGGTACATTGCGGTGGCCTCTTCGCGGAAGCTCAAACCTGATCGCGTCGCGGTGGTGCCGGTGTGGGAGCGTCCACTGACGGACAGAACGCGCACCGCTGATTACCTCATCGTTACTCATTCCGTGCTCATGGATTCTGTGGCCCGTTTCGCGGAGTACCGCCGGAGCGCGCAGGGCGGAAACCATACCGTGACGGTCGTGGATGTGGCGCAGATATACGACGAATTCGGATACGGATACCCCGCCGCCGAGCCAATTCGGGATTTCCTGAAGTACGCGTTCCAGTACTGGGCGCAGCCCTCCTTGCGCTACGTTGTGTTGGTGGGTGACGGGGTTATGAGGTATCCGTCGGACAACATGGGGCTGCTGGCGTATCCCTTAGTTCCCGCGTTTTTGGAAGCACAGGCAAGATGGGGAGGTACTGAAACCGACCACCCCTATGCGATGCTCGCAGGCGACGACCTTCTTCCTGACTTGATCGTGGGGAGGATACCTGCTTCCACCACAAATGATCTCCGTGTCGCCGTGGACAAAATCATCGAATTTGAGCAGACTCCGGAGCGATCAAAATGGCGAAACTCGGTTTTGCTCATTTCCGAAGGTGAAGCGTGGTTCGTCGCCCAGCATGAGTTCCTCGGTGCGGAGCTTCCACCAAGCTACTTTCAGAAGAAACTTTACAATGGGGCCACAACGGCCCCTCACCTCGATGTCTTTTATGGAAGACGTGCGGAAAGCCTTGCATTCCTCAACGAGGGGTCGTTGTGGACGATCTATCTGGGACACGGTGGGGGAGGCGTGTGGGGGAGCGACCGTCTGCTTGTTCACGCGGACCCGCCCACTCTGCAAAACGCCGGCAGGGCAGGGATATTCCTGAGTATGACGTGTTTCACGGGGGCTTTTGCCGGAGTTACCCAGAAATCATTGGCTGAGTTAATGCTTTTCTCGCGCGGTGGCGCAATAGCCTGGCTGGGCGCGTCCAGCGTGGGTTGGGTAAACAACGATTTCTACTTCACCCAGTCGATCATTCGTGCAGCATTCGCGCAATCCCGGGAACGGCAGACACTCGGTTCAATCATATCGGCGGCAAAAACGGATTATCTGATGAGGTACGGAGGTGGAAACGCCGACCGGGGTTCGATTCCGCATTCGATCGTCCACGAGTATAACCTTATCGGTGATCCCGGACTCCAGATTGCGCCACCCGTCAACAGAGCAGTGTTGGTCCCGAACGTCCGCACACCCGCCCTTGCTCAACAGATAACGGTGAGCGGCTCGCTTCCGCAACCGATCAACGGCATTGCGACCGTAGCCCTTGTGGACGACTACCAGTTCGAAGTGGCTCCGGGCACCCAGGTTCCGGTGTCGGGAGGAACGTTCAACGCGGTTTTCAACGCGCCAAATTCGCTCGTGGGAACCGGCCTCACGCTCAAAACGTACGTTGCGCCGGCAACCACGGGAAGCACTGCCGACTGGGCGGGGTATGCGAGAATGGCAGTTGCAGACATCCTCGTTGACAGCGTGATAGTCGAGAGAACGCAAGCGGATTCCTTCTACGTCAGTTCTACAGTCTATGGTACTTCAGGCATCCAGGCCGTGGTCTGTTCTCTCATCGTGAACTCTGCGGGGACATACGACAATGTCCCGATGCTTCGCGTCGGTTCGTCGCCGTGGTTCCGCACCGTTCGAGCCCTCGACATCACGGGAATTCCCTCCGACGACCTGTATGCGTTTGCACAGCCCGTAATAAAAGCCGTAGACGAAAACGGGAAGGTTACCATCCGGCGCGACATCGCTCCCATATACCCGAACGCTCGAGCGGCGTTGCGGGTTGTGTCCGCGGAACTGGTCGGCGCGTCGCGGGGAGAGCTCGGCGTAACCATTGCGAACAGGGGAACAATCCCTTCCGACTCTGTCATCGCGAGAGCATGGGTTGTTGGTGACGACGGGGGGCGCACCCTGTTGTCAGAAACACGTCTCACACCTCTTGCATCGCAAACGAATCCCATCTCCGACGCAGGGGACGTGGCGATTGCGAAACCGACTGCGACGCAAGCAACTGGCGACGAAATACTTCCGCAATACGCGAGAGCGTCGTTCTGGCTTCCAGATTCGCTCCTGCGCGGACAGAGCCCGGGAAAGCGAATTCTGGTCGCGGCTGAAGCAGCGGACGGAAGAGCCGCTCGAGATTCGACGACGTTTTCGGTTCCGGCATCCCTTGGTGCGTATTCCTCCGCATCGCAGTATCCGTTGCGGATCATCGTCCCCTCCGGCAGGTTCTCGGCCGAAGTCGCGCCAGGGACGTTCGCCGCAGAAACCCTCGTGACGGTGTCCCAGACAACGGCGCCGGCAAAAACCACCCAGCCGGACGTGGATCCGCCGGGCGCAAAATCGGGACGGCCGGCCGATGCGTGCGAGGTTAAATGGCTTGCGCCCGTGATGCCGTCACCGGGTGCCTCTCTTGCACTTACCATGCACCTCGACAAAACCGATTCTGACGCGATGAGCGCGCTTGCTCAGGGGCGTCTCCGCGTAGGGTACTGGAACGCAAACCAGCAACAATGGGAGTTGATAGATCAACAGCGCCACACATGGGCTTCGGATAGCAGCGCCACGACGGTTCCTGCGGAACGGGCGGGCATCTACGCGTTCGTCATCGTAGACGACACAACTCCGCCCGCAATCGAGATAAGCACGCGCGGACAGCAATTCGGCGAAGGCGCGTATGTGAGTCCCTTCACCAAATTTGTAGCCTTGTTAGAGGACAGAAATGGCATCGCGACAGGGGCCGGTGCCGTCAAAGTCTGGCTGGACGGTGTGGCGTTGCCGGACAGCCTGATAACCTCTCCCGTGCAAGTCGCGTCATCCACCGCCCTGCCGGTTACAATTACGCCGCCTCTTCTTACTCCTCGCGATGCGCCGTACCTATTGCGAGTGAGTGCACGGGACGCCGCGGGCAACGTGGGCGAACGCACGGTGAATTTCCGCGTCGCCGGCCAGACGCTCGTTGACTTTTATGGGAACTTCCCGAATCCCTTCGGTACCCAGGGGACTATCTTCGCCTTTTCCTTTTCCGCGCAGATCAGTGAAGTAACCTTCCGCATCTATGATTTGGCGGGAAGGCTGGTTCTCAAATTCAGCAACTACGACTTGTCCGCGCTTTACCCCGACGATTCACCATCTCTGCACCAATCCACAAGTCCGTACCGCTTGCTGGACCGGAACGGGCTCCCGTTGGTGGCGCCAAGCTATCACGAACTCGAATGGTCGGGCCGGAACGCTCGAGGTGAATACCTCGCGAACGGCGTATACTTCGGGATAATAACGGTGCGCGATGAAGCGGGCGACGAAGTTGCCAAACGAATCTTCAAAATGGTGAAGGCCGAATGAAAATTCAGGCATGGAACACCGCGTGTGTGGTGCTTGTTGGTGCCTTGGTGGCGGTTGCGGCAAAGGCATCTACTCCTTCTGCCGACGCATTCCTCGCCGCGCCGGTCTCCGCGAGAGAGGTATCGCTGGGGCAAGCGACGGTTGGTTCTGTGAACGATGCCACCGCATTCCACAGAAATCCCGCCGGACTTGGCTACGTGCGCTCGTTTGACGCCGCGGCTTCGTATTCACGTGTGTTCGGGAGCATTGCGACCCACCAGATGGTCGCCTGTGCGCTGCCTGTTACGGAGCTTATGACTGTCGGAGCGGGGTGGGTGCGAATGGGAGTTGACGATATCCCTTTGTACCCGTCTCTGAGTTCCTATCCGACACCGTACGAACGCGAGTCATACGCCCGGCTGGGGTCAACTGGTTCGATCGGCTTCAGTCAGAACGCGTTCTTTCTCACGCTCGCAAGGATGCATCGGTTCAATGTGGACTTCGGGTGGCAATATCTCACGCTGCCGGTGGAAATGCCGGTAGGCGTCACCCTGAAATACCTCACCGTCACTGCCGGGGACACTGCGTCGGGCCAGGGACTTGGATTGGACGTCGGTGTGCAGTCCCGTTTCTCCCTTGCACGCGCTCTGGATGTTCCTTCGGCAGGGATGCTTACCATCGGGGTTACACTTGTGAACGCGGGGCGGACCAAAGTCACCTGGGATACCGCGACCAGACGAGAGGATATCCAATCGATGGCCGTTCGTTTCGGGGCGGCCTACGAGCAACCATTGGCGAGGATCAACAGCACCGTCACCGTCGCCGCTGCCAAAATCGGCGAGGGTGGCGCGTGGGGTGTGGAATACTCGTTTGCCCGGCAGATCATGCTTCGCGTGGGAGACAGCGGAATTGGTGAAGGGTCATTCGCCGGAGGGGCCGGTTTCAGGTGGAGAAACGTTGATCTCGATTATGCGCTTCAGCGGCACCCTCTGGGCACGAGCCACCGGGTCAGTGTTCAATATCATCACTAAGGTGGGCCTGGTCGGGTTGCTTGTGCCCGCAGTGGCGCTTCTTGTGAACTGGTCGTGTAGTCCGCAGAAGTCGAATTCCCGGACGCTGGCGCGACCGCTATGGGAGTGTCCGGTTCCTCCGAGCTCGGAAGTCGAAGCCGGGCCGAGCGCCAGCCCGCTTGATGATTTCGTGCACCTCAGATGGGTCGTCGGAAGCGATGATGATCTCGACGGGTATCTCATACACCGGCGCAAAAGCACGGATCTCATCGACACTCTTTTCGCAACCGTTTACCTGACCCGCGATCAATTGGCAAACCGTGGCTCCACTATGGAATGGGTGGATCGAGAATCGAGAGTGGGCAGTGTGTACTACTACGTACTCTTCGCGTTCGACAGCAAAGGAAACCGCAGCGCTCGAAGTGACACCGTAGGATTTGGTACCCTTGAAAAGCCCATGATTTATGGACCATCGCAAAACCAGGTCGTCGTTGACAGCCGTCCTGTTTTCCAGTTCGGCCCGCGCAGCACAGCCCTGTATGTGCAGACATACGTTGTCCGCGTGGTATCGGATTCGGCGAATTCGCAGGTTCTCTGGGTAAGTCCGCGCAGGCCGCTGCTGGGGTACACCTCCGGGGAACGAACGACGATTCAGTATGGCAATGGCGGTTTTGTCCGCCGCCCGTTCCTCAACCCCGGGAAGTATCGTTGGCGCGTTGATTTCCAGGGAAGTTACCCCTTTGTCGACATAGACGCTCCCTGCGGCTGTGTGTACGACACGGTGAGCTGTCCGGGAGCAAATCCCGCCCTGCCACGTCCGGAGGATCTCTCGTTCATCAGTTCGCAATCAGCCTGGGTTCCGTTTACCGTGGCACCCTGACGGTCTCCGGTAATGGTGTCTTCGATCGTTGTTCGCGCCCCTGCCAAACTCAACCTCGGCCTCTCCATCGTAGGACGGCGTGCCGATGGGTACCACGACCTGATTTCGGTTTTTCACGCAGTAGACTGGCAGGACACTCTCGAAATCGCGGAAATCCCGTCCGGGATTGAATTCACCTGCTCCTCGTGCGATGGAGTTCCCCGGGGGCCCCAGAACCTCGTTTTCCGCGCATTCGAACTGGCGCTCAAACGGTTCGGCATCACTCGCGGCGTTGCGGCCAGACTCCAGAAAGAAATCCCTGCAGGTGCGGGCCTCGGAGGGGGTAGTTCCGATGCCGCCGCCGCGCTTCGAGCGTTGCGTCGTCTCTTCAATCTCAAGGGCGACGACGACTCCTGGTTGTTGCTCTGCCAGCAGCTGGGCTCGGACGTTCCTTTTTTCTGGCGCGGAGGAACGGCACTCGTGGAGGGGAGAGGAGAACGGCTCACACCGCTTCCGGTGGACGAGAAGCTCTGGTTCGTGGTGGTGGTGCCGCCGATTCACGTCTCGACGGCGTGGGCGTACGGCCAGCTCCCAAGGCCGTCCGGGGGCAATCAGGATTACCGGAACCGGATCCAGCGTCTTCGTGCCGGCGAACTCTCCCTGGCTGATTTCTGCCGAGAGATTCCGAACGACTTCGAAAGAGTGGTCGAAGCAGTCTTCCCGCGAATAGGCGAGATACGGCGCGCACTCGAGGCCTCGGGGGCCATATCCGCCCGAATGAGTGGGTCCGGGTCCTCGGTGTTCGGTGTGTATTCAGAACAGCAGGAAGCACAGCGGGCCGCCGCGCTCCTCCCGGCAGATTGTCTCGTAAGATGTGTACAGGGGATGCCCTCCTCCAGCGACCGGAAGCTCTGAGGGTGGTGTCTTCGGAAACGCCGTCATCGGCGTCTCTCGTGCAGGATGCGTTGTTTCATGAATCAATACGATAATCCCAGACCTTTGCTCCAGCGTTTCAAGGTAATCGTGCCGTACGTACGCCCGTACACCCCGTACATCCTGGGTGCTCTCGGGTTGACGGTGGTCCTCACCGTTCTCGCCTTGCTGCCTCCGCTCATCATGAGGGCGCTCATTGACAGGGTCCTCACCGCGGGCAACTGGCGCATCCTTCTCCCGATCATCGTCGCCCACGCTCTCGTCCCGATCATGTCCGGGCTTATTTCCTTTTTCAATACGCTTGTAATCGCGTACGCCGGCCGACGGCTCGTGTTCGACGTTCGTACGCAGATGTACCGCCACCTGTTGCGCCTCTCAATGCGATTCCACGGGGAGATGTCAAGCGGCGCGGTGATGTCGCGCCTCATGAGCGACGTGAACCAGGTACAGAACCTTATCAGAGAGAACAGCATCACCCTGGTAACAGATATCGTCAGCTTCATGTTCGCCGGATTCGTGACGTTCTCGCTGAACTGGAAAATGGCAATTCTCCTCTGGATAATGCTTCCGCTGTACGTCTTCAACTCGCGGTTTTTTGTCAAACGGATTCGCCGCTCGAACCAGAGAATGCGGCGTACCATGGACAAAATCGCCGGGACGCTGCAGGAACGGCTCTCAGGAACACGTCGCGTACGGGCTTTTGGCCGCGAAGAGGACGAGACCGAGCAGTTCCTCGAACAGACCGAAGAGAGTTTGGCCCATTCAATGTCCGGAACGATTCACAGCGTGTCGTTCTCCACCGCTTCCCGCCTGGTCTGGGGTTTCGGCACGACAATTCTCTTCGTCCTCGGCGTCTATTTCGCGCTGCACGGGCAAATGACGTACGGCTCAGTTACCGCGTTCATGGCATACGTCTCACAGATGTTCGGCCCCGCCCTCCGGTTCACGGAACTTGCAAATCAGCTTGAACAGGTCATGGTGTCGGTTGACCGCATCTTCGAGGTCCTCAATACCGAACCCGATGTCGTGGAAAAACCGGATGCCATCGTTCTGACGTCGGTGACCGGTCACATTGAATTCGACCACGTCACCTTCGGATACAAGCCCGACGAACCAGTCATCAGGGATGTCTGTCTTGAGATTCCTCCGGGGAAAATGGTGGCGCTTGTCGGCCACACGGGGTGCGGCAAGACCACCATCACCACACTCCTGATGCGCCTGTGGGACGTTCAGGAAGGCGCTATCCGCGTTGATAAGCACGACATCCGCGACGTAACCTTCGCAAGCCTGCGCCGAAGCATTGGCGTTGTTCTGCAGGACCCGGTGCTCTTCAACGCCACGATCGCCGACAACCTCCGTTACGGATGTCCCGAGGCAACAATGGATCAGGTGATCGAAGCGGCGAAGGCTGCGGAAATCCACGACATGATAGTGAACCAGCCGGAAGGGTATAACACGGAACTCGGTGGTGAGAGCGGGATCAAGCCATCGGTTGGCGAGAAGCAGCGGATGGCCATCGCCCGCGCCATAATCACCAATCCGGCAGTGTTGATCCTCGACGAGGCCACTTCAGCGCTCGATTCACAGAGTGAAATGCTTATTCAAAAAGCGCTCTCCCGGGTCATGAGGAACCGAACGAGCCTCGTGATTGCGCATCGCCTTTCCACGATAGTCGAGGCAGATATGATCGTGGTGATGGATCAGGGGCGGGTGATCGAAACAGGTTCGCATGCCGAGTTATTGAAAGCGGGGGGGCATTACGCAGGGCTCTTCAACCAGCAACGCGGCACCGGAAAACCCGCCGGGGTTGCTGCTGGTTCGTGAGGCCTCTCTTCGGCCTCCGCAGGAACAATACCTCGCGAAATGCGCGCCGCGCAGACGCAAACCACCCCACGGCGAGCGATGTACAACCGCGTCGTTTGCTTGCCGTGCCAACGCGCAGTTCCCTATCTTTCATACACCCTTGTCGGGGCGTGGCGCAGTCCGGCTAGCGCATCTGCTTTGGGAGCAGAGGGTCCTGGGTTCAAATCCCGGCGCCCCGACCATACCCTCCAGCATTCTTCGAATCCACTTTCCGCCGACGGGGCCCCGGCACCGTCCTGCAGCATTCACTCCAGCGAAATCACCGGCAGGATGAGAGCAGAAGGTCTGTCTGCTCCGAAATAGACAGTGTTTCTCGCCACCACGCGCGTAGTGTCGGAACCCGACGAAGCGCCAGTATTTGTGTTTGCCTCGAACCGGGGGAAATTGCTGCTCGATATGTCCACCCGGATCGAATGACCACGTTCAAACGCGAGGGCGGTGTCCCAGAGGTTTATGGTGAATTCGTAGACCTCCCCGGGGGCGAGAAGGTGTTCTTCCCTGGTGGTGTTCCGGTGGCAGGTCCGAATCGCACCGTCCAGTATCGAAACCGACCGGCCGTCAGGGTAGACGTCACACAGCATTGCAGTGAAATCGGTGTCCTTCGCGGAAGAAGATGCCCACAATTTCACACGAACGTTGCCTGCGATGGCGACCGGTGTTTCCAGAGGTGACGTAGTGAAACTCAGAACGTCGGGACGCGATTCCACGGATCGTACGTCCCGCGGGCCAATCGGCGGGTACAGATTCAAGCCTCCCAGCGTGGGAACCGGATTTCGTGGGTCATACTCATAGCTCAGGGCCCCTTCTGCGCCGGTTGGCGGGTCACGGGATAACTTCCCGTCCGCCGCGAGGTAGAACGCCACGTCGCGCGATTCCGGCGGCGGCCATGTCAGCGCATTCAGCCAGCGGTTCCCAGCCCCGGAGCTGTCCCCTGAAGCCCCCATCAGGTAGTACCGAACTACGGCCACGCTGTCCACCCGGGTGGGAACACCTTTGAGCCGGCTTTCAAACCACGCCAACGCATCCCCCATGGGGTTCACGTTCTTGTTGTTTCCTGGGAACTCAATATCTCCCTGCTTCCTGCCCATTCCCTGGTGCGACCAGGGCCCCATTACCATCAGTTGCTTCCCGCGCGCTCCCTCGCCTCCGCGTTCATGAAGCGCCTGGAACCCGTTTGTCTGCCCCGCGCTCATCACATCAAACCAGCCGCCGCAGTGGTACACTGCCGTGTGCGCGCGAGGAGCGTGGACCGAGAGATTCATGGCTTCCCAGTAATCGTCATACGACGCGTGTTCCCGCAGCACAGGCAGGTAATCAGCACGACCCTGGGCCGTAACCCATCGCTCCACCAGATCCTTGCGAAATGCCCCGCCGGGGAAGAAAACGTCATCGTAAAGGTTCGAGCCGCACATCACCACGTACGCTGCCTTAAGCGCAGGGTGCCCGCTGGCCACCGCCATATACGACGTGATCCCAAGGGCCGACATGCCCCACATCCCGACTGCGCCGTTGCTCCAGTTCTGGCGCGTGATCCATTCAATCGTGTCGTACCCATCCTGGTTCGGCCCTGCACCGTCCGTCCGGAAAATCGAATCAACGCCGGCGGAGGCAAACCTGCCCCGTGTATCCTGCACGACAACCGCGTATCCCTTGTCTGTGAAGGTCTTCGCGATCACGGATGAGGTCTTGATGCCATTCGCCACCGCGCCCTTGTTGTAGGTGTTCCTGATAAGAATCGTTGGCATCCGGTGGAGGTGCCCCTTCGGGAAATAAACGTCTGTCGCCAGCTCTGTCCCGTCTCGCATTCGCACCATGTGCGTGGTCGAGGGGGGGAGCTTCAGAATCAGGCTGCACCCCGACGCGAAAGACGCCAGACACAGGCCGACAAGGGCCAGTGTTCGAGCGCGCATTGAATTTCCCTCCATCCGGTTCATGCCGTGTAGAACACCGTGTACACCACCAGCACGTCTGCCTGCGAAGGGCCACCAATGTCCAGCGCTGCCATGTGAGTGGAACGCACGTCAGCGGAGGGTACCGTCGCCAGAAACTCGTTCAGCTTGCCTTGCAGCAGATCCCCGATCCGTCCGGGATCGGTGGTTTGGACGCAGATCACTTTGGCCTTCATCGAATTCCTCCTGAGCAATACGCGCTTCAGAAACCCCTCAACTGCCGCAGTGCTTCATACAGAACAATGCTCACTGCGTTCGCAAGATTCAGGCTTCGCACCGGCCCGAACATCGGAATCGCCAGCGACCTTTCGGAATTCACGTCGAGGAGGTCAGGCGGCAAACCCGTCGTTTCCTTTCCAAACACGATAAAATCATCTGGGCGAAACGTCGCTCGGGTGTAAAGAACACGCGCCTTTTTCGAGGTATACCAGAATCGCGCGCCGGGGTATGCGTCCTGCAACGCGCCGAACGATTCGTGTACGAATACCGTTACGTGTTGCCAGTAATCCAGCCCCGCACGCCTCAGCGTGCGATCGCTCACGTCGAATCCGAGCGGTTCCACAAGGTGCAGAACGCACGCGGTGGCGGCGCACAGCCGCGCAATGGTGCCCGTATTCTGAGGAATCTCTGGCTCAACAAGCACAACATTGAGCCTGACCCCACCGTCATCGCGCCACCCGGGATCAACATCCACGGGTTCCACAAACGGATGTGGACGTCGACGACTGCCAGGCACCGGCATTCACCTTTCAAAAAGCGCTACGGTTTCAACGTGGTATGTGTGAGGAAACATGTCCAGCGGCTTCGCCCATGCAAGACGGAATCCTTCCGCGCGAAGAAAACTGGAGTCGCGCGCCAGACTTGCCGGGTCGCACGCGACATATACGAATTTCCGCGGCTTGAGAGAGACAAGAGCGTGGATTCCACCCGGCCCCGCCCCTTCCCGCGGGGGATCACAGATGACCGTGTCGGCTTTGGGAATCCGGCTCGCCGCGCGTTCCACGGGGCCATCTACAATGGTAACATTTTCGGCACGGAGGGCGTCCGCGATTGCCTTGGCGTCACGGAGTGCCGATGCGTCTGATTCGATGAGGAAAACTCGGGCTGCATCGCGGCGGAACGCAAAAGAGAAAAGGCCCACCCCTCCGTACGCGTCCACAAGAATCTCGTTCCCATGCAGATCCGCGGCTTCCGCGACTGTTTCCACGAGATTGCCGACAGCATAGGGATTCACCTGAAAAAATGCGGAGGCCGACACGCGATACTCATTCCCTCGTACACATTCCGCCAGGCTGCCCGAGCCCCACACCACACGATCACCGCGCCTCGGATGACCCGCAACGACAACTCCGCTCACGAACGGGACCCGTTGCCGAAGCGCCCCGGCGAAAGCTCCCCAGTTGGACGCTGCTCTGCAAGCCACCCGCAACACCGTTTCACCGGTTGCCGCGCTCGTTCTCCCGGCGAGGGAATTCGTGGTCGCGCGAAGGTCTTCAAATCGGGAATCGTTGATCAAAAGATCGTGCGCAGCATCGAGGAGTGCGTCAAGCCGGTCCATATTGAGAGGGCAACGGGAGACACTCACAAGATCGTGGGTCCGCGTGCCGAAGTACCCGATTCCTGTCCCTCCGGCTCCTGTAACAACGGCGTACCGGGCCTTGTTTCGATACTTCCAGGGCTGGCCGCTCGGAACGATGTCGCGAACCGGCGGCTCTCCCCATTTGCCGACTCGGCGGAGAGCTTCGACAACGGCCCTGTGCTTGGCCGTCTGCTGCCTTGCTATTGCCGTCGTCTGCCACTGGCAGCCCCCGCAACGACCCGCGAGCGGGCATTCGGCCTGAACACGATCCGGAGAGGAGGTAATAACGGAGATCAGGTCCGCCCGCGCGTACCGGGTGTGGACTTCAGTCACCCGCGCAAGAATGCGGTCTCCCGCAACCGCGCCCGGCACGAATACGGCCAGTCCGGAAAAACGCCCGAGGGCCGCGTCGCCATACGGTTGGTCGTGGATTTCCAGCTCAATGACATCCCCGACTGAGACGGGGAACGGTTCGTGGGCGTTCACGGGTTCCACCAGAACTCAGACGGTTTCTCCGTGGAGGGAACGGCAAACAGGAAGACGCCGGTGAGCGTGTCCGCATGCGCAATCGCCAGGTTACCCAGATGGTCAAACTGCAGGGAGCTGGCGTACGGGCGGACAAGGTGCCCACCCTTGGTCTTGAGCACGAATTGTCGGAGTGATACGCTGACGGAAGGGTTCTTTCTCCCGGTTATTCTCGCGACAACGCCGAATGTGTTCTCCTCGCCTCCGCGGGGGTCTCGATCGCGAAATCGTTCCAGCGAGAGCACTTCCACCCGGATCGGCGTGAGTCCAAAAGCCTGGGGAATCCTGCCCCGCAGACGGTTCAACCCGAATGCTGTCCCCAGAAGGATTGCCGCATAGAGGGCAATCCGCACGTACCAGGCCACGCGAGGTGCGCTTCCGAAATGAAAACCCGTCCACATTCCCATCGTCGGTTCACGGTGCTGGCGTCATGCAGGCGCGAGTCCACGCTCCCGGTACGCAGCTCTGAGCCGTCTGTAGGTTTCTTCCAGAGCCTCCGAAATCACCCTTGTGTCGTCAAGAACCGCCATGTAATTGGTGTCGCCGTTCCAGCGCGGAACCACGTGCATGTGAAGGTGCGCGTCGATACCTGCGCCCGCGGGCCTGCCAAGGTTGAACCCAAGGTTGTTGCCATCGCAGCGGAAGGTCTCCCGAAGCACGTCGACTGCCGTTGCCGCCCCTTCCATGATTTCGAGCCGCTCTTCGCTGGTGAGGTCGGAAAGACCGGAGACATGCCTGTACGGAATCACCATCATGTGACCGTTTGTATACGGAAAAAGGTTCATGATAGTCATCGTGCAACTCATCCGTCCCACAACAAGGTGCGCCGCGTCGTCGGTGGTGTGCGCGGCCTCGCAGAAAACACATCCTTCCGACCTGCCCGCTTCGCCAAGGATGTATTTCATTCGCCACGGAGCCCAGAGGCGTTCCATGCGTCTACCTCTCATTCCCGCCGCATTACCGGACGACAGCGATTTTCCCGTTCCACACCTCAGAACCTGCCACTTCTATCCTGCAGAAATACACGCCGCCTGCTACTTGCCTTCCCCCCTGCGAAGTGAGGTCCCAGTACATCTGTTGCGGCCCGAGCGTTCGCACCAGCGTACCGGAAATATCGTAGAATTTCGCGACGAGGTCAGGGTGCGCCGCGCCGGAAATCGTGACTCCGCTCGCAGGTGTCGCGGGGTTGGGGAACAAACGGTACGCCTGAGCTCCGGCCGAAGTAGCGGGGAGAAGCGTCAAGCGCAACTGGACGGTCTGCGGGATCGTAACATCCGATTGAGCCTCCGCGAACCCTGGATGGGAGAAACGGACCCTGTACGCGCCATCAGGCTGTCCGCTGAAACTGAACCTCCCCCGCGCATCCGTAGTTGTTTCAGCCACTGGAACGCCATTCCCGTTTCGCAGCTCGACGCGCACGCCTGCAACCGGCACGTCCTTCGCCTGCTCTCCAACGTACCTGATGGTCGAAAAAACCCTCCCGACGATACCCGAGTGAACGACTTCGTCTACTGCCAGGTTGGCATTCATCACTCCCCACCCGGAAAGAACATCCGGTCCCGGTGCAAGAATGTCCTCGGCCGACCAGAGGAGCGCGCGCCGCACGTCCGCGGGGGTCCACAACGGATTCTTTTCCAGCAGCAACGCCGCCGCGCCGGCGACGATCGGTGCAGCGAACGACGTGCCAGAAACACGTGCGTAGCCCGACGTCATCGCCACGTCGAGCGCAAGCACGTTGTCACCCGGTGCCACCAGGTCCGGTTTGATTCTTCCGTCGGCGGTCGGTCCGGTTGAACTCGATGCCGCGATCTGGTCGGTCGCGGTGAGGGAACCGACTGCCAGTACGCCGAAACCGTCCGCGGGAAGGGTAATCCGCCCCTGCCACTCCGGCGCCCCGCTCGCACCGCGCTCATTCCCCGCCGAAACAACGACGACAATTCCGCGTGCCACGGCGCGGTCAGCGGCCTGCGTGATCAGTGAAGAACCATCCAGTTCCGCGAGACTGTGGTTCTGGGATGGATCGTCGAACGTGTTGTACCCGAGGCTGCTCGTGATGATGTCCGCGCCGGCGGAGTCCGCCCATTCCACCGCTGCAATCCAGAAATCCTCCTCGGCGCGAACCTCCACTGCGCGGGCTTCCGTGCGGGCAAGCATGTACTCCGCGCCGTACGCCGGACCGACAAGCATTCCCGCTTCGTTCCCGGCAATCACCGAGAGAACCTGCGCCCCGTGTGAATCGGGGGTCAAACTGGCGGACCCCGTGATGAAGTCCTTCGTTTGGACGACGTTCAGGTGAGCAAACGCGGGGTGATCAAACCGGGTAAATCCGGCGTCAATCACGCAGACCATGATTCCGCTGCCGGTGAGACCGAGCGCATGCAGTTCCGGGATCCCGACTCGGCCGTACTGCCAGAAGCTGCCCCCGTACCGTTGCTGGACCGTATCCGCGATCGCGGGTGCGATGCGTGCGTGCATGGCGTCGAGGTCGGGCAGCTCATGCCGGTACGTACGTACCGGGCTGACAGCACGCACCTCTGGCAGCGTTACGAGGCTTTCAATCTGTGCCGGTGTTGCGTCCGCGCTTACCGCATTCAACCAGCGGGAGACAGTGCGCACGCGGCAGACGCGCGATGACACCCGTTCGACATAAGGGGCATACACAGCCAGAACCTCGTCCGCGGGCAAACCGCGAGTGGCCGTCCGTGCCCTTGCGCGCTCAGAAACCGGCGCGGAAGGACGGTTGAGCACTCCGCTCGATTCGCCGTGGTCGGTGAGAAAAACCCACACGGAAACGGTGGAATCCGCTTCTGCGGCGGGTGAAGGGGAGGAAAGAAATCCGAAAAGAAGCGCCGCAGAGAAGCCTCGCGCGACGCAAAGACCCACGATACGCAGATTATCGCGCAGCACGGGGCAACCCGTCCGTAACCGTGACGAGGTTATCACGGTGGACAACCTCATCTCCTCGCGTGTACCCGAGAGCAGTTTCTATTTCCCGGGAGTGGTGGCGGGCGATTTTCCGAATCTCGTCGGCGGAATACCGCGCTATGCCCCTTGCAATTTCCACTCCGTCCTCGGTGAGAATGGCAACGGCATCGCCCTCGATGAATCTTCCCGCGACCCGCTGTATTCCGCTCGGGAGCAAGCTGGTATTCCTTTCAACGATCGCGCGTGCGGCTCCCGAATCAACAGTAAGCCTTCCGAGGGTTTTCTGAGCGAGGATCCAGTGCTGGTGCCTGCTGGTGTGTGCAGACGCAGAAACGGGCAGGAAGATGGTTCCTACCGGTTTGCCGGATACGATGTCTTCCAGGCGCGTTGTGCGACCGTTGGCGATGATCGTCGGAACTCCTGATGCGGCCAGCATTTTGGCAGCCCCGATTTTGGTAGCCATCCCCCCGATTCCCACGCCGCTTGTGCTGGCGCCGCAGAGCCTTTCCACCTCGGATTCTATTCGATAGACTGTCGGGATGAGCGGCGGAGCCGATTCGGCGCCCGGGGATCCCCGGTACAATCCCTCCACATCTGACAGTATCACGAGAAGGTCAGCGTCGACGAGATTTGCCACATGTGCCGAAAGGGAGTCGTTGTCGCCGAATTTCAGTTCCTCGACGGCAACGGAATCATTCTCATTCACGATGGGGAGGGCTTTCAAGCGGAAGAGTGACTCAAACACGCTGCGGACGTTTTGATACCCGACCTTTCGGCGCAGATCGGCGGCGCTCAGGAGGACCTGCGCGACGCGGATCCCCATCGGCGATGCGGCATCGTCGTAAAAGTGCATGAGGAGGGATTGGCCGACTGCTGCCACTGCCTGAAGGTCACCAATCGAACCGGGTCGCTTTTTGAGGTTGAGAGCGCCGATTCCCGCGCCAACCGCCCCGCTGGATACGATCGCGACTTCGCGGCCGCTGTTCCTCAGTCCAGCGACCTGTCTCATCAGTTCTGCGATGTAGGCTCTGTCGAGGCGCCCGTCGTCGGAGGAGAGGGTGCTAGTTCCGACCTTTACCACCACGCGCCTGACGTTGCTTAACGCGGCGCGCCGGTCAAACGAATGGTCCAGGTCATACGCCCGTTGCACTGTGTGCGAGATCGCTCCGCTCATAGCGTGCGTCCAGATACTGCGAGGTAACGCCGTCCCTCTTCCATGAGCTGTGCGAACGCCTCGGGAAGGATCGATTGCGCACCATCGCTCAGCGCCTGTTCAGGAGCCGGGTGGACCTCCACGATAAGTCCGTCCGCTTCGGCGGCGATTGCGGCAAGTGCCATTGAACGAACGAGTTCGCTCCGCCCGGTTGCATGGCTTGGATCAACGATGATCGGCAGATGGGACAACATGTGGATCGCTGGCACCGCCGAAAGGTCCAGTGTATTGCGGGTGAAAGGTTCAAAGGTGCGGATGCCACGTTCGCACAGTACGATCTGTTCGTTGCCCTCGTCAGCGATGTATTCCGCTGCGAGGAGCAATTCCTCGAGCGTTGCCGACATTCCGCGTTTGAGAAGGACGGGTTTTCCGGTTGCGCCTGCTTCGCGGAGGAGCGAGTAGTTGGTCATGTTCCGTGCGCCGATCTGCAGCATGTCCGCGTAACGAGCGACCAGTTCGACGTCCCTGTTGGTTACCACTTCGGTTGCGAAGGGGAGTCCTGTCTCGTCCCGCGCGAACGCGAGAATTTTGAGACCTTCCTCCGCCAATCCCTGGAACGCATACGGTGAAGTCCGCGGTTTGAATGCGCCGCCGCGAAGCACACGGGCGCCCGCTTCCTTCACCTTTCGCGCAGTGGAGAGGAGCTGTTCCTCGCTTTCTACCGAACACGGACCGGCGATCACCGCGAATTTGCCGGCACCGAACGCGGCGTTGCCGACGTTCACCACCGTCCTTTCTTTCTTCATCTCCGCGCCGACGCGTTTGTACGGCTTGAGAATCGGGGTGACTCGTTCCACGCCGGGTTGAATGCCCAGCGTCGCCATCGCTTCGGTTTTTGCGTGATCGTCGCCGATTACGCCGATCACCACTCGTTCCGTGCCGTAGATCGGGTGGGCCTTGAACCCAAGTTCTACGATATGCTCGCATACGTGGCTGATTTCTTCCTGTGTCGCACCGCGGTGCATGACAACGATCATGTGCACCCCTCAGTCATTTCGTCCGATTACGTCCGAGACGTGTTTCGCGCGATTTCCAGTGCTGCCTGCAGGGTAACTGCCCCGTCGTACAGCGCTTTTCCCACGATCACTCCCTCCAACTCCTTCTTTTCGGCAACGCGGCGGATGTCGGCCAGCGAGCCCACGCCGCCCGAGGTGATCACGGACAGGCCGGTTTCCCTTGCGAGCAAAGCGGCGGTGTCGATATCGGGCCCGGTGAACATTCCGTCACGGGCGATGTCGGTGTGGATGATCCGGATGACTCCCGATTTTTTCAGGTGTTGTGCCACTGCCAGCACCGCGAGAGAGCTTGCCTCCGTCCAACCTCGCACCGCAACATTCCCGTTTCTGGAGTCCAGGCCCACGACTATCCGTTCACTTCCGAATCGCTCGACGGCTTCGCCGACGATTTCCGGATGGGTGACTGCGACGGTTCCAAAAATCACTCGTGAGACACCAAGGGCCAGCAACTTCGCCGCAGTACCTACGGAGCGGATACCGCCACCGACTTCGATCGGAATGTCTGCGCTTGCGATGATGGACCGGATTGGCGCGATGTTTGCCGGTTCACCTGCGAATGCCCCGTCCAAATCAACGACGTGAAGCCATTCCGCTCCCGCGTCAGACCAGGCTCGCGCCACATCCGCAGGGCTCTCGGAATATGTTGTCTGTTCGTCAGGGTTGCCCTGTCGCAGGCGTACTACCCGTCCGTCACGCAGATCAATCGCAGGCAGAATCAGCATCGGAGCAAGGGAAGGATTGTGGAAAATCGCCGAACATCAACTACACGCGAGGCGAGGGGAAAATATAACCGACGGGGCGTAACTCGTCCACCCTTGGCGCTCGGTCAGGCTCCAGAAGGCGCCGAAACAACCGCAGGCAAGGTGAATCGGAACTGTGCCCAGGAACCCTCCTCCGAGTCTGCGGAGATGGTTCCGCCGTGTCGTTCGATGATTGTGCGCGTGATGTAGAGGCCGAGACCGGTGCCGCGGAGTTTCGGCGCGGAAGGGTTGTCCACCCGGTTGAATTTGCGGAAGAGGGTCTTGATTTTGTTTCTCGGAATCCCCACGCCTTCGTTCCACACAGAGAACTCCCACCACCCGCCGTGCTCGAACGCAGACAGGCGGACGGTTCCCCCCTCGCGCCCGTATACGATCGCGTTGTTGAGGAGATTATTGAACACGATGCGCAAAAGGGCTGGATCTGCGACCAGATGGATATCATCGGGCGGCAGTTCGTTCACGACTTTGATCTTTTTCGTGCTGATCTGCCTGTCCAGGTTTTCCAGACACGGTTGTACGACGTCGTGAACTACGAGGATGGGACGGGGTTCTATTTTCAGATTGCCCTGTTCGATCCGCGTAAGATTGAGGTAATGATGAATGGTGTCATCAAAATATTCAAGATTCCTGACGAGGGAAGCGACCGCCTTCTGCTGCCGTTCATTCAGTTCCCCGAGCAACCCGTCTTTCAGCATGTATGCGTTCATCAAACAGGAGGCAAGGGGGTTTTTCAGTTCGTGCGCAACGAAGGCAATGAGGTCGATTTCCTTGGAAGGATTGCGCTTTTTCTGATTCAAACCCTTCAACTGTTGTTCCTTGTCTTGGTGCAGTGCGCCATTTCTGCGCAGGCCTCTCTCCGCCCGACGCAGATACCACGCGAACAGGAGAGGCGCCGCGGGCGGTCAAGGGTCCCCTCGCACCACCGGAAAGCCGCAGCGCGTCTCCGGAACCCCCGACCCTCCCAAAAAAACAGGTGCAAATTCCGCGCCGGTCGGTGTGTACGGAATTGCCGGGAACGATGAATTCCTGCGCTTCCGAAATGCCAGCCCAGTCAAGGCCTCTTTTGCCAGACGCGCGCGCAGGCGCACACGAAATCTTGCAGCGCCGGATGTCTTTGGAGCGCGAATCCGGCTACATTTGTTAGGAAATGGCGCAGGCGTTGGACAACACACGCGTGGACGAAAAGGGCGGGAGAATGAAAAAACGGTCACGGGGTTGTACCAGAGCAATTCTTGCGTTGGTTGCTCTTGCCACGTTCGGTGGCTGTGCGGTCTCCGTCAACCCGGTTACGGGAAAACGGGGCATGTACGCGTACTCCTGGCAACAGGAGATCAGCCTGGGCGCACAGACAGACGTGGCAATCGGTCAGGAATACGGGCTGTACGAGGATGCGGCGCTGACGTCGTACGTGCGGAACGTCGGCGAGTCGGTTCTTGCGAAAAGCCACCTCCGCCGTCCCGAGGCGAGGGAGGAGTTCAGGAAAACGGTATTCACCTTCCGGGTGCTGGACAGCCCGGTCGTGAACGCCTTTGCAGTTCCGGGAGGGTATGTGTACGTAACCCGGGGACTCCTTGCGTACGCGGAGAACGAGGCACAGCTCGCCGTGGTTCTCGGGCACGAAATCGGCCACGTGGCGGCCCGGCATTCCTCGCGAAGCGCGGTGAAGTCGGTGTGGAGTCAGCTCGGAATTACCGGTGCTGCTATTGTTGCCGAAAACGTTCTTGGCCCGGGCAGCGGGCAGACGGTGATGGACCTGGGCAGCCAGGCGGCTTCGCTCATATTGCTCAAATACAGTCGGGATGATGAACGGGAAGCCGACAGGCTCGGGGTGGAGTACTCCGCGATGGCGGGGTACCGTGCAGGCGAAGCCCGGTCGTTTTTTCACAGCCTGACGCGGATGAGCGAGCAATCGGGTGGACGGATACCGACGTTCATGTCAACACATCCGGATCCGGGGGATCGCGAAAACACGGTTGTCAGGCTGGCAGCGGAATGGGCGGCACAGGGCTACGCCACAAACAAGGTCGGCAAAGACACGTTGTTAGACCACATTGATGGCATGATTCTCGGTCAGAACCCGCGCCAGGGGTTCACAGACGGAGGTGTGTTCTACCATCCCGATCTCCGTTTCCAGTTCCCTGTCCCGGCATCTTGGCGAACCGTCAATGATGCGGCGCAAGTGGCGCTTGTTGCGCCAGATCAGAACGCCAACATACAGATTTCTATTGTTTCCGGTGCGACGACGGCTTCGGCTGCTGCCGCCTCGTTTCTTTCTCAGGATGGCGTCACGGTAATGGAGAACACGAGTGTTACGGTAAACGGTCTTCCCGCGCGGGATGTGCGTGCCACGGTTACCGTGAGCGGGACGGCGCTGGCCGTGGTGGCTCATTTCATCGAGTACAACGGGAAGGTATATGCGTTTGTAGGACTTACACCCAAGGCGCTTGCCGCGACGTATGAGACGAGCTTTCTGAGCACGATGCGCGGTTTCCGCGCGCTGACAAATCCCACGATCCTTGCCGTGAAGCCGTTCCGGGTGAAAACAGTTGTGGCGAGCCGCACGGGAGTATTTTCCTCGTTTCTGCCCGCCACGATGCCCCCGGGGTTCACGGCGAACGATGCGGCGATCATGAATCAGGTGGAGCTCGCGGATACCATTCAGAAGGGTACCCGGCTCAAACTGTGGGAGCAGCGCTAGTTTGCCGGTGGGTGGTGCCCGAGAGATTCTGCGGTGGGCGGCGGCGAGGTACCGGGATTCCCTTGCTATCGTCGATGACTACATGGCGCGTGAAACCGCGCGCCACGCCGAGCACGTTCAATGCCGACGTGGTTGTGCGGAATGCTGCTTTGGGACGTTTGCCTTCTCGCTCGCGGATATGGCTCTAGTACAGGCGGCGTTCGGGAGTCTGGACGAGGAAATTCGGGAGCATTGCGTACGGCGCGCCACTGCTTTCGTTGAGAATCTGGGTGACGTTGCGACGCGTCGAGTCGATGTCCTGGACGAGTCGGAGCTGGATCGGCTTCTGGAGCCTGCAGCAGTGTTGCCGTGTCCTTTTCTGAGCCCTGAACACGACTGCCGTATTTACCAGTCGCGCCCTCTGGTGTGCAGAATCCACGGCCTGCCCATCAAAGGAGACGGTAACGAGCTTCTTGACCCCGGGTGTCGGCTCAATTTCGTGGGAATGCGTGTTGAGGAATTGAGCGGGTACCAGCTTGACATCGCAGAATTCGACATTGCGGAAGAGATCGAGATCGCGGGGATTGCCGAAGTGCTCGGTGTTGACGAGGAGACGCAGATTCTTCTCCCGGCGGCGATTCTCCCGCCCTGGTTTTTGCCACATGAAGAATTGGGTAGGGAGACCGGCAGAGCGCGGCACGTAGAACCTTCCCGGAAACCCGAACCCCACCCGGGTTGATCCCGGGGAAACCGCGCCAAAAGAACGTGTGTTCGCGATGCCCCGAACGGTGATCAATCTGCAGGCATTGAGGCGACTGGCTCTCTCACTCGCGAACTGGAGCGAAGCCCCGCCGCGTGTGCTTTTGAGGAGAGGGGACTCTGTCCGTTTCGCCCACGCGATCGCGCTTCTCGGACGCCAACTGACGCAGATAGCAGGCGAATCGGAGACGTCACCAGCCGTGTCTTCCCGGGAGTCCCTGATTCTGGTGAAGGAAGGCTTCACGGAACGCGTGCAGACGATGGTATCGCTTGCAAACAGGGAACGCTCGGCGACTCTCGCGGAAGAGCTTCTTAATGAGGCCGTCGAGTCGCTGTCCGCCGTGGGGATTAACGCTACGTCACTGCGATTCGCGAAGGGCGCGGGCCGGGACGTCCCGTTAACGCCACGCGAAGTGGATGCACTAATCGAAGCGTTATTTGTCCGTGGCAGACCTCTGGGGTCGGTGGCGGCTCTCGTAGCGGATTCCTACGCCCGCGGGTGTGCCGACAGCGCATCGGATCTGGATGTTCGGCTGATCGCACACGAGGTCCCGGATCCGGCCAGCAGGCTCCGGGCTTTTACGCCAATGGCGGACCGCGGGATAATCCGGCAATATCCGGGGGACGACGTTATCCAAGCGGATCAGATGGTGATCGCGGGGCGGCGTGTGGACCTCAGGTTCCATACCGTCCGGTCTCTCGAAACGGCGCTGCAGGGACCATTCGTTTTGGGTGAAGCGATTGACGCTCTCGAACTGCTTCAGACTAACCGGATTGTTCTGGATCCCCGGGGTGTGGTAACCGATATTGTCCGCCGTTCCGATCTGCTCGCACAACGCGCACGGGAAATCGCGACCATTTCGCTGAGCGCACTGCGCGAATGGGATGAGGCAACCGAGAAGTCCGCCAAGTCTGCTGCGGAAACCATGGTGCGGACCCTGGGGCCTGGTCTGGAGTATTTGATTCGCGCCTGGGCGGGGTTGAATGGTCGGGTCCACGCGTTCCCGCGATGGGTGGATGCCGCAGTGCTGCGGCTGCCCGTCTCGCCGCGAGATGGTCGCAAGGCCCTTCAGCGACTCGTAACGAGCCCGTGGACGGCGGAGGATGTTCCGGCGCGCCTGAGCGAATGGAAGGCGCTATTCGTGGCGCTTTTGGAACTCGATCACCGCCGGTGAAAGGTGCCTGCCGTGTTGCCAGAGCAAATCTGCGGCCTGCCCGTGCGGCGCATCGTCGGCCTGATGTCAGGTACTTCCGTCGACGGCATTGATGCCGCACTGGTGGAAATCAGCGGCCACGGTACGTCGCTGCGCCTGGAAAGTGTGCGCGCGGCGCAGACATATCCGTATCCACGCGAGGTGCAGGAGCAGATTCATGCTCTTTTTGACGGCCATGTACGTGAACTGTGCCAGATGAATTTCACGCTGGGGGAGCTTTTTGCCGAGGCCGCGCTGAACGTGATCAAGTCTGTCGGACTTTTGCCGGCGGATGTCCATCTGATAGGCTCTCATGGCCAGACGGTGTACCACGTGCCGCGGGGAGACGGCACGGCGTCCTCCTTGCAGGTCGGGGAGCCGGCAGTAATCGCGGAGCGCACAGGTATTACAACCGTAGCGGATTTCCGGCCACGGGATATCGCCGCGGGGGGCGAGGGGGCGCCGCTTGTTCCGTATGCGGACTGGGTGCTGTGCCGGCGGAACCAAGGGACGATTGCCCTTCAGAACATCGGGGGAATCGCCAATCTCACCTTGGTGACACCGCGGCTGGAGGATGTCCGCGCGTTTGACACGGGGCCCGGGAATATGGTGATTGACGCGGCGGTTACGTTGATGACGCGCGGTGCGAGGACGTACGACGAGGATGGACGGATCGCCGCGAGTGCGCACCCGGATGAAAGCCTGGTTCGGGATCTGCTGGAGGAGCGATACTTCCGGCAAATTCCTCCGAAAAGCACCGGGCGGGAGCAGTGGGGCAGGCAGTTCGTTTGTGGCGTGGTTGAGCGCAGGGGTATCCGTCCGGACGCGACGTTGGTCAGCACCCTCACTGAATTTGTAGCCCGGTCCATCGTGGATGCGTACGGGAGGTTCGTACTTCCCCACGTATCGCTGTCGTCCGTCTACCTTTCCGGGGGAGGAGCGAGGAACCCGGTGTTGAGGCAGCGAATAACCGAGTTGCTGGCGCCGGTACCGGTTGAGGATTCGTCGGCTCTGGGTCTGCCGGTGGACGGGAAAGAAGCCATTGCGTTCGCGGTTCTCGCCAACGAGACGGTCTGCGGTGAACCTTCCAATGTACCGGGTGCGACCGGAGCGAGGGGGCGTCGGATACTCGGCAAAATCGTGCCGGCGTGAGGTGCAGGGTGCCGGGAAGCGCCGGGCTGGTCAACGATTGCCGAAGCGACTCTGATCGCCGGTTCCTGAAATCGCGCTGAATGCTTCGGGCGGCCAGACAACGGGTGCGTGACCCAAAAGAACGCGCCTGCCATCCATTCCCACGAGAGCTACCCGCACGTTGCCGGTAGGATGCTTCGGCTTCCTGAGGAAATGGGAATAGGGATACACTCCCAGCGAACAGAGGTATTTGTCCTGCCCGCGTGCCGAATCCCCGCCTCGCACGATCACAAAATGCTCGCGCGTTACGAAAAGGCGAGCGTTGTACAGCAGCCACGTCGAATCGAGTGCTGAGCTCCCCGCTGGATGCCCCGGGAAAACCTCTTTCTGGACGCTGTCCGGCGAATCATCAATCCGCACGACGCCGTTACCGAACATCATGATCGTCGGCTGCCCCCTTGAGTCAATCAACTCGAAGCTTATGTCGAGGCCGATTTTCGTGGGAGTTACGCGCAGGTTCCGCATCTCAACGGGTGGTGTGACCCGTGTCCTTTCACATCCCTGCAGGGCGAGCAGTATGAGGATTGCTGCAAGGGAAGCGGGATTCCGGCTGAACGTCATCGGGAGTTCCCTGAAGAAGCCGAGGGATATCCAAAGGGACCGGTCTGAATTTACGACGGAATGAGGGGTGGACGCACGCGGGAACGCGGCGGCATGGTTTGCCACGCGTTGCGGCAGGAGGCGTGAATCGCGGCGAGGATCGCTGACACCGAACTGCTCGGAAGGATGGGCAATCAGGTTTTCCCGCCGCATAGCGGAACGACCCGAACGGCCCCTCATGGTTCGAAGCGGGTTGGGGCGTTCCGACAACCCGGCCAATATTTTGACAAACGTCATAGCGCCGTGACAAATCCGAGCAGGGCTCCGGCGTCGCAACCGACAGTGCCGTGATTTCGGAACGTGGCAATCGAGGTGAGGGTGGCTTTTTTGACAGGGCATGTCTCCCGCGCTTCGTTCCCTTCCATGTCCGGTATCATCCTCGTGCTCTTTGCGGTGTTATCGCGATCTGTTGCCGAGGAGCTGATTCCCGCAACCGGCGCTCTGGGCAATGCGCTGCGCATTCCCCCGGGCCGCCTTGCGGAACCTCCCCGAATTGACGGCATCTGGACCCCCGGGGAATGGTCGGGTGCGATTCGTGTCGATGATTTCCACTGCCACGACTGGAACCGGGCTCCGACCGAATCCACCGTAGTGTGGATGGCCTCTGATGACCGCGGCCTCTATTTCTTCGCGCGGTGCTTCGACAGGCATCCGGACAGACTTCGCATGGAAGAACGAAAAAGGCTGCAACTGGCTTACAAGGGGAACGCCGTGCCTTCTCTGAGCGACGATTTCATTTCGTTTGAGATCGACGCGGAGAACCTCCGGCGAAGCAACGGCGCGTACGCGTTCACAGTCACACCTCGCGGAACGCAGGCCGATTTCATTCCCGATGGGGCTGCGACGAAGATCGAATGGCGCGGGGACTGGACCGCGGCCGCTCGTGTCGACTCCGCCGGCTGGAATGTGGAGGTGTCCGTGCCGTACCGCATGTTGGGACTCGCTTCAGGGAAAAACACGGTGGGCGTTTCGATCCGGAGGTGGGTTCCCCGCCTGCAGGAGGAAAGCCGCTGGCCGAACATGGGGTTCGCATGGGATCGAACGCGAATCGCGCACTGGGAGAACCTCGACGTAGGGTCGACGGCCCGGGCCTTCCCACTGGTGATGCCGTACGGTGTTGCTCAGGCACGCGGGGGGCGTTTTGATGGATACGTGGGGTTGGACGTGAAGAAGACCTTCCCCTCCGGTCAGACGTTTATCGGGTGCGTGTATCCTGATTTTCGGAATGTGGAAAATGACGTTCTCGGGCTGGACTTCTCGTACAGTGAAAAGCAACGCGCCGACAGCCGGCCGTTTTTCGTTGAAGGATACCGGTTCCTTCCAGATGCATGGATGATGTACGGCCAACGCATCGGAGAAATGTACGGCGGCGCAAAGTATTTCGGGCAAATCCGCAACCACCGTATCGGTGTACTGACAGCGTACGACCGCGAGGAGGTCCTCCATTCCGCCGCCCGTTGGTACTGGCAGCCAGTTCCGAGACTGGAATTCGAGAACAACGTGGTTTGGCGCCATGCACCCCCGAATACGCCGGTGCGGTCCGGCGTGCCAATGGTTGAAGACAATTTGCTGTTCGTCTCACTGGTGAAGAAATCTCGCATGATCGGGAGTTTGACCGAATACATGCGCCTGCAGACAGGTTTTGCGCAGAGTGATGGGGACAGCGCGGACGGGTTCAATCTGGAAGGGGATTACCAGATAACTCCGACCGCGAGCGGGCCGTCACTGGTGGTGAAGGCCCGTCACCTGGGCAAAGGGATGACGCCGGTTGACGGATTGCTCGACCCGATGGACTTCGACCAGCGCGATGCTTCCATCGAACTGGGCTACGAACGCACGGCCGACCGGCAGTGGTTCAGGGAATGGAACGTGTTCGGGTTCGTTCACCGTTCCATCCGCAGCAATGGCAACCTCTATCTCCAGCGCTATACCCTCGAATCGTGGACGAAAGCCCGGGGAGGAACGGAGCTTTCCACGGAGTTCCGGGTCGAACAACGCCCGCCGTATCGTGATTGGACGCTTCTCCATGAGCTTGGCTGGAAACAGGACCAGACCTATCAAAAAGGGGGGATTTCAGCCCGGTGGGGATGGCTTCAGGGGGCTGACTACCTGCTTGTGACACTGGACCAGGGTATCCACTCGTGGGATCGGGTTACCGCGAGTGCGCGCTTTCAGTTTCGCAGAAGAGATTTTCCTGTGGGACACGCATTGCGACCGGCTGGAGGCGTGGAAGACCGTTATCAGGTGGTGACGACGGTGCAGTACGACCTGACCGCTGAACGAAGCATTTCGGGCAGACTCACGTACAACGACGACGGCTCCGGCAATGCATGGAAGAGCCGTTTCAACGGGTACTGCAGCTTTCGCCAGCTTGTGCGGAATGGTTTCGATTTGTTTCTGATCGTCGGTGATCCGAGCGCAGAGACGTGGACTCGCCGGGTGGCAATCAAGGCCATGGTGGTGCTGTGAAGGGCGATGCCGGCGTCTTTCGGTCTATGCAGCGGGAAGAAACAGGGAGAACGTGCTGCCTTTTCCCAATGCACTTTCCACCGTCACACGACCTCCGTGAGCCTGTACGATGTGTTTGATGATCGAAAGTCCCAGCCCCGTTCCGCCGGCGTTCCTGCTTCTTGCTTTGTCCACCCGGTAAAATCGCTCAAAAACTCTCTGCAGGTGTTCAGGCGCGATTCCGCACCCGGTGTCCCGGACGTCGATCCTTATTTCTGAGCCTTTCTGTTCCGCCACGACGCGTACTTCCCCACCGGGTTCGCTGTATTTCGTTGCGTTGTCGATCAGGTTCACCACGGCCTGTTCGATCAGGGGAGCGTTCATTCTTGCTTTGAGATTATCTGCACATGAGACCTGAATAGTTATCCCACGTTCGCGCGCAGGTACGAGGCATGACTGGACCGCGGCCTGCAGCACCGGTTCCACGTCGAGAGCGTCCAATTCGATCTGCCGGTTTTCCGCTTCCTGTTCAATTCGGGAGAGACTCAACAGGTCGTCAACTATGGCATTCAACCTGTCGGCATGCCGCACCACAATCTCGAGGAACCTCTTCGCCATCTCCCGGTTTTCCATCGCGCCATCGAGCAGCGTCTCAACTGAGGCTTTGATGGAGGTGATAGGCGTTTTCAGTTCATGTGAAACGTTGGCTACAAACTCTTTTCGCATATTCTCGAGCGTGCGCAAGCGGGTGATGTCGTTCAGAACGACGAGGGCACCGATGCATTCGCCTGTGCCGTCGCGAAGCACGGTTCCGTGCGCCTGGAGGAAGACCCGCGGTTCCGTGCGGATGGCGATTTCCCCCTCAACCGGTTCGTGGCTATCCAGGGCTCTCCGAATTATCTGCTGAAGCTCTGTGTTCCGCACCACTTCCTGGATCAATCGTCCGTGCGATCGCGCCAGGTCTGCTCCGAGGAGCCTTGCCGCCGCGAGGTTCAGGTTGATCACCCGCTCTCCCGAATCTACCGCAATGACGCCTTCAACCATGCTGGAAAGAACGGCCTCCTGCTCATTTCGCTGACGAACCAGCGAACGTATCCGCTCGTCGAGTTGTCTCGCCATTGCGTTGAGCGATTCGGCGAGGTCGTCAACTTCAGACACACGTGATGTCGGAATGCTTTCGCGGAAATCACCCTGAGAGTACGCGTGGGCGACCCGGCGCATCGTCTCCAGCGGATCGGTTGCCCTTCGGATGGCTATCAGGACGGCGACAGTGGCCACAAGCGCCACCACGGCACCCGCGAGAAAGAAACGCCACTGGAGATGGACAACCAGGAATTCGATGCTGTCGACAGGCTTTGCCACGCGAACCGCAGCCACCGGTTCCCCGCCCTGAAACACCGGAATCGCGGTGTACATCATCGTCTGGCGTGTAGTATGGCTGAATCGTACCGCGGAGCCAGTTCTTCCTGAGAATGCGGCGATAATTTCGGGGCGGTCAGCGTGGTTGTCCAGTCGCGCCGCGATCGGACCGGTTTCTCCCAGAACTGCGCCGGACTTGCCTACCACCGTGATGCGAGAAGAAGAGGCAACCCCGAAGACCTTGCAGATACTGTCGATTGAAGCGGGATTCGCCTGGAGAAGGAACGGGGTAATCACCTGTCTGACCAGTTTTGCCCGCGCGGCAAGCTCGGCGCCTGTTTGCCCGGCATGGAACGCGCGGATGGCGCGGGCGGCATACATCGCGGAGAGGAGCGACGCGCCCCACACGATAAGAACGACCACGGGTACAAGATGCCATGCAAACGTCATGCGGCGCATGGGTTCAACCTTTGAAGCGGTAGCCCATTCCCCGCACCGTTTCGATATAACGTCCGGCCTCTCCGAGTTTCTTTCTCAGGCCGACCACGTGAACGTCCACGGAGCGGTCTGTCACCGGGGAATTGTCTCCCCGGACGGCCTCGACAATCTGGTAACGAGTGAAAACCCATCCGGGCCGGCTTGCGAGCAGGTGCAGCAGGTTGAATTCGGTGTGTGTGAGCGCAACATGGACGCCGCCGACGGTTACTTCATGCCTGCCGGGATGAATGGCCACGTCGTGAACGACGATCGGGGACGAGCCCTCACCCTCCGTTTCCGGTTTGCGGCGCAGGATAGCCCGGACGCGCGCCAGCAGGACGCGTGGGCTGAACGGTTTGGTGATGTAATCGTCTGCTCCCAGCTCAAGGCCGGCTACCACGTCAGCCTCTTCCCCTTTTGCTGTCAACATGATGATCGGTATATGCGACGTTTCGGCCGATTTTTTGAGCGATCTGCACACTTCAAATCCATCGACGCCGGGCAACATCAGATCGAGCAGTACAAGATCCGGGAGAGTGTTCCTGACCGCCAGCAAACCCGCTTCCCCGCTCTTGGCCGTGGTTACTCGGTAGCCTTCTTTGCGCAGGTTGTACGAAATGAGTTCCAGGATGTCTTCTTCGTCTTCGATGATGGCAACGTGTTGTCCCGGCATCGCATAACCCTCAGCCCTTGTTGTACGATGTATACCACGACTTCATAATCTGTCCAAGGAGTGTTAGGATTGAATGAAAAAGCCACCGACAGGCCGGGATGTTTGCTGTTCCCCCTGTCTGTTCGGCGCCCAACCGTGGTACCATTGGAATGAAAACAGCCAGTTCGCGGAAAAGGACAGGAGCGCTGACATGGACACGACTCTCCGGATTGGAATTATCGGCGGCGGTCAGATGGGTACGGCGCTGGTCAAGGGGATACTCCACGCCGGCGTCGCGGATGCGAGTAAGATCACGGTTTCCGACGTCATCGCGTCGGCCCGGGACCGTCTGCACGCAGAGAGCGGCGTCAGGACGACGAACGACAACAGCGAGGCCGCGAAAAACGCGGATGTGGTCGTGATCGCGCTCAAGCCTCAGGTGGCTGAGGGAGCGCTTGAGCCGGTGGCCGGAAAGCTCATGCCGACGCAGACAGTTCTCTCCATAATGGCAGGCGTACCGACCGGCAAGCTGGAGCGATGGCTTTCTGGCAACGATGAGGCAGCACCGCCCGTTCATGTCGTTCGAGCCATGCCGAACACGCCAGCGCTGATAGGGGAGGGGATGGCGGCGATCAGCCGGGGTGCGCATGCAACAGACGCGGATATGAACCGCGCGGAACGGATACTGGCGGCAGTCGGTCGGGTAGTTCGGGTTGATGAGAGACAATTGGATGCGGTAACGGGGCTGTCTGGCAGCGGCCCCGGGTACGTGTACACGGTTATCGAAGCGCTGGCCGACGGTGGTGTGAAGGTGGGTCTTCCGAAACCGCTCGCGCTTGAGCTGGCCGCCCAGACCGTGCTCGGAGCGGCGCGGATGGTCTTGGAGACGGAGGAGCATCCGGCTGTGCTGCGGGACAGGGTGACGTCGCCGGGTGGTACGACGATTGCGGGGCTCCACGCCATGGAAGCCGCGGGCATTCGAAACGCGCTCATGCAGGCTGTCGAGGCCGCGGCCCGGCGTTCTCGTGAGCTGGGCGAGTAAAGTGGATTCGCCGCTCGCCGATTCTCCCGGATTCATGGGGGAAATACCAGATTGGGGAAGACAGTGATGCAGGATACGTCAGGAAGCCGTCGAAAGGTGGTTGTGGTTGGTGCGGGAGCGGTCGGGGCGACGTTCGCTTACGCGCTGGCCCAGAGCGGGCTCGCGGACGAAATTGTGCTGATTGACAGAAACGAGGATCTTGTGCGCGGTCAGGTGCTGGACCTGGCCCACGGCCAACCCTTTTTCCCCACGGTTTCCATTCGCATTGGTGACGCTTCCGATTACTCTTCAGCGAGTCTGATCGTAATCACGGCGGGGGCGGCTCAGCGCCCGGGAGAAACGCGCCTGCAACTGCTGCAGAAGAACGCCGCCGTCATCAAAGGCGTGATGACCGACATCATCGAACAGGCTTCCCCGGCGGTAGTCCTTGTTGTCACGAATCCTGTTGACGTGATGACGCATGTTGCACTCGAAACCTCCGGGTGGGATCGCTCACGAGTAATCGGTTCCGGAACGGTTCTCGACAGTGCGCGGCTTGAGCATCTGCTAAGCGCCCACTGCGGAGTGGACGTCCACAACGTTCATGGATTCGTTCTTGGCGAACACGGCGACACTGAATTCGTTGCGTGGTCTCTCACTCATATCGCCGGCATGCAGATGGATGTATACTGCCCCATCTGCAAGGGGTGTGCTGACAATTTGGCCGAGCGGGAAGCAATCACCCAGCAGGTGAGAGACTCCGCGTACCACATCATCGGGTACAAGGGAGCTACGTGGTTCGCGGTGGGGTTGGCCCTTGTCCGCATTGCGGGTGCAATTCTTCGCAACCAGCGGAGCGTGCTGACGGTTTCTGCCCTGCTGCACGGTGAATTCGGTCTGAGCGATGTGTGTATAGGGGTGCCGTGCATCGTATCCGCGCGTGGTATCGAGCGGGTTGTGGAAAGTGTCCTTTCGGAGTCCGAACTGGCGGCGCTGCATTCCTCTGCTCGCACCTTGAAGAAGGCCGTAGAGCAATTGCACGCCGGCGCGTGACGGTCTGCGGTTCGTGATGTCTGCCGGGCGCACCCCGTTGTGGCGCCTGTTCCACCCTCGGATAGCGAGGTCCACTTTTGCCCCTCTCAGCAAAATGAATGCTCACAGCGCGGGAATTCTGAAGCATCTTCGCCGTCTGTATGACGACCAGACGCGCGCATTTGCGTTCCGAGGGCAGACGCCGGATGATTTTCGGACCTGGTCGCGCCGCGCGAGGCCTGCGTTGCGCACGCTCATTGGCCTGGGCTCTATCGAGGAATCAGGGAAAGGGTTTGCTCCGCGGGTTTCCTCTGGACCGGTTGAGAGTGCGGAAGGGTATTCCCGGCAACAATGCATCCTGCACGCGGAGCCTGATTTCGATGTTCCTTTCTGGTGCCTTACGGCGGCAAGTGCAGGCCCTCATCCGATCGCTCTTTTTCCCCACGGGCACTATGCCGAACACGGGTTGGATTTCGCGGTGGGGATTGCGGCGACGCCTGATCTTGCGGCCAGGATCGAGGACGAGGATCGCGACGTTGCGGTCCAGGCGGTTCGACTGGGGTTCATGGCAATTGCGCCGGCTACGCGGGGATTTCATCCCGTCTGCATAGGGGATTTGAGCGGGCGCCACGGGAACTCGCATTGCCGAAGCCACCTCATTCATTCTCTTCTTGCGGGCCGAACCACCATCGGAGAGCGTGTCTGGGATCTGCAGTGCCTGATTGACTGGGCCATCGCGCAACCGGGCGTGGACGCGACGAAGGTTGTCATGATGGGTAATTCGGGAGGCGGAGTGGCAACGCTGTACGCGGCCGCATGCGACGAGCGGATCACGGTCGCGGTCGCGAGCTGCTCATTCTGCACGTTCGTTGGCGAGGATGGCGTCGTGCATCACTGCGATTGCAACACCGTCCCAGGAATTCTCAGATTCGGTGAATTCTGGGACGTTGCCGGTCTGATAGCGCCGAGGCCGCTTCTTCTCGTTCACGGTGCGACCGACCCGCTTTTTCCCGCGCGGGAAATCGAGCGGGCGGTGGCGGGCGTCGCCCGGATCTATGAGGCAGCCGGAGCGGCAACCAGAATGGCGCACGTCTGGGGGCCTGCGGGCCACCGTTTCTACCGGGATCTCATGTGGCCTTTTGTTCTGGAGCAGTGCGGGCTTCGGTCTTGATGCACGCGCCTGTTCAGGAAGGGCTTCGGACGCCGCATCAAGAACTGGCGACACACGGACGTTTGGCGGCTGTCGGGGGGACTGGAGAAGGGCTGGTTCGGGGCGAGGAAAGCTGAACGCGACGCGGTCGGGCGGGATGGCCCGTCAGATTCCGTGTGCCTGTCGATCGTGTCATACGGGGAGTCAGTGGACAAGCACAGACACGTTGTTATCGCGGGGGCCGGTCCGGCTGGCCTTGCATCGGCGATAACGCTTGCCCGGGCAGGGTTGAGCGTCGAAGTACGCGAATTGCGCGGTGAGGTGGGCGGCCATTTCCGGGGAAATCTTCAGTTACTTACCAATTACCCGGATATGGAGGACGCGCGAACCGAGCTCTGCAGCCTGCTGGGGTCGGTTCCCGTATCGCTCTGGCCGCAGCGCTCGGCGCAGCTGTATGGTCCGTCAGGGAAATGCGTGAGCGGACGGAGTTCCGAGCCGTTCGGGTACCTGCTTCACAGGGGGCCGGGCCCGACTGCGTTCGATGGTGCCCTGAAACGGGCCGCCGAGGAAGCGGGGGTTCAGTTCCGGTTTCGCACGAGGGCACGTCCTGAAGAGGTCGATATCGTTGCCACGGGGGGAGCGGTGGCGCAGGGTGTTGCCCGCGAATGGTTCGGGAGAACGGGACTTCCCGACGGATTTCACGCGGTGTTCGACAACCGGATCTGCCCGGGAGGCTTCGGGTATCTGATTGTGGCGGAAGGATATACCGTCGTCGGCGCTGCGGTCGTCGGACACCATGACCGTGCGCTGGAGGCGTTTCACAGAACGGTGTCGTTTTTTCGGGGGCGCGCAGGTGTGCCCCGAATCGAGCATCCCACACTGTCCGGGTCACTCGATCTTTTTCTCCCCGACCCTCTACTGACGAGCACGTTTCCACTGTACGTGGGTGAAGCGGGAGGGTTTGCGGATCATCTTTTCGGGTTCGGGATCAGGCTTGCCCTGCAGTCCGGCGTACTGGCTGCTCAGTGTGTGCTTTCGGGACGGGGCTTCGGGCCGGCGTGGGAGGAACACTTCGGTCAGCGGTTCGAAACGGGGCTGGCAAACCGATTTCTGTACGAAACCGGCGGGCATCTGGCGTATCGCTGGTTCCTGGCGAGAGCTTCCCGTTCAGACTTCCGTGAGCTGGGTCGGGTTCTGTACAAGCCTACCGCCGCCAAGCGTGCCCTTGCGACGATTGCCCGGACGGTGTGGAAAGGACAGCCCGACTGTGTGCACGGTTCCCGGTGCGTCTGGTGCAGAATGCCAAAGGGGTGACGTCTGATCATGTCTTCATCATTTTCCGTTCCCCGATTGGACGATCTTGCCGGGTGTTACCGCTATTGTCGGGAAATCACGCACCTGTACGGAGCGAACTTCTCCGTCGGCTTCCGTTGCCTTCCGAAACGCAAACGCGACGCGGTGTACGCCGTGTACGCGTTCTGCAGATTCGCTGACGACATTGCCGACGAGTACGCCGGCCAAGCAGACCGTGAAACCCTGCTGGACGAGTGGGAAAAGGCGCTGGAACGGTGTTACCGGGGAATTACAGATCACCCGATCCTGGTGGCTCTTGCAGACGCGGTGGCTCGTTTTCCCATTCCCCTCGAATCGTTCAGGCGGCTCATCGAAGGGTGCCGGATGGACCTTGTCAAGACACGGTACGCAACATTCGAGGAATTGCTGGTGTACTGCGATCGTGTCGCCACCACCATCAGTGAATTGTCGCTGGCGATTTTTGGCTGGACCGACTCGCGAACTCCCCGCTGGGGGACGGACCTGAGCACCGCCCTGCAGATGACGAACATCCTTCGGGACGTTGCCGAAGATGCGCGCCGGGGGAGGATTTACGTGCCGCTGGAGGATCTGGCTCGGTTCAAATGCAGGGAAGACGACCTGAAATCATGGGAGCCTGCGCCGGGGTTTCTGCAACTGATGGAGTTCGAACTCGAGCGCGTGTTCCACTACTTCGATCTGGCGCGCCCCCTCTGCGGTGCGGTTTCCGCCGATTCCCGGATGGCTGTTGCGTTGATGGGGAGCGTGTATCGTGAAGTAGCGCTCCAGATCAGCCGGAACATTCATTCCGTGCTGGTCGGAAAGGTTCAGTTGACGAAGGTGCAGAAGGCGGTTCTGGTGGTCAACGCCGCCACCAGAACCGCCCTCCACAGAGCAGGCGTATCGGGACCGCCCTGCTGGTGATGCTCGAGGATGTGCGTGGAAGGGGATCGCATGACAACAAAACCTCCCATAGCCGTTGTGACCGGGGCCGGGCGTGGGATCGGAAGAGGTATTGCACTCGGGTTGGCGAAGGCGAATTTTGACGTCGCGGTCAACTTTGCGCACAACGCGGAAGCCGCGGCGGATACCTGTGAGGAGATCAGTCGCCTCGGGCGGCGCGCCGTTCCAGTCCGCGCGGATATCTCTGATGCCAATGACCGGGCACGGCTGATTTCCGAAACGGAAAACCGACTGGGTCCGGTGACGCTGCTCGTCAACAACGCGGGTGTTGCGCCGGCAGTCCGCGCCGATGTTCTGGAGGCGACTGAAGAAAGCTTCGACAGGCTTGTTCGCACGAATCTGAGAGGTCCTTATTTCCTTACTCAGGCTGTGGCGACGAAAATGATCCAGTGGCAGCGCGACGGGCTCATTCATCATCCCAAAATCGTGTTCATAACCTCAGTCAGCGCCTTCGCACCCTCTGTGAATCGCGGCGACTACTGCGTCAGCAAGGCAGGCCTTGCCATGGCAGCCAAAGTGTTCGCGGCGCGCCTTGCCGGGGATGGCATCGGTGTGTACGAGGTTCAACCGGGGGTAATTCAAACCGATATGACGGAAAAAGTGCGGGAACGGTACGACAAACTGATTTTCGAAGGAAACCTTCTACCAATCAAAAGGTGGGGACAACCGGAGGATGTCGCGCAAGCAGTTGTCGCGGTCGCAGAGGGTCGATTTGCGTATTCCACCGGCATCACGATTGTGGTAGACGGCGGGTTCCACCTTCGCGTGCTCTGATTCGCCATTGAATAAAAACAGATCCCGCGCTTTCGCTTTTCTCTGCCGGTCTTACTCAGGGACTCACACCATCCTGATCGGGAGGCCGCGCCGGTGCAGGTACTCCTTGATTTCCGGGATGGAGTACGTGCCGAAATGGATCATTGAAGCGACAATAGCCGCGTCAGCGGTTCCCTGAGAAAAAACGTCATACAGGTGCGAAGGCTCTCCCGCGCCGCCCGAAGCGATCACAGGGATGCCCACGGCTTCCGCCATGCGTCGTGTCAGGCCAACATCGTAGCCGGTTTTCACACCGTCAGCGTCGATTGAGTTCACCACGAGTTCCCCCGCGCCAAGCTCCTCCCCGCGTTGTGCCCATTCGATCGCATCAAGCCCGGTGGCGGTGCGCGCGCCGTCAATGAAAATCTCATACCCCGAGGGAATATTCGGGGTGCGCGGGACCCTTTTCACCTGCATAGAAAGTACGATGCACTGCCGCCCAAAGGCTTTCGCCCCCTGGCGTATCGTGTCGGGGTTCCTGACCGCGCCCGAATCGATGCTGACCTTTTCCGCACCGGCAAGGAGCACCCGGCGCATGTCGGAAAGTGTTCGCAGCCCACCACCCACGCTGAAAGGGATGAAGATCTCGCGGGCCACGCTGGCCACCACATCTATCATGATATCCCGTCGCTCGTGGGAGGCGGTGATGTCGTAGAAGACGATCTCGTCCGCGCCCTGTTCGTAGTAATGCTTTGCCATGGCCACGGGGTCTCCAACGTCGACGTTCCCCTGGAAGGCGACCCCTTTGGTGACTTTTCCCGCCCGCACGTCGAGGCAGGGTATGATTCTCTTGGTCAGCATGCACACCACCGTTCTTGTGTTTCTGGAGGACGGCCGGGGCGGTTGAGTGAACCCATGAGTCGCCCGGCTTTGCGAAGTTCAAAAGCGTTCCGAAGACTATCGTTTGAGTATGGACCCGAGGATGCCTCGTATAATCTGTCTGCCTACCTCCCGTCCGATCGTCGTCATCATCGAACCCGCGGCGGCTTCCAGCGGGGTTCTGGTTCTCCGTCCGGTTCGGGTGGGCACCCGCTCCGTGGTAGTCGGCCGTTTCTGTGATGCTTCACGCGTCGCCGGCGGCTCCGATTGCAGCATCTCGAAGGCTGATTTCCTGTTTACCGCGTTCTCATACCTGGGGCCCAGCAACGAGGAGGAGATGATCCGGCGGCGGGTCCCGTCGTCGATTGCAGAGAAGGAGCTCTGCGGGGGCAGGATCATCGCACGTTCGGCAATCGAAGGCTTTCCATCGGCGTCAAGGAACGAGACCAGCGCTTCGCCTGTGCCAAGTTCCAAAATCGTTTTCTCGGAATCGAAATTCGGATTGGCGCGAAAACTTCTCGCAGCGGCCCTCACAAACTTCTGGTCCGCCGGTGTGAACGCACGGAGCGCGTGTTGCACGCGATTGCCAAGCTGGCCAAGAACCTCCTGCGGAACATCAGAGGGGACCTGGGTAACGAAGTAGACCCCGACGCCTTTGGAACGGATCAGACGAACCACCTGCTGGATTTTCTCCAGAAGTGCCTTTGGCGCATCCTTGAACAACAGGTGTGCTTCGTCGAAGAAGAAGACCAATCTGGGTTTTTGCAGGTCTCCCGCCTCCGGTAACACTTCGAACAGCTCTGACAACATCCAGAGGAGAAACGTGGAATAAAGCGCGGGCGACATGTACAACTTTTCGCTGTGCAATATGTTGATGTAGCCTTTGCCCTGCGGGTCCACCTGCATCCAGTCGGAAATATCCAGGGTCGGTTCACCGAAGAACTTTGCGCCCCCCTGATCCTCCAGCGTCAACAAAGCACGCAGAATCGCTCCCACGCTTTGCGTGGAGACATTTCCGTATCTGGTTGTAAGCTCGCTTGCGTGGTCACCGACGTACTGCAACATTGCGCGCAGATCGGCGAGATCCAGAAGGAGAAGGCCGTTGTCATCCGCCACCCGGAAAGTGATGTTCAGCACTCCCGCCTGCGTATCGTTGAGCCCGAGCATCCTCGAGAGCAGAAGCGCGCCCATGTCGGAGACGGTTGCGCGCACGGGATGGCCTGCTTCGCCAAACAGGTCCCAGAAGCGGACGGGGAAGCCCGCGTACTGAAAGCCTTCGACGCCGAGTGTGCGCAACCGTTCTTCCACCTTGGGATTAGGTGTTCCAGCGACGGCTATCCCTGCCAGATCACCCTTGATGTCGGCAGCGAACACCGGAACGCCCATATCGCTGAACGCTTCTGCGATCACCTTCAGCGTCACGGTCTTTCCGGTGCCGGTTGCACCCGCAATGAGGCCGTGCCGATTTGCCATGGTTGGCAGAAGGTATACGGGATCCGCGCCTTTGCCCACCCAGATTTTACCGTTCTGAAGCATCTGTTGCCTCTGCCTCGACCTCTACGCCTTCTTGCCGGTGTGACGGCCGTAATGGTGGCTGAAAATAGCTCAGTTCCGGCAGGTTCTGAAGTGCGCGCACGCGGTCCGCAGTGTATCCGAGCGCGGCGAAGTCCAGGATGCCGTTCCGATTGTGGCACTCCGCGCACTGCCTGCCCACGGGCTGGATGCCGTGGTTTACCATGAGAGTTCCCATCTGGCGCATCCAGCGAGGTTGTACGTTCCAGTTGCCCGCATCCAGCGGGTATCTGGCAGTCCATTTCCCAACTCCGAAATACGCCATGAATTCGTCCATCATGTAGAGCTTGAACGGGGGCTCGTACATCCGTTTCACGATGGGATTCGCAACCGCGACCTTGACGGCATTTTCAGCGTCCCCTGTTTCGAAATACGTACGGTAGTCGAAGGGCAGAATCATTGCACCAAACGGTCCCTCGTTGTTCAGGTCCTCGAACATCATGGCGTTGAAAAGCTTGAAGGGGTAAATTCTGCTCTTCCCTTCATTCATGCGGACGCGCAGGTTGCGTTCAATCATTTCGCGCCGCCGCGAAAGCATATCCGGCGAAAGTTGCGACAGTGCATTGGCGATAGGAGCCATGTAAGCAGCGGAATCGAGGCCGTACCGCGTTCGGATATCGCGTGTGTTCGCGGCGATCTCTTCCAGAACCACCGGATCTTGTATCATGACTATCTGGCGCATCAGGGGGTTGTAATCAGGGTTGCGGTTGGGGTTGGCGCCGAGAGCATTCGCGAGAAATGTTCCGTTTCCGTTGAACCAAAGGTACGTGAGACCCCGGTTGGGATCACCGCTGCTGTACACCGCCTTCGGAACGTACATGCCTTCTTCTTCGTTCCAGACCGGATGCACCCAGTCTTTCAACACGTTGTTGAAGGGAAGGAGGCGGGCGATATGGCAGGTTTCACAGGCGATGTAGTCTGCGTGACCATTCAACGCCGCACGGGTTCTGCGATTCCGGACATGAGGTGCGGACGTGTGGCACATCTCGCATTCCACCTTGACGCCCGGAAGGTCGTTCGCCACCAGATCCGTTCCCTTGTTTCCCCGAGGAATTTTGTGCCCTTGCGGTCGGTGGCAATCCAGACATACCAGCCCGGCGCGCGCATGGACATCATCATGTACGCTGAACGGATTGCCACGTTTGGCAGTGCTGTGCAAAAGTCTCTGATTCTGGGTGCCAAGTGCCTGCGCCGAGGCGTTGTAGGCGTACGTGTCTCCACCCATGTTGTGCTGGTGGCAATTCAGGCAATTCTCGTTCGTCGGTCTGCCAACAGAAAGCGCTGCCCGGAGGGACCTGTCCTGATTCCACCGGAGACCGTGTTCATCTCTGATCACAAAGCGCTGATTCATGTCGTATGCGGATGCATGGCAGATCAGGCAATCGAGCCCTTCCGCCGCAACCTTCGGCGTCGGTACGACGAGCCCCGGCATCATGTTTTCGGTTGCAGGATGATACCCGCCCCCGATGTGGCACTGACCGCAGCCTTCGCTGCGAAGAACGACTTCCCCGCCGGCATGGGCAGGCTTCGTTTCAATCAGCGCCGCCCAGCCTGTCCACGAGAAACTGCCGGGGACTCCGCACGCTCGGTCTATCTTCCCGACCGGGATTCCGCGAGTGCCTGTATTGACCTGCCGGCCGTCGTACCCGTACGTCGTGAACCCACCGTCCATGCTCTGGAACTTGTAGTGGATGGTGTTAAAAACATCGGGGATCGTCTTCACTTTCTGGATCGTTCCGTCTGGTCTCCGGACGTCAATCGTTTCGTGGCAACGTATGCACGTTTTGGGGCCCTCATAACGACGGATACCCGCATCTCTGAAATAACGGATGTGCGCGAATTCCTCCTGCCGCTGGAAACTTGGTGTGGCGGCGATCATCCTGATCCGGGTTTTCCGCGTGATCGAATCCGTTACCGACGACGTGAGCGCCAACGCGCGCCGGAGAAGGCCTTCGGAACGAAGATTCGCGGCGATTGCCTCGAACTCTGCCTCTGAAACTGCTTTGCTGTTCGGATAGGAGAGCTCCGCGTTGACAACACCGGTGTATTTCTGAAACCCCCACGGCACAAGGATGTACCGGATCGCGAGACCGCACACAACGGCGACCATAATCCCGAAGCCCCACTTCCTCAGTCGTCGGTTCCGGAATGCACGTTTCCACCACCCGGGGCACGGGAATGATTCGTTCGAGTTTCGCTGAGAGGTGTCGGTCATGGCGTGTCTCCCCGTTCCTGAGGCTGTACATCAGCCTGCCCGTGAACATGTTCGTGCCATCCGGTGAACATGCTTTTGATGTCGCTCCACAGCGTGGGACCCATCGTGGTCAGGTAAACGTGCCCGACAAAGAACGCAGCCAGTCCATACGCCAGCAATGTATGCAACACGGCGACAGGCCAGATTCCCCCCGCTCCGAGGATCTGCTTCGGCGCGGTTTCGGGAACACTCAGCATTACGCCGGTCACGGCAACGGGTACCATGCCGACAACAAGTACTAGAAAATAAGTCACTTGCTGTAGCGCATTGAACTTTTGAGTCCGTGTCGGTGATTCGGGGTGGGGTGCCCCTTTGAACACGTCGATGAGGTAGAACCGAAGGTTTTGCCCGATGAGCGTGAGCATCCGCGGCCGTACCGCGAAGTACTGGCGCCACTCCCCGGTGATTCCGAGGAGAATGACGTAAAGAACCAGGGCGATCGCGAACAGCCCACCTGAGGCATTATGCACGAGGATCGCGGTACGAAAAGGCAACAACTGGATTGCGCTGCCGCTGAAATGCAGACTGAAGCCGCTTATCGCCAACGCGAGGAACAGAGTGGCGTTCAGCCAGTGCCATATACGCACCCATAGAGGGTGGAGGTACTCGCGGTGTATGGTATCCATCTGCGTCCTCACTTCCGCTTCTTTCTCGCGCTCTGCCAGCGGCCGAATCCGTGCACTGCCACCCCGACGCATGCGCCGCCAACGAGGACCGCGCCAAGGAGGTCCAGATAACGGTTTCGAGTGGAGCCAATGACGTAGGAATCGTTGACCAGCGCCGCGTTGACAAAGCCGTTCCTGGTTCTTTCTTCAACGTGGCGGTAACGGTACAGCTTGTCAAGAAGGATGGAGTTCTGCCTGTGGCATTGCTCGCACGCATGTACGGCGCTGTCCGCGGGAAGGATGTTGTGGGAGAGATTCGGAGGCGCGTACGACGTATGGCAATCAAGGCAGCGGACATGCTCCCAGTGCAGTTCCCGCCTTGGCAGCCACGCATGCGTCGCGCTCAGGTCTATCCGCCGTTCTGAGAGCGTGGCGAATCTGGCCGCATCGCCATGGCACCCCAGGCAGACCCCGTTCTGTGTTCCGATAGTCTGAAGCGAGGGGTTTTCAGATTTCCTGAACCGGTGTGGATCATGGCAGGAAAAGCAACTGAACGAGGTGCCTTCAGTCTTGTAATGAACGCTTTTCCGGAACTCGTCAGTGATTTCCTGAAAGTGCATCGCCTGAAGCGGATCCGTCCGGTTGAGCGGATGCGTCGCCGCCGTATGGCAATCGGTACACGTCTGCGCCATGTGCGCGTTTTTCCCGTGGGGGAACACTTGAACGTCCTCCCACGAGTGACAGGTTACGCAGCGAAGGCGCCGATGATTGGAGGTGAGAAACGCGGTCGAATCCGCGGACAGCGTTCGAATGGTTCCGTCGGCACGCACCACGGAAAAGGTGGCCATGCCGTGGCAGCGCCAGCACCATTCGTTCGAAGAGCCACGAGACAGGATGGTGTCGGCCTGTGCCGACCCCAAAAGCAGGAGAACGAAGGCAATGCCTGACATAAGGAGCCCTCGGCGAAGGTGTTATCCCGTTGCCGCCGGAACGCACTTGACCGTGTGCGGCGATGGGACAATGTCCAAGGCGTTGCGCGGGAAGCAAGAGCGCTCTTGCTTCCCTATCCTCTATATGCCCAGTTCGCGGGCTACCACCCCGGGTGTCTTTGCCAGGAGGTCCGCCAGACGCTCGGGAGAGCCTCCAGCCTGTGCCATGTGAGCTCTGCCGCCGCCGCGCGCGCCGACGATGGCAGCCAGCTCGTTCATGAGTTTACCCGCTTGAATGCGAGAGGTCAAGTTGTCGGTAACCAGCAGCATCAGGGAAAGCTTGCCGGCGTCATGTCCGATGAGCAGCGCCACGCCTTTTCCCAGTTTCTCTCTCACCGTGTCGCCGAGGGCACGGAATGCTTTCGGGTCCGCGAGGGTGACCTCCCGAATGAGCAGCCTGGCGTCGCCTATTTCACCGGCTTCGCGTATCCATGAATCAACGTCCGCGCCGGCCATCGCCGTCTGAGCTTTTTCGAGCTCCCGCTCGATTTCCTTCAGCCGGTCGAGGAGTGCCGCGATTCTCGTCTCGACGTCTTCCACGCCGACTTTGAGAATTGCACTGATTCGTGCGAGGCGGTCTCTGTCCTCCCGGGCCAGTTCCTCTGCCGTCACCCCTGTTGCTGCTTCAATCCTCCGGGTTCCCGCAGCGATGCCACTTTCCGACAGGATTCGGAAGTACCCGATCTGCCCCGTGGCTTCCACGTGCGTTCCTCCGCACAGCTCCATGGTGAAGTTGCCCATGCGAACGACGCGAACCGTTTCGCCGTATTTTTCACCGAACAGGGCAATGGCCCCCGAGGCTTTCGCTTCGTCGAGAGTTGAATGCGAGATATTGACGGGAAGGTTCTCGCGAATCCGGGCGTTCACCGTTGCTTCAACCTGGCGCAATACCCCGGGCGGAACGGCTTCCCCGCACGTGAAATCGAACCGCAACCGGTCTGGCGAAACGTAAGATCCCGCCTGGTGAACCTGAGGCCCCAGGGCGGCTCGAAGCGCGGCCTGGAGGAGATGAGTGGCCGAATGGTTCCGCATGGTACGCCCGCGTAAATCGCTGTTTACCTGAGCGGTTACGACCATTCCGATGGAGGGCTCCCCGCGCGTTACCTTTCCGAAGTGCACTATTGCGGTTCCCTGTTTTTGAACCCCCGTCACCTCGAACGAAAACTCCGCGTTGAACAACTCCCCTGTATCAGCCACCTGTCCGCCAGATTCCGCATAAAATGGCGTCTGGTCCAACACAATGGCGCTTTCCGCGAGACCCGTAATCTGTGCCTCCGTCGAAAGGGTTTCATAACCGACGAATTCCGAAACGAGGCCTTCACCGAAGTTCGTGACGGCCCGGTCGAATTTCGCCTGAGCGCGTGACCGTTCACGTTGCTCTTCCATGCACCGATTGAACCCGTCAAAGTCGATGGTCAGTTTCATATCCTCAGCCATAAGCGCGGTGAGGTCGACGGGCACGCCGTAGGTGTCGTAAAGCTGGAATACCTTCTCGCCATCGAGTACGCTCGATCCCGTTGCCGCCAGTTCCGCGGCAAAGGTTTCGAACTGATCAATGCCGCGGTTCAACGTGCGCCCAAACTGCTCCTCTTCACGTTTGATGACCGTGGCGACGTGGGTACGGCGCTCTTCCAGTTCAGGGTAGGCGCTTCCCATCGTGTCGACGACGGAATTCGTCAGTTCGTAGAGAAAAGGTTCGCGCAATCCGAGTTGGCGACCGGCCCGGCTGGCGCGGCGCAGGATCCGGCGGAGAACGTATCCCCTTCCCACGTTGGACGGGAATCCGCCATCGGTGATGGCCAACGTGAGAGCCCTCATGTGGTCGGCAATTATGCGGAAAGGCGTGCCTTCCGCGCCCGAGACGTACTCGCGGCCGGTTTTCTCTTCCGTTGCCCGAATGATCGGCATGAACAGGTCCGTATCGTAGTTGGAGCTTTTGCCCTGAATCACCGAGCAGAGCCGCTCGAAACCTGCTCCCGTGTCGACGTGTGTTTCCGGCAACGGCGTCAGAACGCCATTTTCATCGCGATAGTATTGCATAAACACGAGGTTCCATAGCTCCATGAACCGTGCGTCGTGCACCTCATCGCAGTGTTTGCAGTTGGGCCCGCAATCAGGACGGCCACACCCACGGTGAGCTCCCATGTCGAGATGGATTTCCGTGCAGGGGCCGCAGGGGCCGACTTCCGCCATCTCCCAGAAATTGTCTTTGTCGCCGTGGCGGGAGATATGGGATCGAGGTATCCCGGCAATCTTCGCCCAGAGCTCCTCCGCTTCATCGTCCGAATGATGAACGGTTGCCCGGAGGCGGTCTTTTGGAAGTTGAAGCTCCGAAGTCAGGTATTCCCATGCCCATTCGATCGCTTCCGCTTTGTAGTAATCGCCGAACGACCAGTTCCCGAGCATCTCAAAAAAGGTGTGATGCGTCCCGTCCTTCCCCACGTCCTCGAGATCGTTGTGCTTTCCTCCCGCCCGGATGCACTTCTGAGAGGAGGCTGCGCGGCGGAATTCCGGAACGCGCAGTCCGAGGAAAATATCCTTGAACTGGTTCATCCCTGCGTTGGCAAACAGCAGCGTGGGATCATCGTGCGGGATCAAAGGGGATGAGGGGACGATACGATGGCCCCGTTTGGCAAAGTAGTCAAGGAAGCCCCGGCGAAGTTCACCTGAAGTCATAGACAATTCTCGTGCAATGAGTTGGAAATGAAAGACGAAATCGCACGCCGTTCGCAAGAGACATAAATATCGCAAATCATCCCGGGATGGCGAATGTCCCCTTTCACCCCGGGGCGAAAGGCGGCCGCCAGTACCGCGTTCCAGAGGACGTTTGAAGGGTTGTCTCCTGTCAGGGCCGAACGAAAATGTGAGCAACTTTGATGGAATCACGCGCGCTCGGGAACCTTCCAATTTGCGTACCACACGCTGTCCCCGGGCACCTCTTCGTGTTGCTTCCAGGAGAGCTGCATAGAACGGAACTCGTGAACGTGAGGGCGAACCACCTCTTCCCAGAGGCGTTCGACATCCTCAAACGTTCTGAGCGTGTGCGGCGGTCTGGATTTTTCGTACTCCTCCAGAAGTTCGCCGGCTTTCCTGCCAAGCCAGGCAACCTCGTCCTCCACCATCCGTTCCCCGATCCGCCGACTGGCTTCGTACGCGTTTCTCCCCATTGCCCACGGAGCGGCGCCGGTCTCCTTATCCGGGAGACGGGAGACGTCAGTGCATTCCGGCATAAGCGCCCAGAGGAGCGAGGTTTCCACTTTCCCGGCATGGTCCCCGCTCGCTCCATCGCCATCAAACCCGGGAACGTTCGCCTCACACTCGGGCAATGAATAGAGGCGGGTTCCGATGTAGGGCTGAATCAGCCGAACCAGGGTTTTCAGATCTTCCCAGTTTGGTCCGTAGTGTCCGGTGAACAGGATGGCCGCGCGGAAACCCAGGACGTCGGCCTGCCGCACGTGGTAGCAGACGTTTTTGAGATGGACCCAGGGCGGCATGCAGGTCAACCAGCTTCGTTCCACCTCACCGATGGCCTGACGTGACCACACCGCATATCCGCCGAGTTCGTGAATATGCCAGAAATCGCACGGTGCAACGATGCCGCCATGTCTTTCTGCCGCCCGGCAACAGATCGCGTGCGCTTTGAGGGCATCCAGCCCGACCGCATTCTGGGGACCGTGCGGTTCGCAAAGACCATATGCGAAATACACAACCGGGCATTCGGAGAACGCCTTTTCCAGCTCGTCAGGGAACATTCGTTCCCACCGCACCTCGCGCATGGCAGTGCCTCCTTCTGAGTCTGCGAATCAATTTCCTCCAGAACCTCTGACAGGCGGATAATGCCACACAAATCAGACGGGAGCAAGAGGGTCCACTTGGTTTGAGCGAGAACAGCCCAGCGCCTACCTTTCAGGGAATCGTTCGACAGGAGGTTCAGCATGACGAAATCGAAACGTCGCCGCATCGGGGTGGGGATGCTCGGGTACGGATTCATGGGCAAGGTTCACACGGAGTGTTACCGGATGCTTCGGATGTGGTACGAGACGCTCCCCGTGGAGGTTCGCTTTGTCGGCGTGGCGACGAAACACCTGGAAACAGCCGAGTTCGCCGTGGAACAGGCCGGATACGATTTTGGAACGACAGACTGGCGGGAGGTTGTGGAGCACCCCGATGTGGACGTGGTGAACATTTGCACGCCTAACGCCCTGCATTTCGAGCAAGCGATGGGTGCGATTCAGTCCGGCAAACACGTGTACTGCGACAAGCCGCTCACAACGAACCCCGAACACGCGAGGACCATGGCGAACGCCGCGCAGCGGGCGGGCGTCGTCCATCAGGTTACGCAGAACTACCGATTCGTGCCGGCCACTCTGCGAGCCAAACAACTGGTGGACGAGGGCCTGCTCGGACGACCGTACAGCTTCCGCGCGGCGTACCTGCACAGCGGGTCCAGCGACCCGGAACGGCCTGCGGGATGGAAAATGCAGGATGGCGGGACACTGCACGATCTGGGCGCGCACGTTGTAGACCTGGTTCGTCATCTGTGGGGAGATTTCGCCGAGGTTCTGGCGCACCGGCAGGTTTTCGTCCCTTCGCGTCCGGTAAGAGCAGGCGCTTCGGAGCGGGTCCCGATATCGGGAGATGACGCTGCATGGATGCTCGCAAAACTCGCAAACGGAGCGATCGGCACGATTGAGACAAACAAAGTTGCCACAGGGACGGAGGACGAACTGCGGATAGAGCTCCACGGGGAAAAAGGAGCGATCCGGTTCAATCTTATGGAACCGAACTGGCTCGATGTGTACGACGCGCGTGCTGAGGATGGACCGTACGGTGGGAACAGAGGCTTTCTGCGCATCGCCACCTGCAGCCGGCGTAACGAACCTTCGGTGATCCCGCCGCCTCGCGGCGCGGCGGGGTGGATGCAATTCCATCTTGCAAGCTTGCACTCGTTCGTGGGAAATGTTCTGCGAGGGTGTGCGGGGCATCCGGATTTCTTCGACGGATGGGCTGTGCACGAGGTTCTCGCCGCGGCGGAGGAATCGAGTCGAACTGGGAACTGGGTGAGAGTGCGAACTGTGAATCATCGGTCTGGAGCGGAGGAACAACGATGAATGAAAACCCAATGGGGGGTGGGGTGGTTGGCAGACCCGATCGTCGCGTGCTTCGAGGCCAGGCTTTGAGAGCAGTCGCCATGCCGCTGGGCGGAATCGGCGCAGGCCAGATTGCTCTGGCTGGCGACGGCGGGTGGCGGCAATGGCAAATAATGAACATACCGAACCATCTGGGACACGTTCCGCATTCGTTCTTCGCCGTGCGGATGCGTCCCCACGCGGTGCATTTCACGGAACGCCGAAGCCCGGAGGATGTGATGAGCGTCTCCCGGGTACTCATGTCTTCCGCCCTGTACGATATCCCGGATTTCGTTCCGCCTGTGACAAGTTCTGACCACATCGTGCCGGAGGAATCGCGGGCTCTTCTCCGGCAACTGCGCGGTGTTGATGAGGTTCGTTACGTCGGCGAGTACCCTGTTGCAGAGGTGATCTTCTCCGACCCGTCGCTGCCGCTTCCTGTTACACTCGAAGCGTATTCCCCGTTTGCACCTCTCGACGAGGAATTTTCAGGCCTTCCGGCGATCCTGTGTGAGCTGGCCGTAACCAATACGCTCGACTCGCCGGTGCATGTCAGCCTGGCGGGGACCCTCCAGAATGCCGTGGGGTGGGACGGCAGGAGCCGGATTTCGGGTACACGGAACCCCGGGTACGGCGGAAACGAAAACCGGGTCGTGCGAGTACGGGGACTGACGTGTATCGAGATGACGAACCCCGGCATCTCAACGGAGAGCAGCCGGTTCGGGCAGATGGCGCTTTCCCTGTTGGGCGGCAACGTGACGTGGCTGGGCAGG